>OGXH01003164.1_pt1 | contig 10800 bp, 10 predicted proteins | sample 1576241 | NCBI WGS metagenome assembly OGXH01 (sample SAMEA3541529, study PRJEB24748) | human gut metagenome | biome: human gut; feature: human-associated habitat; material: faeces | place: China | collected 2012
GCGGCCACGCGCGCGACCTCGCCGGGCACGGCGGCGCGCGTGATCTCCTTCAGCGCGGCCATGTAGGCGAGAAAGCGGCGACCGGTGTAGCTGTCGTACAGGCCCTGCTGCTGCGGCATATAGCCGAGCACGCGGCGGAACGCAATGCCGTGCGCGGGGCGGTCGCACCACAGCACCTTGCCCGAATCGGCGGCCAATCCGCCGGTGATGATGCCGATCAGCGTGCTTTTGCCCGCGCCGTTCGGCCCCAAAAGGCCATACAGGCCCGGGCCGAGGGTGAGCGACACCCCAGCCAGAGCCTGTTTGGTTTTCGGTTTGCCCTGCCCGCGGCGGTGCAGCAGCGGTGCGGGCAGCAGATAAGTTTTGCGCAGATTGTTCAGTTCCAGTTGCATGGCAGATGTACGCTTTCTTTGTGCAGGGTTTTTATGCTTTGCCTGCATGGTAGCACCGGGTTATTTCGGAGTTGTTGTTGGGGGGGTGACTCTGCTCTGCACAGATTTGTGGGTGTTTTTCCCTGCCCGCAGCGGTGTGGCAGCAGATATGTTTTGCGCTAATCGCACAAAGTAAGATTCATAATCAGCTAAAGCTCAGCGCCTTGCTTTTGGCCATGCGTTCAAAATCAAATTTGTATCCACATGATTACTCATAATATTTGAATCTTAGATAGTTAGGCCGGCTATTCCAGTAATCTTCTTTCCTGATGAGTACATAATCCTCGAAACTTTGCTCATAGGTGAAAGGGGTCCCATCCGTCCCGTAATCGTTTCTTTTTCGTGTGAATTTTCCAACACGAACAAGGAAATCTTTTTCGCCCTCTGCAAATATTCCCACAAAGACATCCTTTCCGTTTTCTTTTGCATAAAGATTCAATGGGGCAATCTGCATTGTATCTAAATCAACAGAAGCATAAGTACCTTTGTACAGGGCTTCGTTCGCTAAATAAAGAATTAAATGTGAATCCCTAACCTCACAACTTATCATTGTACGAGAGGGAAGAAAATCTTCATACTCATCAGTTTCGAGGCTTTCAAGATGAACATCATGGAGAATATCATAGCGGTAAACGGCGGCAGATTTTTCTTTTGTGTAATACATAATGCCATCATAAATCGTGTAGCTCGTGATATTGGATTCTTTTTCATCGCCGAGTAAGTTGTCTTTCAACACTCTTTCTTGCGATATACTTATCCATTCTGTTTTTGTGGGGTCAGATTTTGACGTTATGGTAGCAATAAAAGAATCATCACAAGTTCCGACCAGATTAGCAACAACGTCATCGTTCCACTCATATAAAATTTCATATCCCGAAAGATTTCTTCCGAATTTTACTAAAGCGGACTTCACCTCCGCTTTTTGCGGGTCGACAATGGACACAATTGTGAAAAGGGCATCCGTTCCATTGCCTGCAACGCCTCCAAACCAATTGAAAACCACATTCGACCCGTATTCCTGAATTTTTCTGTCGGAACCATCCAATGCCATGCTGTAGATTCTGGCCGTGGGGTCATTACCCGAGACCGAGGCATCTGTATAAGGCTGTCCGTTTTTTATAACATACAGATAGTCCCCTACAACAAAGCACCTTGCGCCACCCTTAAAGGATGGGATGTAGGCGGTACTTGCAGGATCATGCCCCAAATTTGCGTCAGCAGATAACCTGATGCATTCCTGCGTTAAGTAATCATAATAAATAATATCTGCGGATGCGTCCGGGTAAGGATCTAAACTATAACACCCGTTTGCTGTTTCACCGCCCACAGTCATGGCAATTCCCTGTTGTGCGGTAAGCATATGCAGTTCTTCGCCGGAAGACGGAACAGTTTCCGCCGCATCCTCATCAATAATTGTTGGCGCTGGCGTTGCAGACTCTGTGGCGGCAACCTCGGAATTATAACCGTATTCTTCCGAGCAACCAGCCAAAAAGTGGCTCATGAGAAGAAGCAGGGACAGAATTTCAATTGAGAATCTTGCGGCTTTTTTCATATTTCTCAACCATAAAGTCAGGTGAAAACATTATAAGGAACATCATATGCGTAAAACGGAGACGGCGTTGTCCCCCACCGCATATATTGGCCTCCACCAGAATTTGAAATAGATGATGTTCTTTGCAAGTAACGTGTGCCGATTCCGGCGCGAGGCCCGACACTATAAGATGTTCCGCTTCTTGTTATCACAACATCAGCAAATTTATTACCTATGAGATTTTTTAAGTTGACTTCGGGCATAGAATTAGTAGACGATCGATAAATGTTTATTGCGACATCAGGATTTGCATCGCTGTTAATCACATTTCCCGAATAATTTCGATTTGTCTATCTACAGTATAGCAAACCCCTTCTGGCAAGTCCAGCCGGAGGCTCTAATATTTACATTTCCCTATTGACAACCGTGTATAGTGTGTGTATACTGTAAATATCGGATATGTACAGTTCGACTACAAGGAGCTTCTGACAATGCAGATTTATCTTTCCAACTCCGGGCAGGAGCCGATCTACGCGCAGATCACGCGGCAGATCAAGCAGCAGATCCTGTCCGGCGCGCTGCGCCCCGGCGACGCACTGCCCAGCATCCGGCTTTTGGCCAGGGAGCTGCGCATCAGCGTCATCACAACGAAGCGCGCGTATGAGGATCTGGAGCGCGACGGCTTTATCCTGACCCAGCAGGGCCGGGGCAGCTTTGTCGCCGAGCAGAACCCCGCCCTGCTGCGCGAGGAGCATTTAAAAAAGGTCGAGGACTGCCTGCAGGGCGCGGTGGACGCCGCGCGGCTGGGCGGCATCGGCTATGACGAGGTTGCAGAGACGCTGCGCCTTTTGTGGGAGGGCTGACCTATGGCAGCAAGCACCGCCGCTTTACGCGGCATCACGAAGCAGTACAAAGACTTTACCCTTGGGCCGGTTGATATGACCGTGCCCGCGGGCAGCATCGTCGGGCTGATCGGCGAGAACGGCGCAGGCAAGACGACACTTTTGAAAATCCTCTGCGGCGTCAACCGGGCGGATGACGGCACGGTTGACCTGTTGGGCGGCTCCCCTGCCGATGCCGCCACTCGCGCTAAGATTGGCGTTGTGTTTGAGGATGCCTTTTTCTACGGGAGCTTCACCGCCGCGCAGGTCGCGCGCAGTCTGGCCGGAATGTACGGTGCGCGGTGGAATGCGGACAGCTTTTCCGCCTATCTGCGCCGCTTTGGTCTGGACGCAGGCAAGAAGCTCAAAGAGTACAGCCGCGGCATGCGGTTAAAACTGAGCCTGGCTGCGGCGCTGGCCCATGACCCCGAGCTGCTGGTGCTGGACGAAGCCACCGCCGGTCTTGACCCGGTGGTGCGCGGTGAGCTGCTGGACCTGTTTTTGGAGTTCATCCAGGACGAGCGGCACAGCATTGTCATGAGCAGCCACATCACGGCGGACCTTGAGCAGATTGCGGATTCCATCGCGTACCTGCACAACGGGCAGCTGCTGTTTCAGGAGAACAAGGATGACCTTTTGCAGGAATACGGCGTGCTGCACTGCGGCGAGGATGTACTGCCTTCCCTGCCCGCCGGGCTGGTGGTGTTCACCAGGCGCGGGGCCTATGGGTGTGAAAGTCTGGTCAGGGAACGGCGCACCGTGCAGGAGCTTTTGCCGGAGGCCGTCTGCGACGCGGCAAGGCTCGATGATATTATGCGGTTTTACAGCGGGAGGGATGCACAATGAAAGGGCTTTTGTATAAAGAATGGGCCACTCTGACAAGTTCCTACAAACAGACTGTATTTTTTATCGCGTTCCTCTACGGCGGCATCAGCATTCTGACCGGGCAGACCGGGATGGCCTATGCATTGCTCGTTGTATTTTCCATTCTGATCACCTCCACGATTTCGTTTGACGAGAACTCCCATTGGGACATCTACGCCCGCACGCTGCCCGTAACACCCGCGCAGCTTGTGGGCAGCAAATACCTGTTTGGGCTGTGCGGGCTGGCGCTGGGCACAGTGTGTACGGTGCTGATCGTGGCGCTGAACAATGTGCTGCCGCCTCTGCTGTTCTGGCACACCGCGTATAAAGTACCGCCCCTCGAGTGTCTGGCAGCCCTGCTGGCCTGCGGCAGCATGGCGCTGCTGTTGGTCGCGCTTTTGCTGCCGCTGTCCTATCGGTTCAACAGTGTCAAGGCCCGCAGCTGGTTGTTTCTGATCCTCGGTGTGCTCGGCGGTTGTATTGGGCTTGTCGCTTCCGTCTCGCCCGATTTGATGCAGCTGTTCAATGCCTCCGACGAAGTGCTGCTGACGGGGCTGGTTGCAGCGTTTGTGGGGCTGCTGGCGGTGTATTTTGTGAGCTATAAGGTATGCGTGGGGATTTATAAGCGGAAGGAATACTGAGTTCCTGCCGCAATGTGCCCGGGCGGAGATGGAATCCGCCCCTACGTGTAGGGAACGATGCTCGCCATCACCCCGGGAGCCTTGCGGCTGCCGCTCGGCCCTTTACCCGGCCCTGCGGGCCACCCTCCTCTCGGGGAGGGCTTTTCACTCAATCCCCCAAAAGGAGCAACACATCCACAATGGCAAATTACAGAGAAGAACATATCCGCAATAACCGCCGTCTGGCACGGCAGGTCGTGGGCGCGGCGGCACTGCTGCTGGCACTCATCGGCCTGTTCACCGTGCTGGGCTGGATCGTCGGGCTTGTGCGCGCAGCGCTGGACGACACGGACCTGCGCAATGAATACCGTGACCGCCTGTACGGCATGGTCATGCTGGACCCCGTCGCTTTTGACGACGTGAACAGCGTGGACGAGGGCGTTTTCAAACAGGCCGCCATCTGGGGCACTGTCTATCAGGTGCAGAACAGCGGCGGCAGCCTGGACCAGTACGAGCGCGACCCCGACACCGGCTCGGCCCTGATCCCGGCGCTGGAGATCGACACCTACATCTCCAACCTGCTCGGGCCGGACTACCAGGTGACGGAGGGCACGTTCAGCACGGCGGAGTTCGTCTACCAGTACGACGAAGAAAAGCAGGCCTATCTGGTGCCCGTCACCAGTTCGGTGGCGCTGTACACGCCGACGGTGGAAAAGATCACCAAGAAGGACGGCCAGCGCATCGTGACCGTCGGCTATGTGCCGACGTCGTCGAACAACGCCACCGGTGAACTGTCCCTGACCGCGCCCACTGAGCCGACGAAGTATATGGACTATGTCTTTACCCGCGGCGAGAACCGCCAGTGGTACCTGACCGCCCTGCGCGACAGCGATATGCAGGTTGAGGTCACACCGATCCCCGCCCCGACGGATGCCGTTGTGGATAACATGCAGAACGAGGAAATGGGCACGTCGGATGCCGCGAGCACCGAGCCCGCGCCCGTCCCCGAGGAAGGCGCTGAGGTCGCCCCGGATGCCGAAAACCTCGACGATACCGGCGACACCCCGGCAGAGGGGTAAACCCTGAATTTGAAAAGTGCCCGCTTGTGCCATGCGCATGAGCGGGCGCTTTTTTTGCGGCAGCGCCGCGGGGACCGCACATGTACGGCCCGCAGCCTTGCCATAGATGACCTGTTATGGGATGGCCCCTGCAGTTCTGCTGCAAAAATCCGCCGGACACTAGTGCAATCCGCTGCGGAATATGCTATAATACATCTATATATACTTGAGTGAGGTGTACCTACTATGGAAGAACTGCTTCGCATTCTGGAAAAGAACGCCCGTATGCCGATTGAGGACATCGCGGCGATGCTGGATAAAACGCCTGAAGAAATCGCCGCCATGATGGATGAGGCCGCCGCAAAGGGCTATATCCGCGGCTATGAGACGCTCGTGGACTGGGAACAAGCCGGTGTCAACCTCGTCGAGGCTGTCATTGAGCTGCGCGTGACCCCCCATAAGGCCCGCGGCTTTGACGACATCGGCATGACGATTGCTCAGTTTGATGAGGTCGACACCGTGCTGCTGATGAGCGGCAGTTATGATTTGCAGGTCATTATCAAGGGCCGCAGCTTCCAGGAAATCGCCATCTTCGTGGCCAAGCGCCTTTCCCCGCTGGACGACGTGCTCTCCACCGCGACCAGCTTTGTGCTGCGCCCCTACAAGCGCGGCGGCCGCCTGTACCTGGCCGAAGAACCCGATGAAAGAGAGTGTACCGTCCTGTGATGAACTACGATGAGCTGCTTGCCCCTGCCGCCAAGGCTATGCGCCCGTCCGGCATCCGCAAGTTTTTTGATCTGGCAGCCGATATGCCCCACTGCATCTCGCTGGGCGTCGGGGAGCCGGACTTTAAAACGCCGTGGAGCGTCCGCGACGCGGGCATCCGCAGCCTGGAGCTGGGCCGCACCAAGTATACGGCCAACTCCGGCTTAAAGGAGCTGCGCGGCGAGATCTGCAATTACTTACAGCGCCGCTTTGATTTGCACTATAAAGAGGAAAACATCCTGGTCACCGTCGGCGGCAGCGAGGCCATCGACCTGACCATCCGTGCGGTGGTCCAGCCCGGGGATGAGGTCATCATCCCGGAGCCGTGCTTTGTCTGCTATGAGCCGATCACCCAGCTGACCGGCGGCGTGCCCGTGCATATTGCCACCCGCGCCGAGGATCAGTTCCGCCTGACTGCCGACCAGCTGCGGGCCGCCATCACGCCCAAGACCAAGCTGCTGATCTTCCCGTACCCCAACAACCCCACCGGCGCTGTGATGAGCGCCGCCGAGATGGAGGAGATCGCCGCCGTCCTGCGGGAGACAAACGTTGTCGTATTGTCGGACGAAATCTACTCCGAATTGACCTACGGCCTCGACCGCCATGTGTCCATTGCCTCGCTGCCCGGCATGGCCGAGCGCACCATCGTAGTCAACGGCTTCTCCAAATCCTACGCCATGACCGGCTGGCGGCTGGGCTACGCCTGCGGCCCGGAGGCGGTCATTAAAATTATGACCAAGATCCACCAGAGCGCCATCATGAGCGCCCCCACCACCAGCCAGTACGCCGCCATCACCGCCCTGAAGGAGTGCGATGGCGAGATCGACCGGATGCGGGACGAGTACAATATGCGCCGCCGTCTGGTGGTGCGCAGCTTCAACGATATGGGTCTGACCTGCTTTGAGCCCCGGGGCGCGTTCTACGCCTTCCCCTGCATCAAGAGCACCGGCATGAGCAGTCAGGAGTTCTGCACAAAGCTTTTGGAGCAAAAGCACGTTGCCATCATCCCCGGCGATGCCTTTGGCGCTTCCGGCGAGGGGTACTGCCGCGTTTCCTACGCTTACAGCGTGGAGCACCTGACCGAGGCGCTGAAGCGCATCCGGGAGTTTTTGGTGGAAAACAACATCTACCACGGCAACTGAGGAGGAACACAGATGGAACGGCGAGAGCGGAGAAACGCAGTGACCGTGCTGGCCCCGGCCAAGCTCAATCTGGCACTGGATGTAGTGGGCTTGCTGCCCAATGGCTACCATGCGCTGGACATGACCATGCAGACCATCACCCTGTACGAGCGGGTGATGCTGCGCCGCAGCGCCGGGCTCAGTCTGCGTCTGCCGGGCAGCCTTGTGCAGCCCAACGATAAAAATACCGCCATCAAGGCGGCGCTGGCGTTCTTCCACTACACCGGCCTGCTGGCGGGGGTGGATATCACCATCTACAAAAACACCCCGGTGCGGGCGGGTATGGCGGGCGGCAGCGCAGACGCCGCCGCCGTGCTGGTGGGTCTGAATGCCCTGTACGGTGCAAAGCTTTCCATGAGCGAATTGTGCGCGCTGGGTGCAGGCATCGGTGCGGACGTGCCCTTTGCCCTGATGGGCGGCACCTGCCGGGTGCAGGGCGTGGGCGACCTGCTCAAGGCGCTGCCCCCTGTGCCGGACTGCTGGTTCACGGTGGTGATGCCGGACTACGGCGTGTCCACCCCGGAGGCCTTTGCCGCCTATGATACCGTGGGCAGCAGCATCCACCCGGACTGTGAGGCGCAGGAAAAGGCCATCCGCGCCGGAGACCTGGATGCCGTATGCGCTGCCGCCGGGAATGCACTGGAAGAGTGCAGCGGCGCAAAGGACAACGAGGCGATCAAAGCCCTGCTCCGGGCGCACGGCGCTGTTACCGCGCTGATGACCGGCAGCGGCGCGGCAGTGTTCGGCGTGTTCCGGGACGAAGCTGCCGCCAGAACCGCCGCAGCGGCAGCAAGGCGGCAGTGGCCGCAGGTCTACGTTGCCAAGCCCGACCGCGGCGGTGCACGGGTGATCCAATAAAAAAGTATAAACCTCCTTCCCGCAGGGCATACTGGCCCCAAAGGAAGGAGGTCTTTTTTGTGCAGACCTTTTACAAAATCTGCCTGCTGCTGCTCATTGTGGGCGGTGTGAACTGGGGGCTCGTGGGGCTTTTTCAGTTCGACCTTGTGGGCTGGCTGCTGGGCGGCAGCACCTCGGTGTGGTCCCGCATCGTGTTTGCGCTGGTGGGCTTGGCTGCCCTTGGCTGCATTCCGGAACTGTTCAGCGAAGAACCGGAGGAAGAATAACAAAACGGCTGCTGCACTTTGCGTGCAGCAGCCGTTTTCAGGTTATAGTTTTTCCAGCGAAAATATAAAATATTTTCTGTGTGGTTTACTGGTCGTTATCCACATCGTCCCAGCCAATGAGGTCGGGCAGGGTCAGTGTCTCGTCCGAGCAGTGGTGGCTTGCGCGGCGCTGGTCGGCAGCCTTGGTGTGCACTACCTCGCGGGCAAGCTCCCGGATGGCAATGCAGTCCTCCGGCAGGTCGGTCTGGCTGCGGCCGGAGTGGGTGAACAGGATTTTGCCCTCGTGGCCCACGATCAAGGTCATGGGCAGGATCTGCGGAGCATTGCGGTCGTAGTGATAACCGGCATCCCGGGCACTTTTGTAGATGCGTTGGGCAGAAAAGCTCCAGCTCAAAAGTCCGCGTGCCTGCTCCACCCCCAGATAGCTGTACAGCACACCCGGCGCATCGCAGATGATGGGGAAGGGAAACTCTTTCCCCTGTGTAGCCTCGGCCACTGCGCGGGGGGCTGAGCGCACCACGCAGGCCAGCCGCACACCCCGCAGCCGCGGCAGGGTCTTTAAGTAGCGGGTCAGGTATTCCCGGGTGACCGGGTGGTCGAACTCGGGCAGAAAGATCATGCACAGGGGCTCGGCGCCCGCACACAGGGCGTAAAAATCGTTGCCCGGGGTGGTGGGGGTGTCGAAGGTGAACCGGGGAATGGAAGTACCAACCAGATGCTCAGAACTCATGCCGCAATTGCACATCCTTTCAAATGGTGATAAAAAAATCCACAGCCGTGCCCTGTGTTTGCAGGGGCACAAGCGGTGGATTGGATTACTATAAAGATCCCGCCCGGTCGTCTGCGGTCAATCAAACCTACCCTTACGGACAGGTGGGTGCCCTGTCTCCGGAATCACGCTTCCTCATCGAACCTCCATGGTCGACCCATGGCGGGGAGGTCTGCAATCCACCGGAGAACTCCGGGCTCCCGTTGAATGATTAGTAGGATCATACAAACCGCAACAAATCGAGCCGGGCAGGAAGTCTTGCACGGGTCAATCCGTCAAAGGACTTACTCGATATCGTAGTCCTCGCTCAGACGCTGCTCGAACAGCTTGCTGACTTCCATCAGCACCTCGTCATCCTCTACAACGTCCAGATATTCGCCTTCGTCGTCCTCCCCGACACTCAGGATTACCAGCTGGGCGTCCTCGTTCAGGTCCTCTTCGTTCTCGGCGTATTCCACAACAGCCAGATAATGCACGCCCTTGTGGTCCAGCGCATCGATCACCTCAAAAGTGACCTCGTTGCCGTCCTCGTCCTCAAGGGTCATCAGGTCGGGCTGATATTCCTCGCCCTCGGTATTCGGGTTCTTGATTTCGTCAGACATAGATCGTGTCTCCTGTATCGTGTCATAAGACGGGCTTTTGCGTACCGGCCCGTCCGGTCTGCATATAGTGTAGCGTTTTTTTGCCTGCTCGTCAAGATGCTTTTTCGCACAGAAATTGCTTTGCAAATTTTCACCAGTTTGCTCTCGCACTGCGGCACGGAATATGGTATACTATAGCTCTGGAATTTTTTCGTGTCCGGCGGGCACGTCTGATACAGCATATGGAGCGAGGGGGAAAACTATGCGTAAAAAACGATGGGCGGTACTGGCACTGGCCGCGGTGCTGGCACTGGCGGGCTGCAGCTTTGGCGGTTCCGGCGGGGGCGGCACCACGGTGCAGAAGATCGACCGCCCGGCGGTGGAGTCGGCGGAAGAGCAGTTCACGCACCCGGCGGCAGGGGACACCGTGGCGGTGTTCGACACCTCGGCGGGCGTGTTCAAGGCAGTGCTCTTCCCGGACAAGGCCCCGCAGGCCTACGACAACTTTACCGGCCTTGTGCAGCAGGGCTATTACAACGGCCTGACCGTCTCCCGTGTGGAGAGCGGTTTTGTGGTGGAGGCCGGGCAGGGCACCGACGGAAAGGGCACCACCATCTGGAGCGGCAGCCGCTACCCGGTGGAGACCACCGACAGTCTGCACCACTACTCCGGTGCGCTGTGCATGGGCGTGGATGCTTCCGGCGAGTGCGCCAGCGTGTTCTATGTGGTGCAGACCCTGCCGGGGAACCAGTCGGTGACCCAGGAACTGGTGGACAAGATGAACGCCTCGGGCTACCGTGCCGAGGTGGTGGCCGCTTACCAGACCGTCGGCGGCGCACCCTATCTGGATTACACCGATACCGTGTTCGGGCAGGTGTATGAGGGCATGGATGTGGTGGACACCATCGGCCAGACCAGTGTGGATGAAAATCAGAAGCCCACCGAGGACATCACCATCAACAGCGTGCCACAGCTTCAGAAAATGTTTGATGACG
>OGXH01003165.1_pt1 | contig 10800 bp, 9 predicted proteins | sample 1576241 | NCBI WGS metagenome assembly OGXH01 (sample SAMEA3541529, study PRJEB24748) | human gut metagenome | biome: human gut; feature: human-associated habitat; material: faeces | place: China | collected 2012
CGGGAAAACGATGCATTCGTTCCATGACCCATTTTTTGTTTCTTTTTTGGTTGTATCGGACACTTCCGGCTGCTTTTTATATGTAACGCAGATTCCGAGCACTTGCGGTAGCGCTTGTTATTTTTGCAACATGGAGTCCTGCAAGAGGAATGCTTGTGGCGCTTGTATTCGGCGGTCTTACGATCATGCGTATGTATATTAATATTCCCGGACTTCCGGCTCAGATTTATGATATGTTCCCGTACATTGCTACGATACTTGTTCTTGTGATCACAAGTATGCGCAGAAGTAAGGAGCATGCACAGCCAAAGAGCTGCGGACTGAATTATTTCCGCGAGGAAAGATAAAGGGATTCGTATATGAATATTTTATTCAGCTATGCATAGTGATTTCCGATGACGGTAATGGGTTTTGATATGTTTTCGGAAAAGTGCATAGCTGAATTTTTGTATAAGCGACGGGTCAAAGTCGGGGTGTGACCGAGATCTTGGCGAATGTTTATAATACCGGAATGTGCTTTTGGAACTTCCGGTAATTGTTTTATGTACGGTTGTTCTGGCTGTGGAAGCTGCGCAATGATAACTGTCATGGGATTGTGGGCCGGCACGGATGGCTTCGTCGTCGTTGACGGCGAGGACGATGGCACGCTTCTGCTTGGCAAGGTTGGCGTGCATGGGGCCGATGCCCGGATAGTCCAGTCCGGCAGAGATGGAATAGGGCTCTTCTATCTGTCCGTCCTCGTTCTGGATGACGTAGGTGCGCGAGCCGTGGATGATGCCCATCTTGCCGAGGGCGATGGTGGCGGCTGTCATTCCCGTTTCAATGCCTTTTCCGCCGGCTTCGGCGAGGACGATTTGCACGTGCGGGTCGTTGACGTAGTGATAGATGGTGCCGGCTGCATTGCTTCCTCCACCTACGCAGGCGATGAGGTAGTCGGGGCATTCGCGTCCCTCGTGTTCAAGGAGCTGCTTCCTTATTTCTTCGCTGATGACGGACTGCAGGCGTGCCACCATGTCGGGGTAGGGATGCGGGCCGACGGTGGAACCTATCACGTAGTAGGTGTCCGACGGATGGCAGCACCAGTCGCGGATGGCTTCGTTGGTGGCGTCCTTCAACGTCATATTGCCACTGGTGACGGGAACGACGGTGGCGCCGAGCATCTTCATCTTCTCCACATTGACGCGCTGGCGCTCTACGTCGGTCTTACCCATGTAGACGATGCATTCCATGTTCATCAAGGCGCAGACGGTGGCTGTGGCCACCCCGTGCTGCCCGGCTCCGGTTTCGGCGATGATGCGGCGCTTGCCCATGCAGCGTGCCAGCAATACCTGCCCGATGCTGTTGTTGATTTTGTGGGCACCGGTGTGGTTCAGGTCTTCACGCTTGAGGTAAATCCGGCAACCGTACTTCTCGGACAAGCGGTGTGCCAAGTAGAGTGGGGAAGGGCGTCCCACGTAGTCGCGCAGCAACTGGTCGTATTCACGCTTGAAGTCCTCACTTTGCAGCACCTTGAGGTAGGTGTTCTGCAACTCTTCTACACATTTGTGGAGGATTTCGGGAACGTATGCCCCGCCGAACTCTCCGTAATAACCTTCTTTGTCAACTAAGAAATTCATCATGTTATTTACTATTTGACGATTTACTATTTACTATTTCAGAAATCAAAACGCATTATTGTTTAAACGAAAAAAGCCCCGTCGCTTGGTGCGACAGGGCTCTTTTTGTTTTTTACTATATATTACATATATACATACGAGCGCTGCTCCCTTACGACTGTCGGAGTTGTAACGGGTGCCACCACCAATATGTATTTACTAACATTGTTTTCATTGACTTTTTTTGTTTTATCGGGGGCAAAGACAGTGCAAACCGAATGTATAATAAAATGAACTTGTTCATTATTTTATGCTGAGGTGCAGCCTGTCTTCGTTTTCGCGACAAATATAAGCACTTTGTTTTAACTGCCAAAATAAATATGACTTTTTTCCCGGATTAAAACATTTTTCTTGAAATATTGTTCTTATAGGTGTAGTAAAAACGAATATTCATTCAAAAAAAGAAAGGAACAAACTATGAATAGAAAACATTTAGTTGCCATAGGCGTGGTTATTGCTGTACTGTTGTTATTATACTGGCTTTTTGTGGCCGAAGATATGAATGCCTGGCTGAATGTAAACTGATTTTTCGGGATTTTCGTGTGGAGTTATTCGGATAAAGATGTATCTTCGCAAAAAAACATAGACTCATGAAAGGATTAAGTTATTCATTTTTGCGTGCTATATGTGCGCTGGTTATCGGTTTGGTGCTGGTGATGTTTCCCGACCAGGCGGGTGATTACTTTGTGATTACGATAGGTGTCATTTTCCTGGTGCCTTCGCTTATCAGCATCATAGGCTACTTTGCACAGAGCACGGAGATGCGCAGCCGTTTCCCTATCGAGGGAGTGGGCAGCCTGCTGTTTGGCTTGTGGCTGATTATCATGCCCGGTTTCTTTGCCGATTTGCTGACATTTGTATTGGGATTTATCCTGGTGATGGGAGGAGTGCAACAGATTGCCTCGCTTTCCGCTGCCCGTCGCTGGATGCCGGTACCGGGAGGTTTTTATGTGGTTCCGGTATTGATTCTGCTTGCCGGCTTGGTTGCGCTGTTCAATCCTACGGGAGTACGCTCCACGGCATTTATCATTATCGGTATCAGCAGTCTGGTCTATGCGGCTTCGGAACTGCTGAACTGGTTCAAGTTTACGCGTCGCCGCCCGAAGACACCGGATGCTTCAGTAAAGGCAGTGGACGATATTGAGGATGCACAAATTATAGAATAAAAAAACAGACCATCTGTTGAGGTAGAACAGATGGTCTGTCAGGAGTAAACGGATGGTCTGTTCATGCCACACGGACCATCCGTTTTTATTGTTTCAACCATTCATTTATCAGCTCCATCACTTGCTTCTTTTCCTCTTCGGGCAGTGTGCCGATGCGTGCCCGATGGCTTCCGCCGGGCTCTACGAATACATGGATGTTTTTCTTTCCTTTCAGCCAGGTCACTCCGGCAGCCGTCCACGGGTCGTTCTCGCCGTAGATGAATATCATTTTCGGGTCATTCTCTTTCAGGAACTTCGTGATTTTCTTGCTTAGGGTCTTGTCGAAGGGCATGTCTTTCAGCTCTTCGGGGAGCATGAGGCGGTGCAGGTAATCCTTGCTCGATTGGATGGAAAGATACTTCTTGAAAGGCTTCGTATCGTAGCCGTAATAGCCCAGTTCGTGGGCGGCCTGCACGAAGAATGAGGCTGTGGGACTGTCGGCAATGAAGTAGTCGGGATTACTGATGTCGAGCAGATGGGCAAATATCTCATCGTCCGAGGCCGTGGTGGCAGGGATGCTGCTGACGGGAGTTCCCCACTGCCAAAGGGCAAAAGAATACTCCAGCACGCAATAGTCGTATATCTCTTCAACGGGCGCACGGAACTTGAGTCCTTTTTCATTGCAATATTTCTCAAAGCGGGGGAGCAGTGCGGCTTTCCGTTTCAACACTTCCAACTGGAAGTCCTCAATCCGTTTGCGGTCCTCCGGAGTAGACACTTTCCTGAGGAAAGGCTCGTGGCGTCCGTCTTCCGCCCCGTAGCAGAGCGGAGCTACATAAGGCACGGAAATATCCACGTCGTCCGGATAGAACGTGCGGTAGAGCAGGGTAGTCTGTCCGCCCTTGCTGATGCCGGTCGCAATCCATTTGCCGGGATAGATGCTTTTAAAGGCGTTGCGGACGGCGTGCAGGTCGTCTGCAGAATTCTCGGCGGTGAGGTATTGCCAGTCTTTAGGCTCAGGGGTGGATTCCAGGAAATAACGGTATTCCACAAAAATCATGTTGGCATCGAGCAGCTCGGAAAGTTCCTCGCGATACTTGGGATTGAGGGCATAGGCGGCTCCATAGCCTTCGGTTACAATCACCGTGGGACGGTCGAAGCCGACGTGGGAGACAATCACACGTTGGCGGAAACTGCCCTTTTCGGGACGACAGTGGTCCAACGGCTGGGTGAAATAGGTTACATACTTCTCGGAGAACCGGGTGGACTCCAACGGTCGGGTTTCCGTAATGGCGGAAATCCGATCCAGTTTTTGCTGCAGATCGGTTTGTGCCGGGGCAGCAGCCGAAACGAACAGCAAGGCAAACAGCAGGAACGCTGCATAGCAGTTACGTAAATTCTTCATGATGACAGGATTGTTTTATCTGACGGGCAAAGATAGGTTATTTCCCGCTTACCGCCAACAGTTGGCATGGACGAAAAAAAGAGAGAGAACTGCCTCGCGGCACCTCTCCCCCCTGCAAACTTAAAACAACCAACAAAAGAATGAGATAGGGATTAAGGATTCATCCTTCATCCTCCATTTTTCATCTTATAAACAGTAACTCGCGATATTTGGGCAACGTCCACATCTGATTGTCGACGATGAGTTCCAGCTTGTCGATGTGGTAACGGATTTCCTCCATCATCGGTACGATGTTGTCGTGGTAGGCGATGGCTTTTTCACGTTCACTCTCAATTTTGTTGGCCACTTTGCGCGCCTCGATCATGGCATCCACATGCTCCTTGATGAAGGCGGTGCGGTCGGCAATCTCTTCGATGAGTTCCAGGTTCTTGGCAGACAGTTTTGCAGCTTTGTCGCTTGGGAACAGCTCCTTCATCTTGTAAACGTTATCAATGAGATCCGTTTGATACTGCGTGGCTACCGGGATGATGTGGTTCATGGCCAAATCACCTAATACACGAGCCTCAATTTGAATTTTCTTAGTGTAAGTTTCCCATTTCACTTCGTTGCGGGCTTCCAGTTCTTTCTGAGTCAGTACACCGGTATTTTCGAACATGCGGATACTTTCCGGCTTCAGATAGCTGTCGAAGATGAGAGGCACACTGGTTTCGCAATCCAGACCGCGTTTCTTGGCCTCTTCTTTCCATTCGTCACTGTAGCCGTTGCCATCGAAATGGATGGGCTTACAAATCTTGATGTATTTGCGGATAACCTCAAGGATAGCCGAAATCTTAGGTTCGCCTCTCTCGATGAGTTCGTCCACATCTTTTTTGAATTCTACCAGTTGCTCGGCTACGGCAGCGTTCAGGGCAATCATGGCACAGGCACAGTTTGCTTCCGAACCTACGGCACGGAACTCAAAACGGTTTCCGGTGAAGGCGAACGGACTGGTGCGGTTACGGTCGGTATTGTCAATCAACAATTCCGGAATCTGCGGAATATCCAGTTTCATGCCTTGCTTGCCGCTGAGGCTTACGAGATCATCCTTGGTGCTCTCTTCAATGTGTTCCAATACCTGTGACAACTGTTTGCCCAGGAAGCTGGAAATGATTGCGGGAGGTGCTTCGTTGGCACCCAGGCGGTGTGCGTTCGTGGCACTGGAAATAGCGGCTTTCAATAGCCCATTGTGCTTGTAGACTGCCATCAGGGTGTTCACTACGAAAGTGATGAAGCGCAGGTTTTCTTCGGGTAATTTACCCGGTCCCATCAGTCCGATGCCTGTATCCGTACCCAACGACCAGTTGTTGTGCTTACCGCTACCGTTGACGCCTTTGAAAGGCTTTTCGTGCAGTAGTACGCGGAAGCCGTGGTTACGGGCTACTTTACGCATCAGTGCCATGACGAGCATGTTATGGTCTACAGCCAGGTTACATTCTTCGAAGATGGGAGCCAGCTCGAACTGGTTGGGGGCTACCTCATTGTGACGCGTTTTAACGGGGATACCGAGTTTCAATGCTTCGATTTCCAATTCCTTCATGAAAGCTGCCACGCGGGTAGGGATGGCACCGAAATAATGGTCTTCCAACTGTTGGTTCTTGGCACTGTCGTGTCCCATCAGCGTGCGGCCTGTCATCAGCAGGTCAGGACGGGCGGCATACAGACCTTCGTCGATCAGGAAATATTCCTGTTCCCAACCCAGATAGGCAACTACCTTCTTCACTTCCGGATTGAAGTAACGGCATACGTCTACGGCAGCTTTGTCTACGGCACGCAGGGCTTTCAGCAACGGAGCTTTGTAGTCCAGTGACTCACCGGTGTATGCAATGAAAATGGTCGGGATGCAGAGCGTATCATCGACGATGAAAGCCGGAGAAGAGGGGTCCCATGCACTGTAACCGCGTGCCTCGAACGTATTGCGGATACCACCGTTAGGGAAGCTGGATGCATCCGGTTCCTGCTGAACGAGCAGTTTGCCTGTGAATTCTTCCATCACACCGCCTTTGCCGTCGTGCTCGATGAAAGCGTCATGCTTCTCGGCTGTACCCTCAGTCAATGGGTGGAACCAGTGGGTATAGTGGGTAACACCCATTTCGAGTGCCCATTTCTTCATACCGGCTGCCACTTCATCAGCAATGCTGCGATCCAGCGGAGCACCATTGTCGATCACGTCAATCAGTTTGGCATATACCTTGCTCGGCAGATACCTGAACATCTTTTCCTTGTTGAACACATACTTGGCATAATATTCCGACGGACGTTCCGCGGGGGCTGCCACTGCAACGGGTTTCTTTTTAAACGCCGTTTCTACTACTCTGAATCTCAATTTAGACATAATACTTTATAATTGTTGGTTCGTAAATTAGTGATTAGGGTTTGGGTGATTAGTGATTAGTGGCTGCGCTGCATGCGGCATTTTGCTTATCACTAATCACTAACCGTTGATCGTTATCTAGTTGTATGCTGATTCACCATGTTCGTAGATATCCAGTCCTTCTTCTTCTACACGTCTGCTGACTCGGATACCTATCCATGAATCTACTACCTTATAAAGGATGAAAGTGATTATTGCACTGAACACGATGGATACGAGAGTTGCGAAAATCTGTATCCACAACTGATGCCAGTCTCCGTAAAGTGCACCTTGCTGACCACCTTCTCCGGTGATGTATTGGGTAGCGAAGACACCGGTCAGGATGGAACCTACAATACCACCGATGCCGTGCACGCCGAATGCATCCAGAGCATCATCATATTTGAATTTCGGTTTCACCACTGCAACCATGAAGAAACAGACGATAGGCGTAATCAATCCGATAAAGAACGCACCCAGTAAATCTACCGTACCGGCTGCGGGAGTTATTGCTACCAATCCGGCAACGGCACCCGTGCAAGCACCTACTGTGGTTGGCTTTTTGTTGCAAATCCAGTCGATTGCCATCCAGGTTACGGCTGCCACGGCGGTTGCGATATGTGTTACCATGAATGCGTTGGCTGCAAGGCCGTCTGCTGCAAGTCCACTACCAGCGTTGAAGCCGAACCAGCCCAGCCACAGGAAAGAAGTACCCAGAAATACGAATGTGATGTTGTGCGGAGTGATCGGGTGACCTATTCTGTAATCTTCTCTCTGTCCCAACATGATAGCCATCACAAGTGCGGAGATTCCGGCATTGATATGTACTACTGTTCCGCCAGCGAAGTCAATGGCTCCCATTTCCTGAAGGAAACCACCGCCCCATACCCAGTGTGCCATCGGGAAGTAGGCCAGGATAACCCAAAGGATGATGAATACCATATAGCCGGAGAACTTAATTCTTTCGGCGAATGCACCTAAGATAAGGGCGGGAGTGATAATGGCAAACATGCACTGGAACATGACGAAGGTCAGTTCGGGGATGTTGCCCGAAGTCAGTGTGTCGATGGTGATACCGTGCAGGAATGCTTTGTCGAAACCGCCAATCACAGCTCCCAGCGGACTGCCCGATTCCATAAAATCTGTGCCGAATGCCCAACTGTAACCGAAAGCGACCCATAGGATGCTGACGACACCTACAATGAACAAGGTCTGCATGATGATACTCAATACGTTTTTCTGACGGACCAGACCACCGTAGAAAAGGGCGATACCGGGGATGCTCATTAGTAATACCAGAATGGTGGCTGTAATGATCCATGCTGTGTTACCGCTATCCAATACCGGTTCTTCTACTATTACAGCCGCACTTTCTACAGCTTTGGTAACGGCATCTTGTGCATATATTTTTGTTGTAAAGCACGTTGCCATAAGGACAGCAAGGGCTATCCACAGCCTGGCAGTGCTGCGTTTACTATATTTATCCATAAGTTTTTTGCTATTAGTTGTACTTGTATTCTTTGTTATTTTGAGTGTATCGCTCTCTCACTATCGAGCGTGTCACTCTCTCCGTGGTTTAGTGCTGCCTGGATTATCTTTCCTGTTCGGCATTGTAGAGGGCGATGTCGCCACGTTCGGCGGTACGGATGCGGATAGCGTCTTCTATGGGGATGATGAAGATACGCCCGTCGCCGATTTCTCCGGTTTGTGCGGACCTGATGATGGCTTGCACGGTCTTTTCGGCATTCTTGTCGCGTACCACGATAGAGATCAGGATACGCTCGATGGAACTGGTGTCGTACATTACACCGCGGTAGATGCGTGCCTGACGGGATTTTCCTATCCCCCGGACGTCGTAGTAGGAGAACCATTCGATGTCCGCTTCGAGCAATGCGTCCTTTACATCCTCGAATTTTGTCTTGCGGATAATTGCTTCAATCTTTTTCATACCTTACTATATTTACGATTAGACAATTTTACGATTTACGATTTGCCATTCGGCGCATCTGTAAATACCTAATACCTGTTTATTCTTCTTTAAAAACTAACTCCGAATACGAAGTATGCACCCTGCGTGTGTGGATTGAACGTCACTTGTGCAAAGGTGGGCAGCGAAAAAGAATTTGTGAATTTGATTTCTTTTTCTGCTTTCAGTGTGAGGTTGGTTACGTTGAACTTGTTGGCATACGCACCTTCCCATGGGGTAAGACCGACTTCTGCCGACCAGTCCAGGCCACCGAGTTTAAAGGGTGCGCTGATGCCTACATACGTGGAATAAGCTCTGTCACCGTTCTCCTTTGTATAATCATCTCCGGCAAAGTAAGTGTTCCAACTCAGTGCCAGCGGACCGAAATCATATCCCAGAGTGGCTTCGAAGATGTGTACCGTGCTATGTGCGCCATACTTGAAATAATCTCCCGTATATCCGCCATCCTCTTTGTGGTAGGAGAACCAGTAATCTGTAACGGATACGCTGAAACCGCCTGTATTGTAACCCAGTGTGAGGTCAATTTCCCTAGCATCTTCCTTGTCGATGCCTACCGAACCCCAGGCAGCCAGTGATAAACCTTTGTAGCTGACTCCCATGCTGGGCTGGATGCTTACACCACCGCAGTCTGTTCCACGCCAGATGTAGTTGCTTACAAAATCTGCACCGACTGAGGCCTCCACTTTATCCTGTGCCTTTGCCGTGAAAGGCATTGTTGCTGATAATAGCGCGATGGCTATCATTCGGAATTTTACGCTTTTCATTTTCATACCTATTTTACCTTTTAAGTTTAGACAAATTGCGGATGATCAGTCCGGTGAAACTATAGTTTTATTTTAGTTGTTATCTTTTTCATTTTCATACCAGCCATTTTTTGATTCTCCTCATGGCTTCCACACAATCTTCATGATTTCCGAAAGCGGTCAGGCGGATGTAACCTTCTCCGCTGGGGCCGAAACCTACACCGGGTGTTCCTACTACATTGGCTTCGTACAGCATCTGTTCGAAGAAGCGCCAGGAACCGATGCCATTCGGTGCTTTCAGCCAGATGTAAGGAGCATTCACGCCGCCGTACACTTTCAGTCCGGCTGCTTCCAGACTCTCTTTCATGGTTCGGGCGTTGTTCATATAGTAGTCGATGTTTTCCTTTATCTGCTGCTTGCCTGCCGGGGTGTAGATGGCTTCGGCAGCCCGTTGGGTGATGTAGCTGGTACCGTTGAATTTGGTGCATTGACGGCGGTTCCAAAGACGGTTCAACGGAATGCGTTCACCGGTCAGGGTGGCGGCTGTCAGCTCTTTCGGGACTACGGTGTATCCGCAACGGACTCCGGTGAATCCGGCTGTCTTCGAGAAGCTGCGGAACTCTATGGCACATTTCTTGGCACCTTTTATTTCGTAAATGGAGTGGGGAACGTCTTCTTCCTGTATAAATGCCTCATAAGCGGCATCGAACAGAATCAGAGTGTCGTTGGCGAGTGCGTAGTCCACCCATTTTTTCAGTTGTGATTTGGTCAGCGTTGTTCCCGTCGGATTGTTCGGGTAGCAGAGGTAGACGATGTCAATCCGCTTGTCCGGTATCTCGGGAACAAAGTTGTTTTCGGCGGTACAGGGCATGTAGGTCACGTTGCTCCATTTGCCGTCTTCTTCCAATACTCCGGCACGGCCACACATTACGTTGCTGTCTATATATACCGGGTAAATGGGGTCTGTCACTCCTACGCTGTTGTCGTGGCGGAGGATATCGCCTATGTTGCCCGTATCGCTTTTGGCTCCATCGTTTACGAATATTTCCGTAGGGCTAAAATGAATGCCTCTCGGAGCATAATCATGTTTGATGATCGCTTCAATCAAAAAGTCATATCCCTGCTCGGGACCGTATCCGTGGAAGGTACTGGCATTTGTCATCTCATCCACTGCCCTGTGCATCGCCTCGATGCAAGCCGGTGGCAGTGGCCGGGTAACGTCTCCGATACCCAGGCGGATGACCTCTTGTTTAGGGTGCGTTATCCTGAAAGTATTCACCTTTTTAGCTATGTCTGAAAATAAGTAACTTCCCGGTAGTTTCAAAAAATGTTCGTTTACTAATGCCATACTTTCTTGTTGTTTTAAGTGCGTTATTTAATTATGAATTATAAATTATGAGTTATGAATGGGTTGCGCTGTTGGGGGGCTATTCATAATTCATCATTTATAATTACTTCCCCGTCGAATACCCGGAC
>OGXH01003170.1_pt1 | contig 10784 bp, 7 predicted proteins | sample 1576241 | NCBI WGS metagenome assembly OGXH01 (sample SAMEA3541529, study PRJEB24748) | human gut metagenome | biome: human gut; feature: human-associated habitat; material: faeces | place: China | collected 2012
ACCTATGACCCTCTGCTTGTAAGGCAGATGCTCTCCCAGCTGAGCTAAGCTTCCATTTCAGCGACGTGTTCTATTATAGCACATCTTTTCCCACGCCGCAAGGCATATCCGCAATATTTTTCAAAATGTTCACATATGGCATAAACAAAAACTGCCCGTACCAAAACGGTACAGGCAGTCGGTCTGCAAATTCGATGCAGTTTTGCTGCTTACATACCAGTTACGTTGAAAGTAACTTCGATGGTTGTCCAGTCGCCGATAGCAGACGGATCCAGGATAGTTGCAGAATAATCGGACTTGTTTGCCAGATCTGCAATGTTGCCCTCTGCACTTCTTGCATCGCCCGGCAGGCTGTCGTCCGGTACCCACTCATTAAAGATGTTGGAACGAACGTTGGAGTGCTTGGTGCCGTCGATCTCGGTGTCCTCGGTGTTGGTGAAGCTCTTCTTGGTCAGCGGGATCTCTGTGCCGTCAACCTTAACAGAAGTAACGTCGATCACTGCGTTCGGTGTTGCGGTTGCGCCGTCCATGATCTGTACTGCCATGAAGGAAGTGCCGTTTGCGATCAGTTCGCCGTTGATGTCGCCGGTTGCATCGTAGCGGACAGCGTTGGTGTCAACGGTTACGCTGACAGTGTATTCGCCGTTGCCGGTGATCGGAGCAACGCCTGCGTCATAGCACAGATAGTCCGCATCGCTGCCGGTGTACTGAAGCCACCACTGACCGTCAGCCATGCTCAGATAAGCTTCGCCAGCCTGCGGTACGACTGCCTCTTCGAAATCGCCGGTCTGTACCTGCTGCGGTGCAGAGCTTTCGTCTTCATCTGCGGCGGATTCCTCAACGGAATCTTCGCTGGACTCCTCACTGGATTCTTCGCTGGATTCTGCCTTGCTGCTAGATTCCTTGGAATCTTCCGAGCTGCCGCAGGCAGTGAATGCTGCGGTCATCATTGCGGATGCCAGCAGGAATGCCAGGATCTTCTTTGTCTTTAACATAAGTGTTTTCCTCATTTCTTTCCATGGAAAACAGATTCTGCTTTCCGGAAGTCTTTCGTTCAGGCGACCTGTATCTGGCACAGGTCTGCACATTATCTATGATACTCGATTTTTTCCCCGGATGCAAGATGCTTTTTACACAAATTTCACCTTTGCTGCAATGCCACAATTTGTGCAAATTCCACCACAGGCAGGAAATTTCCCGGCGCACCGCCGCATTTCCTGCACCCTGCGGCATGGGAAATGGATTTTCTCTATTATAATAGTATAGCATCCGGGTATGAAAAACGGCACGTACCTGCATACGTGCCGTCTGGAGCGAGCGACGAGAATCGAACTCGCAACCTCAGCTTGGGAAGCTGATGTTTTGCCACTAAACTACGCTCGCATCATCAGAACGCCGTCCAATGATACAAAAATGGAGCTGGAAACGTGACTTGAACACGCGACCTGCGCATTACGAATGCGCTGCTCTACCAACTGAGCTATTCCAGCACCGGTATGAATTTATGACAACTGGTACAGCGCAGAGAATACCCCACGTTCTGTACCATTTTATTATACCACAAATTCTCCGTTTGTCAAGAGGTTTCAAAAAAATTCTCAGAAAAATCAAAAAAACGATTGAAATTGCCGGGAAGATGTGCTATAATGATAGGGTACTGTAAAAATGCCGTCAGTCGGACAGGCATTCCCCCTGCAGATCCTGCACTTTTCTGCAAAAAAGTTGAAAAAAACAATTGAAATCGCAGAAAAGATGTGTTATAATAGGGTGAAAAGCATCATTTTGACTTCATAAAAAGGTAGGTAGCATTATGAAAAAGAAATCCAAATCCATCCTTGCTGTCGTTCTGGCAATCCTGCTGATCCTGGTGGTCGCAGTGTCCCTGACCACGAACATTCTGTTTTCCCGGAAAGATACGCCGAAGATCTTCGGTCACTACATCTATCTGATGGAATATGACACCATGGAGGCAGGTGCCGCCGCAGTTGCCACCGGCACAACGGATCTGAATGCTGCCGGCACGGTAGACAGTGAAAGCGCAGCAGCGTCCATTCACAAGCACACTGCCGTCATTGCCACCGCTTATCAGGAATCCGACCCCATCGCCAAGAACAATGCGGTTCTGTGCGTCCTGGCGCCGGATGACACCTCCACTGACATCGACTCCGACCGTGTGGCTGTCCGCCGCATCTACAACATCGAACAGGACGAGACCGGCGTACTGAAATACTATCCCACTACCATGAAAACCAACGACGTAGGAACAGAACCGCCCATCACCGTGGACAGCATCCTGGGCAAGTGCGCTTATGAAAGCGGCGAGCTGTACAGCTACGTGACATTTGCTACCGGCGTTCCGGGTATCCTGACCCTGCTGGTACTCCCCAGCGTGATCCTGGTCATCATGCTGATCGTTGCCATTGCACGTGCCAACGGCAAGCACGACGACGAGTATACCTTTGAAGAAAACTACGATGAAGTTTACAGCGAAGATTCCTACGATGACGACGATTCCGCTTATGATGATGAGGAACTGGGCGGACGTTCTCCTCTGTTCCGTCCGTCTGAGAACACTGCACAGAGCCGTTCATTTGAGCAGAAGCGTTCTTCTATCGCTGAAAACTTTGAGCGCAAGCAGGTCAACCCCAACTCTCCGTATCAGAAGGCACGCACCATGCAGTTCAAGGCACAGCATGACGTACCGATCTACACCAATCCGGCAGATCAGATCCCGCTGGACGGCGCAGGACAGAACAGCCAGCCCACCGGAAACACCGGCACCTATGAGGGCGCACACGCAGGCAGCGTTTCCAACACATCTACATTTGGCACACGCAGCAATCTGAACAGCACCGATACCTTCCGGACACCGCCGATCGAGAACAACACCCCGGATGAGACCGCAGCTCCGGTTTCCACTTACCGTGGCAGCCACGAGGCAAGCTCTCCGGAAGAGGCACGGAACCTGGGTGACACACCATTCCGCAGCAGCCGTGCAGCAGCACCGGAACAGAAACCGGCAGCTCCGGCAGTACCGAAAACCCGTGAGGACAAGATCGCAAACGCATCTGTGGATGAACTACTGGCAATGATCGAGGACGAAAAGAAAAAGCTGTAAGCAGCTTTTCGAAAATACAAGCGGAAAATAGAAAACCGGAGAGGGCGAAATGCTCTCTCCGGTTTTTGTTATGTCATATCTTCTTCTGTTATCCCAATTCCTCTTCCAGCAGGATCATCTGCTCCATAGTCTCATCCATCTGCACACGCAGTTCCTCCATGCGCTGGCACTTCTCCTGCATCAGCTGGTAGTCACTGCACACCGCCTCGTCCGTCAGCTCTGCGGTAAGGGTGTCCAGCTCTTCCTGCATCTTGTCCAGCTGCTGTTCCAGGCTACGCAGGTCGGCACGCATTTTCGCCTGCTGCGCACGCTGTTTCTTGGAACGGTACGCCGGCTTTTCCGCAGGCTTTCCGCCGGATGCGGCTGTCTTTGCCGCCGGCGTCTCCTCCGGTTCGGGCTGTTTCTGCTGCGCCTCCAGCCACTTCTGGAATCCGCCCTGGTAGGTGACAGCGCCGTCCGCTTTCAGTTCCAGGATGTGGTCTGCCACCTTATCCAACAGATACCGGTCATGGGAGACAAACAGCAGCGTCCCCGTAAAGGACTGCATTGCCTCTTCGATGACCTCTTTCATGGCAATATCCAGGTGGTTGGTGGGTTCGTCCAGAATCAGCACGTTGCCGTGTTCCAGCATCATCACCGCAAAGCAGACCTTTGCACGCTCGCCGCCGGAGAGAACACCCACCGGTTTGAACACGTTTTCCCCGGTCAGACGCACCTGCCCCAAAAGCTTGCGCACTTCCAGGTCTGTCCAGGACGGTACACGGTCGTGAATCTCCTGCATTACCGACTTTGCCGGATGCAGGTTGGTGCTTTCCTGCTCGAAATAGGAGATCTTGATGTTGCTGGTCCAGCGGACTTTTCCCTGGTGGGGCAGCTTGTTTTGCAAAATCTTCAGCAGGGTGGATTTCCCGATGCCGTTATCCCCGATAATGCCCCATTTTTCGCCACGACGCACCTCAAAGGACAACTCCGGCAGCAGGGTCTTTCGCGCTGCACCCTCGCCCACGGAAATGTCGATATTCTGCACTTTCAGCACTTCCTGCGGCGGCTCGATCTCATAGGTGAACTGCACCCGTGCCTGTTTCTGGGCAGAGACCGGCTTTTCGATGCGCTCCATCTTTTCCAGCTGTTTCACTCGGCTCTGTGCGCTCTTCGCCGTAGATGCCCGGGTGAGGTTGCGTGCCACGTAGTCCTCCAGCTTGGCGATCTCCTTTTGCTGCATCTCGTATTCTTTCCACTGGCGTGCCACAGCCGCCTCTTTCAGCTGGGTAAAGGTGGTGTAGTTGCCCTTGTACCGTGTCAGTGTGCCACGCTCGATCTCGCAGATGCTGGTGCAGAGACGATCCAGGAAGTAGCGGTCATGGGACACCAGCAGCAGTGCGCCCTTGTAGTCCTTGAGGTAATCTTCCAGCCACATCACGGTTTTGAAGTCCAGGTGGTTGGTCGGCTCGTCCAAAATCAGCAGGTTCGGCGCTTCCAGCAGCAGCCGTGCAATGGCAAGCCGTGTCTTTTCGCCGCCGCTGAATCCGGAGATCACCCGGTCATAGGTCTCCTGTCCGAATCCCATACCGTTGAGGACGGTGCGTATTTTCACGTCGATCTGATAGCCGTCGTTGTCCTCGAACCAGGTTTGCAGGCGGTGGTACTCCTCTGCTGCAGACATATCCCCGGACTGCATCTGCTCTTCCAGCTGGTGCAGGCGTTCCTGGGTGTCCAGCAGCGGACGGAACACGCTGCGCATCTCCGCCCAGACCGTGCTTTCCCGATCCAGACCGCCCATCTGTTCCAGGTAGCCGATACTGGTCTTGGCGGACTTGGCAATTTCGCCGTCGCCCTCCAGCAGATGGTCGGGCAGTTCCTGTCCCGTCAGAATGCGCAGCAGGGTAGATTTTCCGCAGCCGTTCACACCCACAAGCCCGATCCGGTCGTGGTCTTCTACCGTCAGAGAGACGTGGGAGAGAACCTGTCTGCCATTATAAAATTTATGGATATCTGTCATGCGTAACAGCATATTGTCTTTTCTCCTTGTTGTGATTGAGATTGCTTTTGGGCAACACTTTTTTTATTGTAGCATATTTTCCGGAAAATTACAACCTGTTTTTTTGAATGGCTGCGCAGGTCAATTTTCCCATGCCGAAAAGCCTCATCTGATATTGGATATGTCCGACATCAATCGGGTAAGATATCATTTTAGAACATATCCCCCTGTTCAAGGTGAACTCTTTTCGAATATCTCCCACAACAGAAAAGAAAAAACACCCCGTGAGTCTCTCACAGAGTGCTTTGTGTGGTTAAAAGAAAAACCACCCAGCCGTCTTGCAGCGAATAAAACCAAGCTATAATAGCAAGGTGGGTATCTTCCCTTCCGCTTCACGCTCCCTTCGTCCGTTACGGTCATTGCCGTAAACAGGAGGTCTGCAATCCACAGACGGAGTCAGATTCCCTTTCAAGGAGTGTTGGATTATAAAAACCGCAATGTCTCGAACTGGGCAGTAGTTTTCACTTTTTCAGAACTGATGTTTCAGTTTCTATGTTTATTATAACACGATCTTTCACAAAAATCAATAGGAATTTTGTGAAAATTTTTCTGGTCGGTTTGTGGAAAACGGCAGTTACTGTGCGTCCTGCTCTTCTTCCTCATCCTCATACAGATCGCTCAGATACTGGATGAACAGATTGCCGACTGCATCGTATTCGTCATCGTCCTCGATGGTGCAGAGCATTTCCTCACCGTCTACCATCTCACGTTTCAGTACAACGAATTCGCCGTCATCTTTCAGCAGATCTTCTTCGTTCTCATAGTACGGGATCAGTGCGCAGTAGTTTGCGCCCTCGTATTCCATCTCGCCCAGGACCTCAAACTCCTGTTCGTTTCCCTCTTCGTCTTCCAGGGTATACAGCATTCCCTGCATACTCTCATCCAGCATATTTTCCTCTGCCATGGGTAAAACTCCAATCTGCCATAGCGGCGTTTGTTCCGGGATCTTGGAAAACACTGAATAAAGCCCGCCTGACGGCTTTGCACGCAATCTGCGTGCAGTGTTTCCCTTGTTCCCGCTCTCATTATACATGATTTTCCGGGATGTGTCAATAGACGTTTTTTGTCTCCGCTCAGTCTACCATGCCACGGAGGATCCAGTCGTACATTCCCTGGTACTGCAAAGCGGAGCTGCTCCAGGAGAAATCCTGCTCCATGCCACGGCGGACGATATCATCCCAGTCCTCACGGTGGTCGAAGTAGATCTTCTTCGCATAGTTGATGGTGTACAGCAGATCGTCTGCGTTGTAGTGGGCAAAGGTAAAGCCTGTGCCGGTCTTTTCATATTCGTTGTAAGGTACGACAGTGTCCTTCAGACCGCCGGTCTCCCGAACGATCGGCACCGTGCCGTAGCGCAGGGAAATCAGCTGGGTCAGACCGCACGGCTCAAACCGGGACGGTACCAGCATAGCATCTGCCGCAGCATACAGCTTGTGCGCCAGCGGATCAGAATAGAAAATATTTGCCGAAACACGATCCGGATATTTGTTCTGATAATAGCGGAACATATTCTCATAGCGAGCCTCGCCTGTACCAATGATAACGAACTGGGTGAATTCGTCTGTAATGCGGTCGGCGATCCAGTCCACCAGATCCAGACCCTTCTGGTCGGTCAGACGGGAGATAATGGCGATCATGAACTTGTTCTCGTCCTCCGGCAGTCCCAGTTCTTTCTGGAGCGCCAGCTTCGCCTGCTTTTTCTTTTCCACAGCATCCTTGACGGAATAGTGTACGTCGATCTTCTTATCGGTCTGCGGATTGTATACCTCATAGTCGATGCCGTTCAGAATGCCACGGAGCGAACGGGAACGTGCGCAGAGCAGACCGTCCAGCTGTTCGCCGTAATACGGTGTCTTGATCTCTTCGGCATAGGTCTCGCTGACGGTGGTGATATAGTCTGCATAGACCAGACCGCCTTTCAGCATATTGGCATCGCTCTTGAATTCCAGCTTATCCGGCGTGAACATATAATCCGGCAGGTTGGTGTTATAGACAAAGTGACGGATGTCCCACACGCCCTGGAATTTCAGATTGTGGATGGTCATGATGCTCTTGGTTCCCCAATAAAAGCTGTGGGTCGCAAAGGTGCTTTTGAGGAATACGGGGATCATGCCGGTCTGCCAGTCGTGGCAGTGAATGATGTCCGGATGGAATCCGATCACCGGCATTGCCGCCAGGACAGCCTTTGAGAAGAAGATAAAGCGTTCAATGTCCCACTGGGTGGAGTCGCTGTAGGGACGGTCACACTTGAAGTAATATTCGTTGTCGATAAAGTAGAAATGCACGCCCTCATAGACGTATTCCATAATGCCTACGTGTACATTCTCCACGTGTCTGCCATAGTCCATGTAGAAGTGGCTGACATAGCGGAACTGACTCCGGTATTCCCACGGGATGCAGGTATAATTCGGAATGATAACACGGACATCGTACTCGCTGCGGTCCAGACTCTTGGGCAGTGCGCCGACTACGTCTGCCAGACCGCCGGTTTTAATGAAAGGGACGCATTCAGAGGCAGCAAACAAAATATTTTTCATGATCCAATCTACTGTGCCGAAAAGCGGCACATACTCCTTTCCTATGTATCGCAGAAAGCACGCCTTTTTGCGGCGCTTTCTATTTGCAGTGTCTGTGCGGCGGCAGTTCCGCCCATGCACAGTTTTTTCCTACTCCTCTATTATACTCTTTTTCGGGCAGTTCGTCAAGGGATTTCGCAAAAAATGAGAAAACATTTCCACAAAAAACTGTCGTAATTTGTAGGTGTTACACAAGATGCAGGAAAGTGTCGAGTTGAAATTGTATAAAATTCCGCAGAAAACAAAGGATATCTGTGACAGGCGGCACGTTCGGAAGCGCCGCACAGAGAAAGGAGCGAGATCATGCAGCAGCTGAAAAACCGTCTGGCATTCCTGCGTCTGCTATTGGTGCTGCTGTTCTGCACAGCGGCAGTATATCTGGCATGGCTGGTGCAGAAGCCGGAGCTGATACAGACCGCCGCCAGACAGGGCACGTATACCTGCACCGCCGGGACTGCCCGGGGGACGATCTACGACCGGAACGGCGTGCCGCTGGTGAATACCAAAACCGCCTGCATCGCAGTCGTCAGCCCTACGCCTGCGGCAGCCGAGGCACTGCTGTCCCACGTCACCGACACCGCAGCGTTTTATGAAAAGCTGGCACAGGGAATGCCGTTCACCTGCACGGTAGACACGGCAGACATCGACTGCCCGGATGTGACCATACTGCAGATCCCCCAGCGCAGCACGTCGCCACAGCTTGCCCAGCACGTGATCGGCTATACCCGGGAGGGCAGCGGCGTAGCAGGACTGGAAAGCGCCTATGATGCCATCCTGCACAGTGTGGATTCCCAGTGGAGCGTGACCTTTTCGGTAGACGGCACAGGCACGCCCCTTGCCGGAGAGCCGAAACAGATCCGCTACGGCGCAAATCCCACCGCAGGCATTATGACCACCCTGGACAGCCGCATCCAGCGCATCTGCGAATCCGCCGGCAGCGGACTGGAAAAGGGCTGTATCGTGGTCATGGACGTGGAAAGCGGCGACATTCTGGGGCTTGCCAGCTTTCCCGGTTATTCTGCCGACTCCCTGGGCGATGCCGTCAGCGACCCCGACAGCCCTATGATACAGCGTGCCTTGTATGCGTATCCGGTGGGTTCGATCTTCAAGCTGGTGACGGCGGCGTGTGCCTTTGACCAGGGCGTGGGCTACAATTTCACCTGGGACTGTGACGGGGCGATCTCTGTGGGAACGCAGCGATTTCGCTGTCACGAATTGCAGGGACACGGCGTGCAGCATATGGCAGATGCCATGCGCAGTTCCTGCAACCCCTATTTCATTGCCTTGGGACAGGCGCTTTCCGGGTCAGACCTGCTGCAAACGGCAAAGTCCCTGGGATTCGGCACGGAGATCATGCTGACCTCAAACATGATCGCATCCGGCGGCACGCTGCCCACATTACAGCAGCTGAAACTTCCGGCGGAACAGGCGAACTTTTCCTTCGGGCAGGGCGTTCTGACCGCATCGCCCCTGCAGATCGCCAGAATGACCTGTGCCATCGCCGGAGACGGCACGCTCCCGGCAGTGCGGCTGGTGCGTGGCGTCACGGATGACGGCAGGACGGTGCTGCGGGAAGAGCGTGGCATCCCGGAATCGGGAATTGCACCGGAAACAGCGGCGTTTCTCCGCCGGCTGATGTGTTACACTGCCGCCGACGAGGACTTCCAGGGCAGACCGGCGCACGTCTCTATGGGTGCGAAAACCTCCACCGCCCAGACCGGGCGCTGTGACGTTGACGGGACCGAGTACTGTCACGGCTGGGTAACGGCATTTTTCCCGGCGGAACAACCGAAATATGCGGTGACTGTTCTGGCAGAGGACGGCGGCTATGGAAATCAAGCCGCATCGCCCATTCTCCGGCAGATCGCAGGAGCGATCATGCAGGTGGAATAAGAACAGCACTGCACACAAAAACACCGCACCGTTCTTCGGATGTTTCCGAAAAGCGATGCGGTGTTTTGATTTGACAAATTTTGTTCAATCGCTCAACATTTCTTTCTCTGACCGGACGGTAAAGCATTCCTGCCTGGCAGAAACGACAACCACGGATACATCCTCTCTGGATCTCAAGAACAACTCTGTCCTGCGTTACCTTGATAAACGGAACAACCGGTTTCATCGGATACGGTGCATCTGTTACATCCATAACGATCTGCTTCTTAACTACAGCCGGTGCATATTCATTATTCGGTGTAAATGATTTCAAAGTGCCGTCTTCATTATATTCAGCATCATAAAAAATCGGAACATACAGACCCTCGATCTGCGCTGCACGTTCTAAGAACTCCCGGCGGCTCTTTCCTGAACCTTTCCATTCCTTATAAGCGTCAAGCAGCTCATCATAAGCTGTTTCTCCTTCTCCGATATAAAAGATATCAAAGAACTCTGCAATTGGCTCCGGATTGTATGTGCACGGACCACCACCAATCACAAATGGATCGTCTAAAGTTCTGTCCTTTGCATGCAGTGGTATCTGACTCAGATCAAGGATCTGCAGAATGTTCGTATAACACATCTCAAACTGAATTGTGATTCCGAGGAAATCAAAATCCTTGATCGGATCCTGGGACTCCAGTGCAAACAGCGGAATCTGCTGTTCTCTCATCACTTTATCCAGATCATGCCATGGAGAGTAAACTCTCTCACACCACACATCCTCTCTGCGGTTGAACATATCATAAAGAATCTGAATCCCCAAATGAGACATACCGATCTCATAGACATCCGGGAAACACATCGCAAAGCGTACATCGATGTCTTCCACGTCCTTCATCACCGCATTCACCTCTCCGCCGATGTAACGGGCAGGTTTCTCAATTTCTAATAAAATATCATCATCTAATGCTAGTTTTCTCATGGATTTCTCCTTGTATTTTGTACTTATGCATTTATATTACAAAATTGTAAATGCTACTTTTAACATCATATCTTTTGACGATAAAAAAAGCAACCTATTTTCACGAAAACCGAATCAAAGTAGTTTTTCCAGTATTCTTTGTTTCCATAGTCGTCACCTCCATAACCATATCATATAGACAAATTCCTGTTCTGA
>OGXH01003173.1_pt1 | contig 10771 bp, 14 predicted proteins | sample 1576241 | NCBI WGS metagenome assembly OGXH01 (sample SAMEA3541529, study PRJEB24748) | human gut metagenome | biome: human gut; feature: human-associated habitat; material: faeces | place: China | collected 2012
CAAGTTAGTAAGACCCCTTGAAGACGACGAGGTAGATAGGGCAGAGGTGGAAGTGTGGTAACACATGGAGCTGACTGTTACTAATAGGTCGAGGGCATAACCAAAGCAGTGATAGGTTTGGATGATGATGTTGGTTTTAACTGTATGTAGTTTTGAAGGTACATGGAATATAGACAGGAATGAGAAGCAGTGCGAAAGCGCTGTTTTTTTTCTTGCAAAAAAATCAAATTTCTTGACAAAGAAAAGATTTTGCTATATGTATATATCAGATGAGGATTGTGTGTTTCGCGGCAAAAATGCCGGTGACATTCTTGACAAAAGTATATAGAAAAGATGAGATAATAAATGATCAAGGGAAGAATCATAATAGCTGATATAGAAAAAATATCATGCAATAAAGAGTGGATTCTCTCACAGATAGCACAAAGATATGTTGAAAAGTATCAGAAGCATAAGAGAGAAACGGATAAAAAACAGGAGCTGATAGCGGGATATCTTTTAAAAGAGTATTTAGGTGTAGAAAATGATGCTCAGCTTGTAATAAGTAAAAATGGGAAGCCGATGCTTGTGGATGCAAGAAAACATTTTAACCTGTCACATAGCGGTAAATATGTAGTTCTAGCGATTGCTGATCAGGAAGTGGGCATTGATATTGAACGTGTGCGTCCGTATCACGAAGCTACAGCGAAGAAGATATTTTCGAATGAAATACAAAATGCAATGTCTGAACTTTGCGGGGAGGAAAAAGACCGGATATTTACTCAATTATGGACAGAACTAGAAGCGAAGCTGAAAGTAAAAGGCATTGGATTTAGCAAAGAATGGGAAAATGAAAAAGTAAAGGAATATTTTATTGAGACAAGATGTATAGATGAATATTATGTAAGCTTAGCAACAGAAGAAAAAATTTCTGTAGAAATAGAATGGTTTACAGGGAATGGAAAGGAAGTAAAAAAGTATGATTAAGCCTATTATGAGAGACATATTTTTCTTAAATCAAAAATCAGAACCGGCGACAGAAGCGGATAAACAGATAGCAATCGATCTGTTAGATACATTGAAAGCAAATGAAGCAGGATGTGTAGGTATGGCAGCAAATATGATTGGAGCAAAAAAGAGAATCATTGCAGTGAATATGGGGATGTTTAATATTGCTATGTTTAATCCGAAAATCGTGAAGCACACAGGCGTTTATGAGACGGAAGAGGGGTGTCTGTCATTAGATGGAGTGCGAAGCTGCAGACGTTATCAGGAAATAGAAGTTGAATATCAGGATATGAATTTCAAGAAGAAAAAAGAGAAATACAGCGGATGGACAGCCCAGATCATTCAGCATGAAATAGATCATTGCGACGGGATTTTGATATAAATTTTATTTGTGCATTGAGGAGGTGCATCGCATGGATTTCAAGTATTGCAAATTAGAAATCTTTATTCCGGAAACACATATTTCGCAGCTACAGAAAGCATTACAGTCAGTAGATGCCGGTCATATAGGCAATTATGATTCATGTATGTCATGTTCACAGCTTACCAGTTACTGGAGACCGTTAGGCGGGACATCTCCTTATATTGGAAATGTAGGTGAAATCAGTTGTGAACCTGAAGTAAAAGTTGAGGTAACTGTATTTACAGAGAAAGTGGATGAAACTATTCAGGCAATCAAAGAGGTACATCCATATGAGGAACCGGTAATCAATGCATTGCCGATTTATCGGACAAGTTTTTAAGGGAAAATGAAGTCTTACGATCAGACAGAAAGGAGGTTTGATCGTAAGGCTTCTTTTGTTGAAAAACTACAGGAAACAGATGGTTTATCTTTTTCTCGTTGCGGTATCAAGGAAACAAGTATTTCTCATCAATCTGAGTTGCCCGTTCACAACAAAATGCACAAATATGCATCGCAAAATATGTTGAAAATCCTACTTGAAAGACGAACATGTGTTCTATATAATAGAGACATCAACGAAAGGAAAGGGGAATATGCCATGAAAGAACGCACCTATATTGCAATTGACCTGAAATCTTTTTACGCTTCTGTGGAATGTGTGGAACGAGATCTGGATCCGTTGGAGGTGAATCTTGTCGTGGCAGATGTGACCCGTACAGAGAAGACTATCTGCCTGGCGGTATCTCCAGTGCTGAAGTCTTATGGGATTCCGGGAAGAGCCCGCTTGTTTGAAGTTGTACAGAAAGTAGCGGAAGTGAATGAGGCGAGACGGTATCGAAGTCCGGGTGGGAAATTTCAGGGAAGTTCGTCTGACCAGCGTGAATTAAGGAAACACCCGGAGCTGGCATTGGATTACGTGACAGCGCCACCAAGGATGGCTCTTTATATGGAATACAGCCGCAGGATTTATGCAATCTATCTGAAATATATTGCGCCGGAAGACATACATGTTTATTCCATAGATGAAGTGTTTCTTGATGTAACTTCCTATCTGAAAACTTACGGACTCACGTCGGAAGAACTGGCGAGGAAGATGATTCGGGAGGTACTTCATGAGACTGGAATCACAGCGACTGCCGGGATTGGGACGAATCTGTATCTTGCAAAGATTGCAATGGATATTATGGCGAAACATGTCGAACCTGATGAAGATGGAGTGAGAATTGCGAAGTTGAATGAACGAAGCTATCGAGAACAACTTTGGAATCATAGACCATTGACAGATTTCTGGCGCGTGGGAAGAGGATATGCGAAGAAGCTGGAGGAGAATGGTCTGTATACAATGGGGGATATTGCCCGCTGTTCAATGGGGAGCGCACAGGAGTTTTACAATGAAGAACTATTGTATCGTTTATTTGGCGTGAATGCAGAACTCCTGATTGACCATGCCTGGGGCTGGGAGCCGTGTACGATGGAGGCAATTAAGAATTACAAGCCTTCATCGAACAGTGTCGGTTCCGGTCAGGTATTGCAGTGTCCGTATTCTTATGAAAAGGCAGGCCTCATTGTTCGGGAGATGACAGAATTACTGGTATTGGATCTGGTTGAAAAAGGGCTTGTGACTAACCAGATTGTACTGACAGTAGGATACGATATTGAAAATCTGAAACAATCAGAATTTCAGAAGAATTACCGAGGTGAGATAAAGACAGACCGTTATGGGAGAAAGATTCCGAAGCATGCACATGGAACAATGAATTTGGAAGAGCATACGTCTTCCACGCGAAAAATTGTGGATGCAACGGTAGAACTGTATCAAAGGATTGTGGATACCAAACTGCTTGTACGCAGGATATCACTGGCGGCGAATCATGTGATACAGGAATGTGAGATTGCAGAGACGGACTCGTATGAACAGATGGATCTTTTTACAGATTATCAAGCGAAGGAAGAACAAAATCAGCGGGAAAAAGAAGAACGGGAGCGTGAGAGAAGCATGCAGCAGGCAGTCCTTGAACTCAAGAAGAAATTTGGAAAGAATGCAGTGCTGAAGGGAATGAATCTGCAGGAAGGAGCGACAACTATTGAGAGAAACAGACAGATCGGCGGACACAAAGCATAAATATGATGATATTTTAGATTGTCCACATCACGTATCTTCTGTTCATCCACCAATGCCGTTGATGGACAGAGCGGCACAGTTCGCTCCGTTCTCAGCATTGACCGGATACGAAGAGGTCGTGAAGGAAGAAGCAAGACTTACAGAACAGAGAGTAGAACTGGATGAGGAGGAACTGGAACGGTTAGATCAAAGTTTACAATATCTTAAGAAACGCTTACAGGACGAGAGGGAAACAAATCCGGATGTGAAGATTACGTATTTCTGTGCAGACCAGAAGAAGGAAGGTGGTCAATATCGAACTGTTCAGGGGAAGGTGAGAAGAATCAGACAATATGAAAAAGCGGTCGAGTTGGAAGACAGGACAGCAATTCCAATCAAAGATATCGTGCAAATTTTAGTGTTGTAAATAAATAAGAAATTTATTCAAGCTTATATAAATAATATGTTCCAAGCTGGTATGTTCATGTGAGTTTTATTATACAACAGATTCTGATTTCATGCATAGAATAGTTAAGAGAAAGTATCGGCAATCATGGAATAATGCCTATGAGATTCTGTGAATTAAAAGAAAAAGAGGTAGTGAACATCTGTAATGGAAAATGTCTTGGAGGTGTAGTAGATCTGCAGATAAATGAATGCTCCGGTGCGATAGAAGCATTGATTGTTCCGGGACCGGGAAAGTTCTGTGGATTCTTTGGAACGGATAGCGAATATGTGATACCATTTGCATGTATAAAGAAGATTGGACCGGATATTATTCTTGTGGAAATTAAAGAAGAAAAGTTTTTGCAAAAATATTAGACATTGTGTATAATGAAGGCAATAAGATACGTGGAAAGGCGGAGTGGATTATATGAAGTGTCCATATTGTGGCAATCCAGATACAAGAGTGATTGATTCCAGACCAGCAGAGGATAATAGTTCTATCAGAAGAAGACGTTCTTGCGATGAATGTGGCAAGCGTTTTACAACTTATGAAAAGGTAGAGACGATCCCACTGATTGTAATTAAGAAAGATAATAACCGTGAACAGTATGAAAGAGCGAAGATAGAGAATGGAGTTCTGAATGCATGCTACAAGCGTCCGGTTCCGGCTGAAGAGATTCAAAAGACAATTGATGCGATTGAACTGTCAATTTTTAATCGTGAAGAGAAAGAAATCCCAAGCAGTGAGATTGGTGAAATTGTTATGGAGAATCTGAAAGCATTGGATCCGGTTGCATATGTCAGATTTGCATCTGTCTACAGAGAGTTTAAAGATGCGAATACATTCATGGATGAATTGAAGAAATTTCTAAAATAATAAAAATCGGTTATACTCTATTCGTGAGTATAACCGATTTCAATCTTTCGGAGAATGTTAGTATATTACACGGGGGCGAGAATGAGAACTTATAAATTAACAATTGCTTATGACGGAACTGCATATCAGGGATGGCAGAGACAGGCAAACACAGAGAATACTTTGCAGGGAATTCTGGAGCGAACAATTTCGTCAGTGGCAGGATATCCAGTGGAGATTGATGGTTCAGGACGAACAGATGCAGGTGTTCATGCGAATGGACAGACTGCAACAGTAGTTCTTTCTGGTCAGGTGGAGGATGGATTTTTTACAGAAAAGATAAATTCAAGATTACCCGGAGATATTCGGATTTTAGATGCAGAGCTTATGAGGAATGGATTTCATGCGAGAAAAAGTGCGGTCGGAAAAAGATACATTTATCAGCTTGATCTGGCAGAGAAAGCAGATGTATTCACGAGACGATATACATATCATTTTCCGCAGCAATTGGATTTAGATGCGATGAGAAAGGCAGCACAATTGTTGATTGGCACGTATGAGTTTGCCGGCTATACGGATAAAAAGGATGAAAAGTCCACAAAAAGAACAATTTATGCTATAATGATTTGCGGACAAGGAAGCAAAGTCAGTATTCAATATGAAGGAACAGGATTTCTTTACCATATGGTAAGGATTTTGACAGGAACTTTGCTGGAAGTTGGAACCGGAGCACGAAGCATAGAGAGTGTGAAGGAACCTTTGAAATCAAAAGATAGAAGTCAGGCTGGATTTTTAGCACCTGCAAGAGGTTTATTCCTTGATGAGGTGTATTATTGATTCGGTTATGGAAAGTTGCTGATTATTCACAGAAAAGTTGGCTAATGGTCGGTGAACAGCAACACTCTTGAAAGGGAGGATGCAGCAGATTGAAATTAATATCATGGAATGTAAATGGTATTCGTGCCTGTGTACAGAAAGGATTTCTTGAGTTCTTTCATGAGGCAGATGCGGATATCTTCTGTATTCAAGAGACGAAGATGCAGGAAGGACAGCTAAATCTGGAATTAGAAGGCTATCATCAGTATTGGAATTATGCTGTGAAGAAGGGGTATTCCGGAACAGCCGTGTTTACAAAGAAAGAACCATTGTCGGTGAGTTACGGAATCGGTATTGAGGAGCATGACCGGGAAGGACGTGTGATCACCTGTGAATTTGAAGAGTTTTATTTCGTTACAGTGTATACACCGAATTCTCAGAATGGGCTGGCAAGGTTAGATTACAGAATGAAGTGGGAGGATGACTTCCGTACTTATCTGAAGAAGTTAGAAGAGACAAAACCGGTGATTGTGACCGGAGATATGAATGTAGCGCACAAAGAGATTGATCTTAAGAATCCGAAGACCAACCGTAAGAATGCAGGATTTACGGATGAGGAAAGACAGAAGTTTACTGAACTTCTGGATGCCGGATTTATTGATACATTCCGGTACTTTTATCCGGAGCAGACAGGAATCTATTCCTGGTGGTCTTATCGTTTCAGTGCCAGAGCGAAGAATGCAGGCTGGCGTATAGACTACTTCTGTGTATCCGAGAGTCTGAAAGACAGACTGGAAGACGCGAAGATACTGACAGATATTATGGGATCAGATCATTGCCCGGTTGAATTGGATTTGAAATAAATGATAGAAAAAGGAGAAGAGAAAAATGACAAAGATTGACATTATTTCAGGATTTCTTGGAGCAGGAAAGACAACTTTAATTAAGAAGCTTCTTTCCGACGCATACAAGGGAGAACAGGTTGTACTGATCGAGAATGAATTTGGAGAGATCGGTATTGATGGTGGATTTTTGAAGGAAGCAGGAATTGAGATTCGTGAGATGAATTCAGGATGTATCTGTTGTTCACTGGTTGGAGATTTTGGAAAATCTCTTCATGAGGTCGTAGATACTTATCATCCGGATCGTATTCTGATCGAGCCATCAGGAGTTGGAAAGCTTTCTGATGTAATCAAGGCTGTACAGGATGTTCAGGGTGAAATCGATGCAGAGCTCAATAGCTTTACAACAGTTGTAGATGTAACAAAGTGCAAGATTTACCGTAAGAACTTTGGCGAATTTTTCAGCAACCAGATTGAATATGCAGGTGCAGTTATTTTAAGCCGTACAGATAAAGCAAAACCGGAGAAGATTCAGGAAAGTGTTGCACTGTTAAGAGAACTGAATGAAAAAGCTCCAATCATCACAACACCGATCGAGCAGCTTCCGGGCGAGAAGATTCTTGAAACAATGGAATCAAGCAAATCTCTTGAAGATGAGTTACTCGCAGAAGTAGCCAAGGAAGCACATGATCATGAACATCATCACCACCACGATCACGAAGAGTGCGATCACGAGCATCATCACCACGACCATGAAGAACATGATCATGAGCATCACCATCACGACCATGAAGAACATGATCATGAGCATCACCATCACGACCATGAAGAGTGTGAGCACGAGCATCATCACCACGATCATGAAGAGTGTGAGCACGAGCATCATCACCATGATCATGAAGAGCATGAGCACCATCATCATGATGGAGAGTGCAGCTGCGGCTGTGGACACCATCATCACCACGATCATGAGGGTCATCATCATGCAGATGAGGTATTCACAAGCTGGGGTAAAGAGACAATTCATACTTATACAAAGGATGAGGTCAGTGCAATTCTGAAGACTCTTGAAGAGGATGGCTCTTACGGAAATGTACTCCGTGCAAAAGGAATGGTAGCAGGAGCAGATGGAGAGTGGATTTACTTTGATATGGTTCCGGAGGAGCATGAAGTAAGAACAGGAGCACCGGAATACACAGGAAGAATCTGTGTGATCGGAGCTGAGCTTAACGAAGACAAGCTTGCAGAATTATTTAAGCTGAAATAAAAAGGATAAGCAAAGCAGTACCCCATAGGGGGCTGCGTAGCATTATGTAATAACAGATGTCTTCTGCGAAAAGGAGACGGAATGGAGATAGATATGATGAAAGAGCCAGATGTTATGGTTTATCTGATGACAGGTTTTCTGGACAGTGGTAAAACTCAGTTCCTGAATTTTACACTATCTCAGGATTACTTTCAGATTGATGGAAAGACACTTCTGATTCTCTGCGAAGAGGGGGAAGAACAGTATGATCCAATGGAAATGCTGAAGTATGGTGTCGTTATTGAGACTGTAGAAGATAAAGAAGATCTGACAGAAGAATGGCTGGAAGAGATGAATAAGAAGCATGAGCCGGAACGTGTTGTTATTGAATATAATGGTATGTGGCAGGTGAGTGAATTTGAGAAGATGAAGCTTCCGGCAGGCTGGGCTATCGAGCAGAAGATTACAACAGTAGATGCGAGTACATTCCAGATGTATCTGACAAACTTAAAACCACTGTTTGTCGAGATGGTAAAGGGAGCTGAACTTGTGCTGTTTAATCGTTGTGAAGATAAGAAACCGTTGGCAGGATACCGCAGAAGTGTTAAGGTTGTAAGTCCTCAGGCAGAAGTAATCTTTGAGGATGAGAACGGTGAGGTAGACAATATCTTTGAAGACGAAGTACCGTATGATCTCAAAGCACCTGTGATTGAGATTCCAAGAGAAGATTATGGTATCTGGTATATTGATATGCAGGAGCATCCGGAGCGCTATAAAGGAAAAGTTGTAGAATTTGTTGCAAAGGTTATGAAACCGAAAGCATTTCCGTCTAAGGTATTCTATCCGGGACGTATGGCAATGACTTGCTGTGCAGATGATACATCTTTCCTTGGATATGTTTGCAGAAGCGCTTATGCGCCGAAGCTGAATGCAGGAGACTGGGTAAAAATTCGTGCAAAAGTGTGTTATGCGAATCTGTCTGTATATGGCGGAGAAGGACCGGTGCTTGAGGCAGAGAATATTGAGCCTGCAGAACCAATTGAAGAGTTAGTATATTTTAATTAAGACAAGCAATAAGACAAAGTAATAGGACAAGAAATAGGAGGAGAACTTCATGGCAAAGAAATATGATGTAATCGCATTAGGAGAGCTTCTGATTGATTTTACAATGAATGGACAAAGCGAACAGGGAAACAATATGTTTGAGGCTTGCCCGGGAGGTGCACCGTGTAATGTGCTGGCGCTTCTGAACAAGATGGGAAAGAAGACAGCATTTATAGGAAAAGTTGGAAAAGATCAGTTCGGAACGTTATTAAGAGATACGATTACGGAAGCCGGAATCGATGCCTCCAATCTGATGGTTGATGAAAATGTGAATACAACACTTGCGTTTGCTTTTCCGGGTCGCGGCTCAGGCGGCGCACCCGCAGCAGCCGAACAAGACCGACAGCCGTCAGTCCGCCGCCGAAGCCGCTGATATAGCTGCCGTATTCCGTCTCCCCCAGCAGCAGCCCCGCAAGGAAGAGCGCCACGCCGATGCTGAGCCACAAAATGCCGAATTTTTTCTGTTCCTTCAATTTCATGCTTCTTCCTCCTCAAAAAGAAAGATGTCCTCGATCTGCGTGCCGAACAGCCTTGCGATGGCGTGGGCGAGCAGGATGGACGGATTGTATTTCCCGTTTTCCAATGAGATGATGGTCTGGCGCGAGACGCCGAGCGCCGCGGCAAGCTGCTGCTGCGTCATACCCCGCTCCTTCCGCTTTTGTTCAATGACATTTTTCATGCTGTGCTCCGTTCTTAGAAAGTCAAGCTTGCTTTACATTCATGAGCATAACACCTCATCGGCAAAATGTCAAGTATCTTTTACATTTTTATTTTGCGATTGATTTTAGGCGCGGCCTTTGCTACAATAAATTGAATCTGTTTTTTCACAGGAGGCTGCCGCCATGAACATCAAGATCGCACCGTCCATTCTCTCCGCCGACTTCGCCAACCTCGAGCGGGACATTCGGAAAATCGACACCGCCGACTACGTCCATGTGGACATCATGGACGGCGAGTTCGTGCCGAATATCTCCATCGGCATCCCGGTGGTCAAGGCCATCCGGCCCGTGAGCGGGCTGCCGCTGGACGTGCATCTGATGATCACCAAGCCCGTGCGCTACGTTGAGCAGTTCTGCGACGCGGGCGCGGACCTCGTGACCGTCCACGTCGAGTCCGACTTCCCCGAGAACATCCACGCCGCGTTGGAGAAGATCCACGCGAAGGGCAAGCGCGCGGGCATTGTGCTCAAGCCCAACACCCGCGCCGAAGCGGCGCTGCCGTACCTCAAGGAGTGCGACATCGTGCTGGTGATGACGGTCGAGCCGGGCTTCGGCGGGCAGAAGTTCATGGCGGACATGATGCCCAAGGTCGCGCAGCTGCGCGCGATGCTCGACGAGGTCAACCCGAACTGCGAGCTGGAGGTGGACGGCGGCGTGGACACCGCCACGCGCGACGCCTGCGTGAATGCGGGCGCGAACGTGCTGGTCGCGGGCAGCGCGGTCTACAAGGCGGCGGACATTCCCGCGAAGATCAAGGCTTTGAGAGAGGGTTAACAAGGTATGGAGTATTTTCCCGCAGCGCTGGAAAAGCTGGTCGAGCAGTTCGCGCGGCTGCCGGGCATCGGCGGCAAGAGCGCGCAGCGGCTGGCGTTCCATGTGCTGAGCCTGACGGACGCGGAGGCGCAGGAGTTCGCCGACGCCATCGTGGAGGCGAAGAAAAAGGTAACGTGCTGCCCCATCTGCCGCAACCTGACGGACGGGGGGCTCTGCCCCATCTGCGCCTCGCCCAAGCGCGACGAGCGCGTGATCTGCGTGGTGGCGGACGCCCGCGACGTGGCGGCCCTTGAGCGCTCGCGCGAGTACACGGGGCGCTACCATGTGCTCCACGGCGTCATTTCGCCGATGAACCACGTCGGCCCCGACGATCTGGAGATCAAGTCCCTCGTCGAGCGCGTCGCCGCCGGCGGCATCGACGTCTCGGCCCGCGAAAAGGAGAAATACGCCCGGGAGAGTTACGAGCTGACCAGCGA
>OGXH01003174.1_pt1 | contig 10766 bp, 14 predicted proteins | sample 1576241 | NCBI WGS metagenome assembly OGXH01 (sample SAMEA3541529, study PRJEB24748) | human gut metagenome | biome: human gut; feature: human-associated habitat; material: faeces | place: China | collected 2012
ACAGCAAATTGGCGAATTTTTCACCAACCTCGACAACCTCATCACTCTTCATCAGTGTGAGTAAAAACAAAAGTAGGTTCCGACATACACGTACTCAGATGAAGCCAAACTAGCTATTAGTAATGATTTCACAAAACTTTTATGTTATACTATATGCGTAATAATTAACGATTGTTGATAATAGAAACCTGCAAGCCAAATCAACAATCTCTGCAAGATATACTTAAGGGGGCTAAAAGGGAATGGATAAACGAAAGGTAATATTCAGTAATCGGTTTGAGAAAGAAAAGCTTGATGATTACTCAACAAATTTAGAAACTGACAACGCAATCGCTCCCACCTTTTCAGAAGCTAATGATTTTTTGAAATTTATACAGAAGAACCGCAGAAGTATTCCAAGTAAAGAGCGAATTGCTGACAAAGACAAATTCATCAAGACCGTTTACGAGCTATCCAACAGTTTTGAAATTGCGCCCCATGTTGCCGGTAGCCTTCAGGTTCCTTTTGTCGTATTCCGAGAACTTGTGTCCTTTGTATTCGTCAAGTTTCTGTTCCTTGCGGATGAAATGCGGTACAAGACCGATGCTGCCGTCCTCGTTTTTCCTGAATGACAGGCGGGCGTCCAATTCAAAGGTTTCCTCCCCGAACTTTGGGGACACTTTCACCAGATCCGACTTGCCGTAGTTGAGCATCTTCTGCAGGTCACCGGACTTTTCAAGCTCCTCACGGTCGATGCCCCATTTCTCTTTCAGTTCCTGCCAGTTGATTGAACTCTCGTCAATGGGCTGGTAGCCTTGTCGGACCTGAGGCTTTTCCTGCGTTTTTTCCTGTTTCTGTTCCATGTTTTTCTGTTTTTGGGTTTCACCCTGTTCCTCTTTCTTCTCTTTTTTCTCTTCTTCCGCCTGCATCTGATAGGGGAATGTGTCCACCTTGTGCGGGGCAAGGATGTCCTTGTTCTGATAAGGATTCTGCAGCAGGTCCTTCATCACTCCCAGAAGTGAATCCACCTGATCCGCCGCTATGCGGTAGAAACCGAAGCGGCTGGGTTCCTTGCATTGCCGGAAGAAGTTTTTGAAAAAGTTGTCGAGCATGTCGCCATGCTTGTCGAACAGTAGAAAATCCTTTGCGTTGTCCAGCCTTGCCGGAGTCCGCTTGGGCGAGCCGTCCGCATTAAGGCCGGCTACCACGCTGATTTCGCCCGTCTTTTCGTCACGGACTATCAGCACGTCCTTTTCGTCGCTTTTCTTTGCCATTTGAATAATTTTTAATTGTTATTTATTAAAGAAATTATGGATACGAGCCTTGTAGAACTCGACATCGTCCTTCTGGAAGTCCTTTACGTGTTCCGACAGGAATTTCAGCACGTCATCTTCGCTGTAATAGGTCTTCTTGCCCAGTATCTTGTAGGGCAAGGCTCCCGTGCTGCGGTAACGTTGCAGTGACCGTTTGCTTATCTGGAGCAGCAGGCACAGGTCCTGGTTGTCAAAGAGCCGTATCCTGTCCGGCGTGTGTTCCCGTTTTTCCGGTGCTTTCAGGGCAAGCAGCATCTCGTCCTGACGTTCAAGCCTTTCAAGGATGGTTTCCATCCACTGCTCAAACAGTTTCTTTGTCAGCAGTTCCATGTTCATGTCCTCCTTCCTTTCGGCTGCCTGCCGTTTCCGGTGGGCAGTCTGCTGTTATGGTGCAGTTCATCGAGTGTTCTGCCGTCCTCCCGGATGGTATGGGAGTCAAGAATCCTCCGGATTTCCGAGAGCCTGTACTGGCATTTGCGCCGCAGGACCACGTATCTGATACGGTGATCATCCCTCATGCGCTGCAAGGTCCGCTTGCTTACGCCCAGTTCTCTGGCGGCTTCATTCGTGTCGAGAAGCCTGTCCGTATTTTCACGTTTCATCGCCTCCCTGATTTCACGGACATAGCCGGCCACTTCTGCTATCTGTTCCATCATTGCCTTGTATGCGGAACTTTCCATCGTTATCACTTTCATGTTCTGTCTTTTTTCTTGTTCCTGCGGCAAAGTTCAGCAATAAACAAAAGGGGCTTTAACAACTCACTACGTGGCTCACGTGAGATTTCTTTGAGAAATGGCTCCGTTACCCGGACAAACGGCGCAACAAGTTGCCAGTTAGCGGAATATGGAATCTTTTTCCGCCTGCGTCGTTACCTTTGCACGGAACTAAAATCAAATTCTTATGGAAACGGTATCTATTGAGAAAAAGACCTTCGAGGAACTGATGGCGCAGTGGGACGCCTTTGTGGAAAAAGTGACCGCCTTGCAGCGCAAGGGGGACGGGAAACGCCTTGCCCGTTGGCTCACGGGCGACGAAGTGTGTAACCGGTTACGGATAAGCCAGCGCACCTTGCAGAAACTGCGTGACAAGGGATTCATCGGCTATTCACAGATCGGGCACAAGTTCTTTTACAAGCCGGAAGAGGTCAAGCGGCTGATTCCGCTTGTAGGCATAATCCACCCCGGCGGCAAATAACCGAATATTCACCACTAAATCCGAAGTAACATGAACGAGAACAATGAAATCATCACGATGGAAGACGAAAAGGTCGCTTCCATATTGCAGAAAATGAAAAAAAGCTCCAGATGGCTCAGCGGGTTTCTGGAGAGTTACCGCCCGCCGCTTGACGGTGAGGTGTACCTGACGGACAAGGAAGTGGCAGACCTTTTACGGGTAAGCCGCCGTACTCTTCAGGAATACCGTAACGAACGGCTGCTGCCTTATATCATTTTAGGCGGAAAGGCACTGTATCCCGAATCGGGACTGCGTGAGGTACTGGAAGCGAACTATCGGAAGCCTTTCAGATAGCCTCCGACCAAAAGCAAGAACGGACTGCCGTCATCCGGTTGTCCGTTCTTGCTTGCGTTTGTTCCGTTCTCAGCAATGGCCTCCTTTGGCTATCGGCACAAACAGCATATAGGTATCCTTCTGCTCTTTGGCGTACGCTTTCCGTAAAAGCCACGAACGGAACACATGGGTATAATAGGTATTCAGGCGGAACGCTATCGGTATAATGATTTCAAGGGAATAGACATCGGCATTCAGACCGTTTTCCAGCCGGACATACCGGCACACCTCAAAGTCATTCAGCACGTCCGTTTTCAGGATTGCCCGGATAGCCGCATTAACCGCTGTTGTTGTCACATTGAACAGTTCTCCGATTTCCCATGCCGTCATCCATACATCGTTACCGGTTACGGTTACCGATTTTCCTTCTATGGTAATGATATTTCGTTTCATGATTCTTCTTTTTTAGATGTTGCATCCTTTGAACTCTTCTATGCTGCCAAGACGTGCGACAAGATTTTCCATATCCTGATTGAGCTTTTCTTTTGTAATCTTCGCATAGATTTGCGTCGTCTTGATGCTCTTGTGTCCGAGCATCGAACTCACCGTTTCAATAGGTACGCCGTTTGACAGGAATACCGTTGTCGCCGCCGTATGACGGCTCTGGTGCCATGTAAGGTGTTTCGTGATACCGCACCGTTTGGCTACGGCACGTATTCCACAGAGGCAAGTCATGTAATGTGGGACAGGGAAAATCCTTCCGTCCTCACACAGTCCGCGATATTTTTCTATGATTCTTCGGGGCAGGTCCAGTAGGCGGATATTCGATTCCACGCCCGTCTTCTGGCGGTTGATGTTTATCCACTCATGGTTGTCGAAGTATGTACGGATATTTTCCTCACGCAGATTGCGCATATCGGAGAATGACAACCCCGTGAACGCACAGAACAGATACAGGTCACGGTAAAGCTCCTGTTTGGCGTTTTTCAGTTTGCCGTCCATCAGCATACGGATTTCCTCTTTCGTGAGAAACCCTCTTGTCGTTTCCTCTTTCTTGATTTCATATTCACGGAACGGGTCGCGTGTCAGCCATTCATTGTTAATGGCAATGAACACCATTGTCCGTAACGGACACACATAAAGCCAGACCGTATTGGTACAGCAGTGCTTGTCCGTGCGGAGAAACATTTCAAAATCGGAGATAAATGCCGGAGTAAGTTCCTTCAGGGCAATATCCTTCACATGGTATCGGATATTCAGGAACTCTTGCAGGTGCTTGTAAACGACCAGATATTTTGAAAGCGTGGCTTTGGCTTTCATGCCGGCTTCCACCTGTTTTGCATAATCCTCGTTGTGCTGGCGGAACACCTGCATCAGTGTATGGCAGCGGTGTTCCAGTCCGAGAAAGGCATTCTTCACTTTTTCAGCCGTCACAAAATTGTCACGCTCCATAATTTCCTGATAATGCCTGTTGATGCTCACACGCATCCTGTCAAGCAGGCGGTTTGTTTCAAGCGCGGCTGAACTTCTTCCCGTGACACGTCCGCCTTTCGTATCCCACAATTTTGGATCGACCGAAAGTTTGCTGCTGAATTGCGTCTGCGTTCCGTCCACTGTGATACGTCCCATAACCGGTACTGTACCGTCTTTCTTCACTGCCTGTCTTTTCAGGTAGAAGATAACTGAAAATGTACTCTTCATCGTTCTAAAATTTTTTTGGTTTCAAATTTAGTTCGTGAAGAATCCTTCGTCGCTACGCAAATCATTGAGGAATACTGCAATTCTCGTTCACGTCGCATTTTCTTGCGTGAGTTGTTAGTAACTCACTGGAAGTTAGTGTTTTCTATATTCTTCCAACCTCATCATAACCTGTTTTGGGCATGGTCACGAATTGGTAACGTTGCGATGTCCTAACTTGGCTTTTTCATTGCTTTTTCTGTCTTTCATTTTTTCAAGCCATCTTCCTAAAACGCCTATCTGCCAATAACTTTGCTACATTTTTCTGTTTATCACTTTTTATTCGTACTTTTGTGGTTGTAAAAATACGAATTTTCCACAAAAAAACGATGTTTTCATTTCAAAATAATGATGGCGCCAGCCAGTAGAGACGCAAAATCTTGCGTCTCCCGAGCAAATAACGCAGCATCGACAGGCATGTATTCATCGCACTTTATTGCGAATCCTCCCCCAGTAGAGACGCAAAATCTTGCGTCTCACGAGCAAATAACGCGGCAACGACAGCAATATATTCACCACACTATTTTGCGAATCCTTGCTTGTGAGACGCAAAATCTTGCGTCTCTACTTTGGGTTGCACAGGCGTAAATGCGGCTGTTTTCCGCTGACGGACGAAAGACGTCCGGACACATAATAAGGATAAATAATACGACTAAAAGAACAACCTGAAGTCGCTGAGAAATGTTTTCTGACGACCGTAATCCATCTATCAGCTCTACAGCATCGTATTTTGAACCATACACATAGCACATTGAGCATCAGCCTATTACAGAACATAACAGCAAATCATCGCTTCGAGGCGACACGGAAAAGCCTTTTCTGTAGTGCGGAAAAGGCTTTATCATCATGCGGAAAAGCCCGTTTGAGGACATGAAAAAGGCTCTTTGACTGTGCGGCAACGCAGGTGGAGGATTGACATACAGGGTGAGACACCACTTTTTTGAGGCTGTTTGCGCATGTCATTATTGTGTTTTTGGGATAGAAAGCGGGGTATGCCAGGACTCACATAAGTCTGAAACGCATATAAAGGAGTATATTAAGGCATGCCGTTTTCCTATTTCACAAAATTCAGTTGTCAAAATTTTTTACTGCCTGTCATGCCTAAACTCCAACCGGCGTCACATCTCCGGAACAGCTCCATTTCCTGACATGCAGACCCGTCGTTCCTCTTCATCGCTGCTGCCGTCAGACCATCTGCCGCGTTTTAATCCGAAACGGTTATGGGACTTAATATTTGCCACGTGCTGCCGTCCGCCAGACCGCTCTCCGCTTTTATCTGAAATGCAGCTGACTACATCAGATAAAAATAGAATAAAGAATGGAGACAGCAGCGTGGAAAAGGGATGAACAAGCAGACAATGAACCGGAAAAAGAATTTGACGGACTGACGAGCGATTCAGGGGGAATAGTATATTCCGGCACATCGACGGCAAAAGCCCGACACCGTATGTCTTACCGTATCATAAGAATGCGCGAATGCCGACAACCTCATCGGGCTTAACCACAGCCCGTTACGGCAAGAGCATGAAGCAGGCAGGAGTCTGACAGGCTTAATATTCCATTAATATGCTTCCGTATAAGATGAAATGATGTTAAATAATTTCTCCACAGCCACATTATATACTATCTTTGCCGGTGTGGAGACTGCGGTTTCAGAATGTGCGTCTCCCGAAGATATTGTATAATGTAAATGTGATTGATATGAATATGAGAAAGGGTTTTGTATTAGCAGTACTTCCGTTTTTCGTGTTATGCGGCTGTACCACCTCAGCCGGTTACGGTGCTTATGCAGGCGCCGGTCTCGGCTCTATTCTCGGTTCAGCAATAGGAGGTCAGATCATCCCGGGCGAGTACAAGGATGCCCGCTTCCGCAAGGGGCATGACGGAAATTGACCGTTTTGCATCGGATAATTCCATCTGTGCCATGATTATAAACTCTCAGGCGTTCAATGCCAGGGGCAAGGATGCAAGGCGTATCAGCATGAAGCTAGATGAGTTCCGATCCCGTAGACCGATTGACATCATTGCTAAGACAAACCCGATTTTGATTATCGATGAGCCTCAGTCCGTGGAGGGAAAGCAGACCAAGGAAAACTTGAAGCAGTTCAATCCTCTGTTGACCCTGCGCTATTCCGCGACCCATAAAAGCGACAGTATTTATAACATGGTTTATCGTCTGGATGCGATGGAGGCATATAACAAGCGGCTGGTAAAGAAGATTGCCGTAAAGGGTATTTCGGAATCCGGCAGTACTGCAACGGAAAGCTATGTATATCTGGAGAGTGTCAATCTTTCCAAGGCTGCGCCTACGGCAACGATTCAGTTTGATTATAAGGGTACAAGTGGTATTCGCAAAATTACCCGTACCGTTTCGGAAGGATACAATTTATATGATAATTCCGGCAGCATGGAAGAGTATAAACAGGGCTTTGTGGTGTCCCGTATTGACGGACGCGATGATTCTGTAGAATTTTTGAACGGTATCAAAATCTATGCAGGTGATGTGATCGGCAAGGTCAGCGAGGATCAGTTGCGGCGCATTCAGATCAGAGAGACGATTTTGTCCCATATACAGAGAGAACGGGAGCTGTTCTATAAAGGGATCAAGGTTCTCTCCCTGTTCTTCATTGATGAAGTGGCAAAATACCGTGTTTATGATGAAGCCGGACAGGCAACTGACGGCATTTATGCTCAGATGTTTGTGGAAGAGTATAACGATATCATTGGAAGTTTGCAGATCGGCATCGGTGAGGATGACTACATGAAGTATTTGCAGGCCATTCCCGCTGAGAAGACTCACGCCGGATACTTCTCCATCGACAAAAAAGGCAAGATGATTGACTCTAAGGTAGGCCGTAAGGAAACTACGACAGATGATGTGGATGCCTATGAGTTGATTATGAAGAACAAGGAACTGCTGCTGGATCGCGATCCAAAGCGTTCTCCGGTTCGCTTTATCTTCTCGCATTCTGCCCTGAGAGAGGGCTGGGATAATCCGAATGTATTCCAGATCTGTACCCTGAAGCAGAGCAGCAGTGAAGTGCGTAAACGTCAGGAAGTTGGGCGTGGACTACGCCTATGCGTCAATCAGGATGGCGAGCGCATGGACACCAATGTGCTGGGCGAAGAAGTACAGAATGTCAATGTGCTGACCGTTATTGCCAGCGAAAGCTACGACAGCTTTGCAAAGGGTTTACAGACGGAAATTGCCGAAGCAGTAGCAGACCGTCCTCGTGCGGTTACGGCAGAATTGTTTGTTGGCAAGGTAATTAAGGATGATAAAGGCAATGAACGGGTCGTTGATCAAGATACGGCAAGAGCAATCCACTTTGACCTGATCGTCAACGGCTACATTGATAAGAAAGGCATCCTTACCGATAAATACTATGCTGACAAGGCCAATCATGAAATCAAGGTTGCCGAGGAAGTGGCAGATTCCGCTGCCGCTGTGGTTGAGATTATCGACACTATTTATGACGGCAAATCTATGATGCCCGAAAATGCCAGAAGCAACAACGTGGAGCTGCATGTGGATGAAAATAAGCTTGCAATGCCTGAATTTAAGGCATTGTGGGCGAAGATCAATGCCAAATCTACCTATGTGGTTGACTTTGATACCGAGGAACTGATCCGCAAGGCCGTTCAGTCCCTTGATCGTAAACTCAGAGTATCAAAAATCGTCTTCAAGGTGGAAACTGGAACGATGGATACAATTAAATCCAAGGAAGAACTGGTATCCGGAACTTCCTTTGTGAAAGAGAAATCTGCAAGCTATGGCCATACCATAACTGCCAGCACGAATGTGAAATACGATCTGATTGGCAAGCTTGTAGAGGAAACAGGGCTCACCCGCAAGGCAGTTATTCAGATTCTGAAGGGGATTCAACCGAGTGTGTTCAAGCAGTTTAAGGATAATCCGGAGGAATTTATTATTAAAGCTGCAGCTCTTATCAATGATGAAAAGGCCACGGCGATTATTGAGCACATTACCTACGATGTGATGGATGATCATTACGGCACAGAAGTTTTCACTGATCCGACTATGAAAGGGCGCCTTGGGGTGAATGCCATGAAGGCGAAGAAGCATCTGTACGACCATATCGTATATGACTCCAGCAATGAGCAGAAATTTGCTACGGAACTGGATACGAATACAAATGTTGCGGTTTATGTGAAACTTCCAGATGGATTCTACATTTCAACACCAGTAGGGCATTATAATCCCGACTGGGCGATTGCCTTTTATGAGGGAACGGTCAAGCATATCTATTTTGTGGCCGAAACGAAGGGCTCTATGAATTCGATGCAGTTACGTCTAATCGAGGAATCCAAGATTCACTGCGCGAGGGAGCATTTTAAGGCAATCAGCAATGGTGAAGTGGTCTATGATGTAGTAGATAGTTATCAGAGCCTGATGGATCTGGTTACGAAATAAGCTTTGTTGAGATTTATCTGAAGTGAAAATTGTGCAACAGGTTGTTGCATAATTTCACCAGGAGCAAGCAATCCGGGGTCTGCCTCCAATATGTCCCCTGAAATCGAGGTGAGAACATGGCAAAGAAGAATAACGGAAAAGACTTTCTGTTTTCCGATGACTGTGGATTTATAAATGGTGATGATGAAGGTGGAGAGTCTTATCGATATTCTGATGGAAGTGGATATTTTATAGATTCGTCGGGAAGCAGAACCTCATATGATGCAGATGATGACACTGATGAAGACGATGTTGATTCGAGTGGTAGCAGTTTGGGAGATGCACTCGGTACAATAATTGGTGCAGGACTTGTCGGAGTTATGGAGGCTGTTGTAAAAGTTACAGCTGAAGAACGAGAGCGAGAAGCACAGCGTGAGGCTGAACGGCGAGAACAGGCACGTATCAATAGCGAAAAGAGGCGTGTCTAGAGAAAAAGTCATAGAAAAGGTATTGCTATCACAATCTTAATTTCCATTTTTGTTGTGTTTTTGCTGATAGGGTATTATGAAATCCCCAAATTGATTCCGATGGGGTATTCGAGTGATTCTTTAGAAGGACTAAAATACACGGAGGTAGTTCAGCGGTTAAAGGAATCTGGTTTTTCAAATGTTCATACAAAAGAAAGAGCGGATTTGACTATATCTAGGGATGACGAGGAAAATCTTGTTACAGAAATAAAGCTCATTTTCGGTGACTCTTTTGATGAAAATACAAAGTATCCATCAAATTTATGGATTACGGTTGTATATCATACTGTGGAATTATATGCTTCTCCACTGACATCGAAAGAAGCAAAAGGCATGAATTATCTTGATGTCATTGATGAATTTGAAAAAGCCGGATTTGTTAATGTTACCACTAATGTGAAATATGATATTGTTACAGGGTGGCTGACAGATGATGGGGAAGTAAAGTCAGTAAGCATCAACGGTGATAAAAAATTTGATTCGGATGATAAGTATAGATTGGATGCAGAAGTTTTTATTACATATCATACATGGAAAAAGAACAGGTTCAAATAATGCAAAGACTCCAGCGCAAGTAATTTTTCCTATCCACTTTCAGATGCAAAAGAAGTAATTCGGAGTCAGCCCCAATATGCGCCATTGAACGAAAGTATGTGGATTGTTAAAGGCTTTGTTGGCTAGATTCAGTGACTGATTGAGTTGCGAAAGTAGGTTGGACAAGTATACGAAGGGGAGAGTATCATGACCAAGAAGAAAGCAACGATGTCACAGGTACTGGCAGATATAAAGCCTTACACAACAAAAAAGTTCATGGCGGTACCGTGTATTAAGGAGCAAGACATTCAGGCTATCTGTCAAATCCTCCTGCCAAGATACGAGAATGTGCAGCTCATACAGGGACTGACCAACAACAAGCCGGATTTCAGAATTCAGGTAAAAGGTTTGTTCGGGACGGAAGAAAAACGGTTTGAAGTGGTTTGTGGTAAAGATGGATGCCATCACGGCCTGCGTGGTGGGCGGCGTCTCTATGACCGGCGGCGTGGGCAAGCCTTGGGGCGTGGTGATTGGCTGTCTGTTGATCACGGTCATTGCCAACGGTCTGGACATCATGGGCGTGTCTTCCCACTGGCAGAAGATCGTCAAGGGCGCCATCATCGTACTGGCTGTGCTGATCGACGTGAAGGGCAAGAGCAAGAAACGCTGAACGGTATTGAGAGAGGGGCGTTCCCCGTCCTGCTCTTGATATATATCGAAATGAACCAAACATTTCAAGGAGGAAAGAACATGAAA
>OGXH01003176.1_pt1 | contig 10762 bp, 9 predicted proteins | sample 1576241 | NCBI WGS metagenome assembly OGXH01 (sample SAMEA3541529, study PRJEB24748) | human gut metagenome | biome: human gut; feature: human-associated habitat; material: faeces | place: China | collected 2012
AAACACGGGGTCTGCGGCAGCGCCGCAGACCCCGTGTCCGGAATGAGAAGGCTTATTCGTAGATTTTGGCGGTCTCCTCGCCTCGCAGTACCCGCAGAGCGCCCTCCGCCAGCGCCAGCAGCTCGCCCTCGCCGGGGTACACCGTCACCGGTGCGATCCAGCTGACGTAGCCCTTCAGGGCGTCCACCGTCTCCTGACCGTGGGCAATGCCGCCGGTAAGGATGATCTGATCCACCTGCCCTTTCATGGCGGCGGCCATAGCACCGATCTCCTTGGCGACCCGGTAGTGGAAGGCGTCGATGACCTCCCGCACCTTGGCGTCGGTGGCGGCCCGGCGCATCAGCTCCTGCATATCCGTGGAGCCGGTGTAGGCCAGCAGACCGCCGTTGCCGGTGATCATGCGGCGAATTTCCTGCTGGGTATACTTGCCGCTGAAGCACAGATCCACCAGTGCGCCGCTGGGCAGCGTCCCGGACCGCTCCGGGGAGAAGGGACCCTCGCCCTCCAGAGCATTGCCGGTGTCCACCACCTCGCCCTTGACGTGAGCGCCCACGGACACGCCGCCGCCCATGTGGCAGACGATGAGGTTCAGGGACTCATAGGGCTTGCCGATCTCCTTGGCGTAGCGCTTGGCCACGGCCTTCTGGTTCAGGGCGTGGAAAATGCTGCGGCGGGTGATGAGGGGGTGGCCGGAGTAGCGGGCCAGAGGCGCCAGCTCATCCACCACGGGGGGATCCACGATGTAGGAGGGGATGTGCAGTGCCGAACCGATCTCACGGGCCAGCAGGCCGCCCAGATTGCTGGCATGGTGGCCGTAGGGACCCTTTTTCAGGGTGTCGATCATGGCATCGGTGGTGAGGTAAGTACCGCCGTGGACAGGCTTGAGAACGCCGCCCCGGCCGCACACGGCGCTGAGGCTCTCCAGCGGGATACGGTGCTCCTCCAGCGCCTTCAGGACCAGCCGGCGGCGGAAGGCCTCCTGCTGGGGAATGGTTTCGAACTGGGCCAGCTCCTCGGCAGAGTGGTGCAGGTTCTCCTCAAACAGCATCTTCTCGTCGTCAAACACGCCGATCTTGGTGGACGTGGAGCCGGGATCGATGGTCAGAATTCTGTAAGACATAAGACATACCTCCTGTATGCGTGTATCGTTTGCTCTTTTTTTAACGAATCGATTATAACACCGGCCAAAACCTCCGTAAATGGCATTTTTCACCATTTTGCGACACTTTTTGCAGGAAATCCTGTTTATTTTTTGCCTGCATTGACAGGCGGGAGGCCGAGCGGCACTTACGCCTGCCCGGAGGAGGTGTCCAGCTGCAGGACCACGGGGCAGTGGTCGCTGCCGTAGACCTCCGTGCGGATGGCGGCGTCCGTCACGCAGGGCAGCAGCCGCCGGGACACGATGAAGTAGTCGATGCGCCAACCGGCGTTCTTCTCCCGTGCGTGGAAGCGGTAGCTCCACCAGGAGTAGGTGACCTCCTCCGGGTGCAGGGTGCGGAAGGTGTCGGCAAAGCCGCTTTCCAGCAGCCGGGTCATTTTTGCCCGCTCCTCGTCGGAAAAGCCGGGGTTTTGGCGGTTGGTCTTGGGATTTTTCAACGACAAACCTTACATATCTGCCTGCAGAATTATACAAAAAACCATATTTCGTAAAAGCAGATATGAGTAAGTTTCTCGCTTTGATCATTGATTCTCTTAATCACGATATTACAATCGGTGCTGTAATGAATCCGACAGACAAAATTCATGCTCTGCTTGAAAAATATGCCCGCGGCGAACAGATTTGATCGTGCATACAGTATAAAATATATTGTAACTAATTGATTTTAAAAGACCGGCGCTTGAATGTTTGTTTGCTATACAATGAAACTTAGAGCTATAAAAACGGTACAGTCAAAAGATTCTTTTATCTTGAGACTGTACCGTTTTTATAGTTTCCAAATGTATCCCTCACCGCTTTGCAAACTTAATACAGTTTAGCACCGATCAATCTCGGACGGTATCCTTTTTTCTCTAATGCTTTTAGTATCTCCTGCTTGTGTTCTGTTCCAAATGCCTCCATCGTAATACGAAGCTCTACTGCCGCATTTCTGTTTGTACTTACAAATTGGTTATGCTCCAGCTTAATTACATTTCCCTGAGCTTCTGCGATTGTCTGCGCCACCTGGACAAGTTCACCCGGTTTGTCAGGAAGAAGTACAGATACAGAAAAAATCCTGTCGCGTTGGATCAATCCATGCTGTACAATAGATGACATCGTAATTACGTCCATATTACCGCCGCTTAATACACAGACTACCTTTTTCCCTTTGCAGTCAAGCTGCTTCAATGCCGCTACTGACAAAAGACCTGAATTTTCAACGATCATCTTATGATTCTCTACCATATCAAGGAATGCAACTATTAAATCTTCATCAGGCACAGTGATGATATCATCAAGATTCTTCTGAAGGTATGGGAATAACCTGCTTCCTGGTGTCTTAACTGCTGTACCGTCTGCGATTGTACTTACAGATGGGAGTGTAACAACCTTTCCTGCCTTGATAGATTCCTGAAGACAGTTAGCACCAGCAGGCTCAACACCGATAACCTTGATATTAGGATTAAGGAGCTTTGCAAGTGTCGACACACCTGTTGCAAGTCCGCCTCCACCAATAGGAACAAGAATATAATCAACAGTTGGAAGTTCTTTAATAATCTCCATTGCGATAGAGCCCTGACCTGTTGCAACATCTAAATCATCAAATGGGTGAACAAATGTAAGACCTTTCTCCTCAGCAAGCTTCATTGCATATTCACATGCTTCATCATATACATTACCATAAAGAATAACCTCTGCACCATATCCCTTAGTTCTATTTACCTTGATAAGTGGTGTCGTTGTAGGCATAACCACTGTCGCCTTAACCCCATATTTCTTAGCTGCAAATGCAACACCCTGTGCATGATTTCCTGCAGAAGCTGTAATCAGCCCCTTCTGTCTTGCTTCCTCTGACATCGTACTAATCTTGTAATATGCACCTCTTACCTTATAAGCACCTGTGTACTGCATATTCTCTGGCTTAAGGTATACTCTGTTGCCGGTCTGGCTGCTGAAATACTCACTATATACCAGATTAGTAGGAAGTGTTGCTTCCTTAACCTTCTCGGCAGCTTCTTCGAAACTTTTTAATGTTAATTCTTCCATTGCACTTAATCTCCCATCTTAATTTATTAACTTATCAGTCTTCATCAGAGCCGTTATTTACATCAAATAATGCATTAACAAATGTGTCTGAATCAAACTTCTGTAAATCTTCGACTTTCTCACCAACTCCAATATATTTAACAGGAATACCAAATTCTGCCTGTATAGCAACTGCAATACCACCTTTGGCAGTTCCATCCATCTTAGTCAGAATAATACCTGTGATATTAGTTACATCATTAAACTCTCTAAGCTGAGAAAGGGCATTCTGACCAGTTGTTGCGTCAAGAACGATAAGATTTTCCCTGTACGCATCAGAATACTCTCTTTCTATAACTCTGTCAATCTTACGAAGCTCTTCCATAAGATTCTTCTTATTCTGAAGACGTCCTGCTGTATCACATAAAAGAACATCTGCTTTTCTGGCTTTACATGCAGCAATTGAATCATATATAACAGCAGCCGGATCAGAGCCCTCACTCTGTGCAATAATATCAGCACCTGTTCTGTTAGACCACTCTGTAAGCTGCTCAATAGCCGCAGCTCTGAAAGTATCAGCAGCAGCCATAATAACTTTCTTATTCTGTGCTTTAAGAAGACCAGCAAGCTTGCCTACAGATGTAGTCTTTCCTACGCCATTAACACCAATAAGCATAACGATGGATTTGCGGTTCTCAAATTCATATGCATTCTCGCCGAGATTCATCTTTTCCTTAATACTGTCAATAAGAAGCTGCTTGCAGTCAGCAGGATTCTTAATCTTATTCTCTTTAACCTTATTCTTAAGGTCGTCAAGAATCTCTTCAGTTGCAACAACACCTATATCACCCATAATAAGGGTTTCTTCAAGCTCATCATAGAAATCGTCATCAATTGACGAAAATCCTGAGAAAACAGAATCAATTCCGGAAACAATATTATCTCTGGTCTTGGTTAAACCTTCTTTTAATTTACTAAAAAATCCCATATTTACTCCTTCTTCTTGTCAAGGTCATTAGCTATAAGATCTACTGAAACAAGTGCAGATACACCCTTTTCCTGCATAGTTATACCATACAGTCTGTCAGCTGCAGCCATTGTTCCTCGTCTGTGAGTGATAACAATAAACTGTGTATGCTTTGTAAGCTTGTGAAGATAATTAGCATATCTTCCTACATTAGAATCATCAAGTGCGGCCTCAATTTCATCAAGCAGACAGAATGGTGAAGGTTTAAGGTTCTGAATAGCAAAAAGAAGCGCAATTGCAGTAAGTGCCTTTTCACCACCAGATAACTGCATCATGTTCTGAAGCTTCTTTCCTGGCGGCTGTGAAATAATAACAATTCCTGCCTCAAGGATATCTTCACCTTCAACAAGCTCTATTGTGCCTCGTCCACCACCGAACAATTCCTTGAATACCTTATCGAATTCAACCTTAATTTCCTCAAACTTCTCTTTAAACTGAATTCTCATACCATTATCAAGCTCATCAATAACCAGTACAAGAGCCTCTTCAGCCTTAATCATATCATCATGCTGTGTCTTTAAGAAGTTGTATCGTTCGCTTACTTCCTTATATTCTTCAATTGCATTGACATTAACGACACCAAGCTTTTTAATATTGGCTTTGAGAATATTAATCTGCTTCTTAATATCAGATATATCAGTAAGCTCTTCACTTCTTAATTCAGCAGCATAGCTGTATGTAAGCTCATATTCATTCCACATGTAATCTACTATAGAGTCATTCTCTTCCTCTAACTTTTCCTGCTGGTTATGCAGACGCATGCTTTCTTTTTCAAGAAGAACAATCTGTTCATTAATCTTTTCACGTTTATCAAAGAATGTCTTATGGCTTGCATTAATAATATCTCTATCCTTGCGGAGAGCTGTAATCTTAGTATTGCAGTCTTCTATCTGATTCTTAGCTTTATGAATATCACTTCTTAACTTTTCAATCTGTGCATTCTTATCTACAACTTCTGATGATATAGATTCTTTTCTCTGTCTTATATCAGCTTCTTCTAAGACAAGAGCCTCGATTTCAGTATTAATTCTTGTGATATTTTCCTGAATAAATGCTGTTTTCTGCTCTACCGAACTGAATCTTATCTTAAGATTCTCAATATCGTCATTAGCCTTATCAAGTTCAGCCTTCTTAACTTCAAGCTGTTTGTTAAGATTCTCAATTTCTTTTCTTGAGCTTTCATTCTGTATCTCAAGCGCACTAAGACTGCCGCTTACCTGATTCTTATTAGCATCAATCTCTTTAATCTGTCTGTCAATTTCAGTAGTCTCAGCTTTATCTTTATCATATACAATCTTAATCTCAGATAATTTCTGTTTCGCCTGGTTAAGATTCATCTGTTCTGTATTAACAGCTAAAGATGCCTCTCTGTTAGCCTTATTATCTGCATCAATAAGTTCTCTTACAGATGCAATCTTAGCTCTGTTATCTGCAATCTTTGCTTTAAGTTCAGTTGATGATTTGCTGAGTTCTGATACAGATTTCTTAAGTTCTTCAATTTCTCTTCTCCTGCCAAGAAGATTGCTTGAATTCTTAAATGCACCACCTGTCATTGAACCGCCCGGATTGAGCTGTTCACCCTCAAGGGTTACAATCCTTAAGCTATACTTGTATTTCTTGGCAATAAGGAGCGCATTATCAATATTATCAACAACAAGAATTCTTCCAAGAAGATACCTGGCTAAGTTCTCATATTCAAAAGAAACTCTTACAAGATTGCTTGCAATTCCTATAACACCATTTTCCTTAATACAAGGCTCTTTTTCAAGAGTATTTCTTCCTGATATTGCATTGAGTGGTAAAAATGTAGCTCGTCCAAGCTTATTCTGCTTAAGATATGTAATCAGCTCCTTAGCAGTAGATTCCTTATCAGTAACAATATTCTGTATTGTTCCGCCTAATGCTGTCTCAATAGCTGTTTCATACTTTCTTTCAACCTTTACAATATCTGCAATAACACCAAGAATTCCAGGATTGCTGTCCTTTAATTCCATAATCTTACGGATACTGTTGCCATAACCGTCATATCTTTCAGTAATATTAACGAGAGATTCAAGTCTTGATTTTTCTCTGTGATAATTCTGTACAATCTTATCATGCTGTGCATTAAGGTCAGCATTTTCATTCTTAATAGCCGTAACTTCATCATTATTGGCTGCAATTCTTTCTGCTATTTCCAAAGCATTTTTCTGTGCAGCTTCTAATCTTACACTGATATCATTAATCTTAACATTCTGTTCAGCTTCATCACTCTTGTCTTTAATAAGACGGCTGTTAAGCTCAGCTTTTCTTATGTTGAGCTGTTCAAGCATAGTTGTGAACTTCTGGTTTTCAGCATTAATAGATGACTTGGCATTAAGTCTGTCGTAGATATCATTCTGACGGCTCTCAATCTGATCTGACACTCCATCAATATCCTGCTTTATAACATCAGCAGCATCCTGTTTAGCCTTAAGATTATTCTCGAACTCTTCTACAGAAGTTGAAAGCTCTTCAAGCTGTTTCGCAAAATCAGCCACATTTGTCTGCTTTGCAGTTTTATCTTTATCAATAGCTGCAATTCTGTCACTGTAATGCTTTTCGTTATCAGTGAATCTGTTAATCTGCTCTGTGATAACATTAATCTCACCGTTAAGTCTCTGGCTTTCAAGCTCAGTGTTTGACAAAAGTGAATTAACATTCTCAATATCGGAATTCACCTTAGAAAGCTGTTCCTCAGCTTCTTCATATTCAGCCTTGGTACTCTCATACTCAGCTCTTGAATTGGAAAGGTCGTTATCAGCAATGCCAATCTTTCCTGTCAGTTCTTCAAGATCTTTGCTTATCCTGTCTGATTCCAAAAGAAATGCATTTACATCATATTTCTTTAAATCAGCTTTATAGTCAAGATATTCCTTGGCCTTTTCAGACTGGACCTGTAATGGTCCGACCTGTTTTTCAAGCTCTGATAAAATATCATTAACACGGACAAGATTAGCCCGCTCATTTTCAAGTTTCTTGATTGCAGTAGCTTTTCTTCTTTTAAACTTAACAATTCCAGCGGCTTCATCAAAAAGCTCTCGCCTTTCATCAGGCTTTCCAGAAAGAATCTTATCAATCTGTCCCTGTCCGATAATAGAATATCCTTCCTTACCAATACCGGTGTCATAGAACATTTCTGTTACATCCTTAAGACGGCATGAGTTACCATTGATAAGATATTCACTCTCACCTGAACGGTACACTCTTCTTGATACTGTAACTTCATCGTAATCAACCGGAAGTGCATGGTCGCTGTTATCAAGTGTTATAGATACAAATGCGAAACCAACCGGCTTTCTGTTCTCAGTTCCTGCAAATATAACATCTTCCATCTTAGAACCACGAAGCTGCTTGGCACTCTGTTCGCCTAAAACCCAGCGCACAGCATCGGCGACATTACTTTTACCTGAACCATTAGGTCCTACAATACCTGTAATACCATTATGAAAATCAAATACTATCTTGTTAGCAAATGACTTAAATCCTTGTACTTCTATACTTTTTAAATACATAACCCCTCACTTATTATTTCTTATCAGAGTTGATATCGAAGCCCTTATTCTTAAGCTCGATAAGTGCAGCGTATGCTGCATTCTGAGATGCTGATTTCTTAGTGTGGCCTGTTCCTTTAATATTAAAAAGCCCGTCAACTACAGCAGCTACAACGAATTGTTTATTATGTTCAGGACCTTCTTCACCAATGAATTCATAATCAACTTCTTTTCCAAGTCCCTGAATAACTTCCTGTAATATAGTCTTGCTATCAAAAAAGAGTTTCTTATTGTCAAGGTCATTAAGAATGAACTTATTAACAAATTCTTTTGCATTAGCAAAACCACCATCAAGATAGATGGCTCCTATAACAGCTTCACAGGCATCTGATACGATAGAATCCCTGCTTCTTCCTCCGGTGAGCTCTTCTCCTTTACCGAGTCTTATAAATGTATCAAGCTTAATAGCTCTTGCACACAGGGCAAGTGTAGGCTCACAAACAATGCTGGCACGAAGTCTTGTCATCTTTCCTTCAGCCATCTCAGAGTGATTCTTATATATATAATCACTTGATGAAAGTTCAAGAACAGCATCACCTAAGAATTCCATTCTTTCATTATCACAACACTGTCCCTTTTTCTGTTCATTAGCATAAGAACTGTGAGTAAGAGCAACTTCAAGCAGACTTATATCTTTGAATTCATAACCAATAGTCTGCATAAACACAGATAAATTTTTATTATGCATAATACACCTTTCTGCGAACTTTTGAAAACAAGAGCATAAGGAACAAATTATGCAAGAATATTTGCTCCTTATGCTCTTAGTTTTCATCACAATCTGTATGGTTTATTTATTAGTTGCGTTCTGAATCTGAACAACTGCATCATTAACAGTTACGATTGATTCAGCGGCATCATCAGGAATCTGGATATCGAATTCATCTTCAATTCCCATAATAATCTGAAATACATCTAACGAATCTGCTCCAAGATCATCAACAAATGTTGTCTCTGGAGTAATCTTTGATTTATCAATGTTAAGTACATCTGCAATAATATTCTGTAATTTCTCGAATTCCATAATATCTATCCTTTCAATCTTTAATTATGCTGCTCAGGAATCTGACCGAGCGCCTCAATGATTTTATCATTTATATTCATTTTTGTAAATGTTACACACTGAATTAATGAATTCTTAACCTCTTTAGCTTTGGCATTGCCATGAGTCTTTACAACAAGACCGTTAAGACCGATAAGAGGAGCTCCTCCATGTTCTGAAGCATCCATTGACTTGAGCTGTGTCTTTAATGCTTTCTTAATAAGAAGTGCTCCAATCTTAGTCTTTAAAGATGACATCATAACACCCTTAATCTTGCCAAGTATCATCTTGGCTTCACCTTCGTAAAGCTTTAAGATACAGTTCCCAACAAATGCATCGCATACAATGATGTCTGCATAGCTGTTAGGAATCTCTCTTGCTTCAATACTTCCTATAAAGTTAATGTTAGGACACTCTTTAAGCATTGGATATGTTTCTTTGACAAGTGAATTTCCCTTTTCTTCCTCAAGTCCGACATTGACAATTGCAACTCTTGGATTCTTAATTCCAACAACATTCTCCATGTATATAGAACCCATAACAGCCCACTGTACAAGCATAGTTGCTCTTGCATCTACATTAGCACCACTGTCAACAAGCAGTGAAACACCATCCTTAGTAGGGATAAGTGCTGCCATTGGTGGTCTGTCAACTCCACGAAGTCTTCCAACGATAGTCTGACCACCAACAAGGATTGCTCCTGAGCTTCCGGCAGATACGAATGCATCAGCTTCTTTATTCTTAACCATATACATTGCTTTAACAAGAGATGACTCTTTCTTTCTTCTTATAGCCATAACAGGAGGTTCACCTGTTTCAATTACATCATCTGCATTAACAATCTCTATTCTTGATGAATCATACTGCTGTCCATTAAGACATTCTTTAATCTTATCTTCCTTACCTACAAGATATACAAAGCAGTCCTTATCAGCAGCAATAGCCTGTACTGCTCCTTTGACAATCTCTGCTGGTGCATTATCTCCACCCATAGCGTCAAGTGCGATTTTTACCATAAATTAAACTCCATTTCATATTAATCATTAAAATACTATTGTAAAATATACTACGAATATCAAATTAACGCAACCTTAAGCATTTTTAAATAAATCATTAAGATATTCAGTAATCTGAACTCTGATATCATCATAATCAGACGGATGCATCATATAACCATATGCAACGATAGAATCCTTGTCGTAATATATATTAAGATTAAACCACCACGCAACATCAGAAGTTATTGAATCGTCTGTTTTATTATAATCTTTATAAGTGGCTATATTAGTTTCATGCAAAAGATAATAGAAAAATCCATTGGCATTATTATCAGATATCACTTTTGTTCCATTTACATGGGCATTCTGTCCGCTGACAGACATCTGCCAGCTTCCATCCGCATTCTGCTTAAGATTATAACTTAAAGATAACACATTATCAGCATAATCATTGTATGTAAAACTAAGACCTTTGCCATAAGCATCATCTATCTGTGCCTGAGTCTCCTGGGTTTCGGTTGAATCTGCAGTAATACTTTTTGCACCGCATCCCTGTAATGGGATAATACATAATTCTAATATAAACATAAATGCGAGTATTTTATTCACTTTCATAATTAAAAGCCTTCCCTTTATCAAAATCCCACATAGTATAACACATTTCTTTATAAAACAAAACAAGCTGCCCCAGACGGGACAGCCTATCAAAATTCATGTTAGTAATTAGTCAACAGAGATGATTTCTTTCTTGTTGTAAGAACCACAAGACTTGCATACTCTATGAGGCATCATTAAAGCGCCACACTTTGAGCACTTTACAAGATTTGGAGCAGCCATCTTCCAGTTTGCTCTTCTCTTATCTCTTCTTGCCTTTGAAGATTTATTCTTTGGACAAATTGACATATGTTACACCTCCTTAAAATTCTTTAAAATATCTTTGAAAACAGACATTCTTGGATC
>OGXH01003184.1_pt1 | contig 10731 bp, 10 predicted proteins | sample 1576241 | NCBI WGS metagenome assembly OGXH01 (sample SAMEA3541529, study PRJEB24748) | human gut metagenome | biome: human gut; feature: human-associated habitat; material: faeces | place: China | collected 2012
ATAATAGCCTTCTGCACGATCAGATCTACCTTACTGCTTGGGCTAAATGCCCAGTCTGCTCTCGCAAGTAAGTCTCTTGTCTGCTGACAGTATACAAGGCTCTGCTAATCTTGTATCTTCCTCAAGTGGATAGTTATCTTCTGCTACTTTAATTACTAGCGAATCGTATCTTCGCCTTTTAATTGTTTTTTATTTGCATACATGGCTGCATCTGCAATAGAACATATATGTTCAAAATCCTCGTCTGCATCCGGCGTGGCAAAACCAATGGCGCAGCAATAAAGAGTCTTAGAAAGCTCCCTCCGCATATGATCGATCAGAGCAGGAACATCATCTTTTGAAACCCGTGAACATAAGATCATAAACTCATCACCACCGGTTCGATACAGGTGGCATCCCCTCGGCAGTATATTTTGAATGCACGCTACAATCGTACACAAAGCCGTATCCCCGGCCGCATGGCCATTCTCGTCATTGAGCCTCTTCAGATCATTTAAATCAATGGAAATTACCGCTGTCAGACATTTGCTCTCCATTAAATGATCCGCATCCAGATAAAAATACCGACGGTTGAGCGCACGCGTAAGTGGATCCCGCTTGAACTGCTGTGTCGTCAAATACATATAATAATATGCAACACTCACAGCTCCCGTGGTATTGATGAGTCCGTCATAATGGAAAAATGCCTCCAGAATGACAGCTATCGTGTTCGTCACCGCAATGAAAATTGCGATCAGCGATTCGTATGTATGCTCCGTCTTATATAACTTATTAGTCAGGATAACCAACAGAATTAAATAAAAACCGGAGGCAGCAAATGCCGAATATCCAAGTGGCCCCCGCACAAATTCATTCTTATCCGAGTAGGAAAAACAAACACCTGAAAATAATGCAGTGGGAGCGATCAACGTATTCAGAATTCCCGGAAGCGCAATAAATTTCTTAAACTTTTGTGACACTCTGTTACCACAGGAAAGAATGATCACAAAGCATATATTGATTGGTCTAAGCGCATATCCAATAATAGATACTGCCACACGCAGCGTTGTCGGATACGGAAGTGTCGCACACCAGTATTCTATACTGTCAACGATAACCAGACACAGTACTGAGCTTATCGCAATGGAAAACAACCGAATTACCTTTCTCTGAAATACAGGATTTACATTGACGAAAATCAACATAAAAAAGGATATTAAGATTGTCGCAAAATTCAACTGTAAAAAATAATGAAACATAAACTTTTCCCCCTTTTTTATCTGTAAATGTACAAATTGCGCATTATTATAACACAGAAAAGGGAGAATGTCTATATAACTTGAGTTTCTTGAGTTTCCGCAGTTTTATACACAAGTGCGTCATTTTCCATATGCAGTTATAAACAACTTTCAAAAAAACACCAAAATATAAGGAATCTTCTTCCTTTTTGATGTAAAATTAATTCACCACAAAAAAATCGTACTAAACAAAAAAGAGGAGGATTCCCTGTGGTTTATTTTACAACAAATACTTATACATTGAAACGGGAAATTTTAAATTTTTCAAATAAAATTTCCAAACAGCTTTCGAAACCGGAACGCAAATTCACTGCTGATATGACTTACGGTATGCTTGCTGCCGGAAGCTGTCTTCTGACTGATGTTGTGGATCAGCTTCATGAAGATTCCAAAAAAATAAATATTGTAGATCGTCTTTCCAGACATCTTGATAAAGGTGTTCCTGCGCAAGCTGCATCTTCTTATCTTCAGCAGATCAAGAAATGGGTTCCTTCCGAACCGGTCATTCACATTGATGACAGTGATGTTGTAAAATCGGGCGGCTACAAATTTGAATCGCTCGGCATCGTACGGGATGGTTCGGAAAGCACATCTGCTAAAAATGTTTATAAAAAAGGCTACCATGTAACAGAAGCCTGTGTCCTTACTACCGGCAATCATCCGGTCAGTATCTTTTCAAAAGTACATTCTTCAGCTGAAAAGGGTTATAAATCCGCCAATACCGTTACTTTTGAAACTACGGAACTGCGCAACCGTCGCAAAGGGAAAATTAAAACCAATGTATTTTATAAGGGGAAAAATCATGAGGCTTACATTTCCCATGTCAAAGTCCAGATTACAGCTTCCAGAAAAGATATTTATCTGGTACTGGTTTATGGCATCACAGAACATCCCATGATGCTTGCCACAAATAAAGAAATCAAGTCCAAAGAGGATGTGATCAAAGTGGCAAGAACCTATTTTTCGCGATGGAAGATCGAGGAATACTTCCGTTGTAAAAAGCAGATGTTTCGGTTTGAAAACTTCCGTGTGCGGAAGCTTCGTGCAATTAACGCACTTAACTTTTATATCACCTTGTGCATGGGATTTCTGGCACATATGTCTATGAAATCAGAAACAAATGCGCTTAAGGTTTCCATTATACAAAAAGCAGATCCTGTAAAGGCAAAAGTATTCTTCTGCTATTATCGACTGGCGAAAGGCATCCGTGGCATACTCTCATATGCAAAAGAAGGCGTCAGACTATGGTTCCGACCCAAACGTCCGAGATACCGTTAACTCTGCCTTAAACTGGTTGTCTGAATAGATAAAAAAATAATTCTTCCAAAGTCCGGTTTCGGCGGGGCTTATTAAAGTGCCTCTAATCCTGATACTGTCGCTTTTGAGTCCTCAAAATCCAGCAGATTAGTGTTTTAATTAAAGTCATCCACTTTTTTTAATGCGCTTTGCGGAAACTCAAGGAATGATATCTATTGCATAATCGAAGGAAATGTGGCATAATATAATACAGAATTGCGGCGGACGTCTGCGGGCTATGCCTAAGGGAGTCGGATGCGTTTGGCTTCCTTTTAAATTTGGTAACATTGATATTAGCAAAATGCTTGATCCACGCTTGTTAGGGAAAATTTATTTCCAACAGGCGTGTTTTTATTTTGAGGAAGGAGAAAAAAATGAGTTATAAGTATATGCGAATACAAGGTAGAGAAGATTCTTATATTACCAGGTATCCTAAAGGGATTTTTAGCCTTTGTTGGAATCTTGTAAATGCAGGGGTCATGGATGAAAGCGAAAAAGAGATGTTTGTGTGTATTGATGAGTGGTTTAAGAGTCACTTACCAGAGCCTGAACCATGTGTAAAAAGGGAAAAAGTTATTACTTTTTTTAAATGTGATACTACAAGGCAAATGTACGAAAAATTGAGGCCGGCAATACATTTGTTAGATAAATATAATAGGGCATACGATGTTGTCTATACAAATTTTGTAGGTGAAATTGTGTATGAAGATAAATGGCAGATTGCAGTTAAAGTGGAAGAGGGCAGAATGATTTAAGGTGTTTGATGAATGAAGCGCGGCATGAAGAATATGATGCTTTGTATGGAATTCAGATTAAGAAAAAGAAGTGGGAAAATAGATGAAATTAATGAGGCATTGCTAAGATTTTTCTAAAGTTGAAAGGTCACATGGTGTTGTGATAATATAAGATAAAAATGATGGAGGGAACTAGATGAATCAAGATGAAAATACCAGCAACATAGCGATTATTGAATACTATGATATTAAGGAAGAAGAACTTTACAAAAATAACGATACCATGCCAACAAGTGCTTATGCTATCATAGAAATTCAGGGACAGTTTCTAATAGGATATAATAAATATCGTGAACAATGGGAGTTTCCGGCGGGAAAAATAGAATCAGGTGAATCAGCAATTGGAGCAGCGAGAAGAGAATTATATGAAGAGACGCATCAAATTGTGGACAAGCTTAAGTTTTGCGGACTGTTTAAGGTTTATGATAAAGAAAATAAGGAATATCGTTTTCGCGCAATGTATAAGGGCGAGGCAGATTCGTTAAGAGAATTTGTTCCGGTGGAAGATGATGAAATGCTGGGGATTCGGCTTTGGGATTTTTGCGATAAAAGTATATATGTTGATTCTGTTGATACAAAAATGGTAGAAACATTAATACAAAAGAATCACATACAGATGTAACGTGATCCAATACAACACTTTAGAAAGGAAAGAGGGATATGAGCGACAAACGATTTGCACTGCTGATTGATTCAGACAACATATCAGCAAAATACATTGACAGTATTCTGGATGAAATGACAAGGCATGGGGTGGCAACGTATCGACGTATTTACGGCGATTTTACTGACTACCACATGAACAAATGGAAAAGTGAGCTGGCGGAGCGGTCGATTACGCCGATTCAGCAGTTTCGCAATACGACAGGGAAAAATGCGACGGATTCGGCACTGATTATTGATGCGATGGACATTTTGTATGCAGGAAATGTAGAAGGATTCTGCATTGTGTCATCGGACGGTGACTTTACAAGATTAGCGAGCCGTCTGCGAGAATCCGGCATGGAAGTGATTGGCATGGGCGAGAGCAAGACACCAAAATCGTTCCGTGGTGCATGCTCGGTATTTACGAATATTGAGCTTTTACTTGAGGGTGACAAAGAGGAAAATAAGAAAGAAAAGAAAAATGCCGTTTCCAAAAAGAAAATTTCGGATGCTGTTTTGGAAGTTATTACGACAAACGAAAACAATGGAAAAGATACGGGACTTGGTGAAATTGGAAGTGCCCTTGTGAAAAAATATTCCGATTTTGACGTGAGAAATTATGGTTATAGTTCGCTGTCGAGATTTATTGAGGATTTGGATAATTTTGAATTGAAGAGAAATCATACCAGTATTCAGGTAATTCTGAAAAACGATGCCAAAGAAGTGGAACAATTTATGGTTGATACGGTGAAAAAGGCGGGCGTCACAGGAATTGATATTGGACAGCTGGCGCAGAAGGTGTATGACCATTTCCCGAATTTTAAGGTAAAGAAATTGGGATATGCAACGTTTCAGAAACTGGTGCACTCCATCCGTGCACTTCAGGTTGAAAACGTGGGTAATAATCAGAAGAATGTTTATCTGAAAAGATAATGAAATAATTTCCCATTTATGAGCAAATGTGATAGAATAGTATCATTAGGGTTTGGCAGAGGAGCTAAACCAAGGACAAACAACTAGGAGGATGAAAACAGACATGGCGAAACAGAAGATTATGTTAGGAAATGAAGCGATTGCCCGTGGTGCTTATGAAGCCGGGGTAAAAGTATCGGCTGCTTATCCGGGAACACCGAGTACGGAGATTAGCGAGAATCTGGTACAGTATGACGATATTTACTGCGAATGGTCGCCGAACGAGAAAGTTGCTACTGAGGTGGCAATTGGTGCATCCATCAGCGGTGTCCGCGCAATGGCATCGATGAAGCATGTAGGGTTAAATGTGGCGAGTGACCCATTGTATACCGCTTCTTATATTGGAGCAAATGGCGGTCTTATGATGGTTGTAGCAGATGATCCGGGACTTTACAGTTCCCAGAACGAGCAGGATACCCGTTGTGTAGCACGTGCTGCACTGGTACCGGTATTGGAGCCGTCCGACAGCCAGGAAGCAAAAGATTTTGTCAAAGAAGCTTACCGAATCAGTGAGGAATATGACACACCGGTAATTCTTCGCACGACGACAAGACTGGCACATTCACAGGGCCCTGTTGTATTGGAAGACCGTGTGGAGCCGGAAGATAAACCATATGAGAGAAATCCGGGCAAAAATGTTATGATGCCGGGTAATGCGATTAAGCGTCATCTTCATGTGGAAGACCGCATGAACCGTTTAGAGAAAGATGGTTCTGACTTTGCAATTAACAAAGCAGAATACAACGATACATCCATTGGTTTCATTACCAGTGGTATTCCTTATCAGTATGTGAAGGAAGTATTTCCACAGGCATCTGTGTTAAAACTTGGTATGGTATATCCGCTTCCGAAAAAATTGATTGAAGAGTTTGCAAAAAAAGTAGACAAACTTTACATATTTGAAGAATTGGAGCCGGTAATTGAAGAGCAGGTAAAAGCATGGGGGATTGAGTGTATTGGCAAGGAAATCTTTACCCGTCAGGGTGAGTACAGTGCAAACCTCTTGCGTGAGAAAGTATTAGGACAGAATGTTGAGACAAAACCATATCCGAACCTTCCGGCGCGTCCGCCGATTTTGTGTCCGGGATGCCCGCACAGAAGTACATTCACCGTACTGAACAAATTGAAAATTCATGCAGCCGGTGACATCGGATGTTATACACTTGGTGCGGTAGCTCCGTTAAATGTTATTGATACAACGGTCTGCATGGGTGCCAGCATTTCAACCCTTCATGGTATGGAAATGGCACACGGCAAAGATTACATTAAAAACTGGGTAGCTGTAATTGGTGATTCGACCTTTATGCACACCGGTGTTAATTCGCTGATTAACATGGTTTACAATCAGGGAACTGGAACCGTTATCATCATGGACAACTCCACAACCGGTATGACCGGACATCAGGACCATGCGGCAACCGGAAAAACGCTGCAGGGTGATGTAGTACCGGCAATCAGCATTTACAACTTGTGTAAATCGATTGGCGTAAAAAATGTAACAGAAGTCAATGCATTTGACTTGGCTGCAATGGAGAAGACGATTAAAGAAGAAGTGGCAAAAGATGAAGTTTCCGTAATTATTGCCTGCGCACCATGCGCACTTCTTAAGGGCGTGAAGTTCCCGAATAAGTGTGTGCCGCTTTCGGATAAATGTAAGAAATGCGGTATGTGTTTGAAACCGGGATGTCCGGCACTTACGAAAAACGAAGATGGAACGATTGCAATTGATGAGACGATGTGTAATGGCTGTGGGCTTTGCAAACAGTTGTGTAAGTTTGACGCTATTGATTGTGTGGCACGCTAAGCAAAACGGAGGAATTGATTCATGGAAACAAAAAATATAATGATTGTAGGTGTAGGTGGTCAGGGAACACTCCTTACCAGCCGCATTTTAGGTGGAATTATTAAAGCGGGAGGCTTTGATGTAAAACTGAGCGAGGTTCATGGTATGGCACAGCGAGGCGGAAGCGTTGTTACGTTTGTCCGCTACGGTGAAAAAGTATATGAGCCGATTGTAGAAGAAGGACAGGCAGATGTGCTCATTGCATTTGAAAAATTAGAAGCAATGCGATATGCACACTTTTTGAAAAAAGATGGTGTTATGATTGTCAATGACCAGCGCATGGACCCGATGACGGTTGTGACCGGCGTTGCTGAATATCCGGAGAATATTTTGGATACACTGAAAAAAGACCACAAAGTGGTTTCGATTGATGCGATGGATGAGGCGAAAAAACTTGGCAATTCCCGCGTATTTAACACCATTATTATTGGTGTAGCAGCGAAAAATATGGACTTTGACAAACAGCAGTGGTTAGATGTTATTGCAAACACTGTTCCGCCAAAAACCGTTGAAATCAACCAAAAAGCATTTGAGGTAGGTTTTGAAAAATGATAATTGATGCACATACGCATACGTATCCGGAGACGATTGCAAAACGGGCGATTGAAAAGCTTGAGAAAAATTCGGGTACGAAGGCTCACACCAATGGTGTGCAGTCCGGCTTAATGGCGTCGATGAAAGAGGCAGGGATTTCTTATTCCCTGCTTCTTCCTGTCGCTACGTCAAAAAAACAGGTAGATACGATTAATGAAGTGGCAGCAGAAACAAATGCAAAGGCTTTAGAGACTGGGCTTCTTTCGTTTGGCGGAATTCATCCGGAGACCGAGAATGTTTCGGAAGTATTAAACCGTATCAAAGCACTTGGGCTTAAAGGAATCAAAATTCATCCGGATTATCAGGGGACCTTTTTTAATGATATACGGTACAAGCGGATTGTAGAAAAAGCAACAGAATTAGGACTGTATATTACCGTCCATGCCGGCGTAGATATTGGAATGCCGGACCCCGTTCACTGTACGCCTAATCATGTGCTTGAGGTGTTAAAGGACACAGAGTCGGACCACTTGATTCTTGCCCATATGGGCGGATGGCGTTTGTGGAATGAAGTGAAAGAAAAACTGATGGAAAAGCCGCTTTACTTTGACACTTCTTTTTCGGGTGATTATCTACAAAAAGAGGGTGTTTCGGGAATGCTTACAAAAGAAGCATTTGTCGATTTGATTCATGCGATGGGAAGTGACCGTGTCCTGTTCGGAACGGACAGTCCGTGGAGTGGGCAAAAAGATGCGGTGCAGTGGTTTATGGAAACCGATTTAACAGAGACAGAAAAAAAGAAGATTTTATCTGACAATTTCATTCGAATAATTGGAATTTAAGAGTGACAAAAGACCCACCAATTGTCGGGAGCAGACAAGTTTTGGTGGGTCTTTTTATATGCAGAAAATTTACTTATAAGAAAATGTATTTCAAAACAAACAATACTGCTAAGATATACATCAAAGGTTTAATTTTCTTAGCTTTTCCACAGCATAAGTTAATTACAACATAAGAAATTACGCCGAGTGCGATACCTTCGGAGATGCTGTACATCAAAGGCATTGCAAGCATAGCAAGGTATGCAGGAACGGCTTCTGTAATATCTTCAAAGTCAATCGAGATGATAGAAGAAATCATCAAAAATCCAACGAAGATTAATGCCGGTGCAGTAGCAAAGGATGGAATTGCTGTGAAAATTGGCGCAAATACGATAGCCAATAAGAACAGCAGACCGGTTACCATTGCAGATAAACCGGTACGTCCACCGGCTGCAACACCAGCGGAGGACTCAACGTAAGTAGTAGTAGTTGATGTTCCGAAAATAGCACCAACCGAAGTTGCGATGGCATCTGCCAAAAGAGCCGGACGGATGCGAGGAAGTTTTCCTTCTTCATCAAGCATATTCGCTTTGGTGGAAACACCAATCAAAGTTCCGAGCGTATCGAAAATGTCAACAAACAAAAAGGCAAATAAAACAGCGATGAAGTTCAGGATATCAACACCTGAGAAATCAACGTTGAAGCACTGGCCAAATGTTGTTCCAAATGCACCAAAGTCAATCATGCGGAAAGTTGGATAAAGGGAGTAGAACTCTTTACCATCCGGTACATAAAGACCAATTGCTTCGCAAATCATACCAAGAATCCATGTGGCAAGAATACCAATCAAAATGGAACCTTTGATATTTTTGTGATGCAGAACAACGATGATGAACAAACCAATTAAAGCAAGCAGGGCACCAATACCGATGGTATGGAAATTGCCTACAAATTTTACATAAGTCAAAAGAGTAGAATCATCGTTGACAACAAGGTTTGCACCCTGAAGGCCGATGAAAGCGATAAACAAGCCGATGCCGGCGCTTACGCCTTTTTTCAGAGCCATTGGAATGGCATTAAAGATGGCTTCACGTACATTTGTCAAAGATAATACGATGAAAATCAAACCTTCAACAAATACGGCAAGCAAAGCAATCTGCCAGGAATATCCCATATTGCCGCAAACGGTGAATGCCATGTATGCATTCAGTCCCATACCCGGTGCAAGGGCAAATGGATAGTTGGCTAACAGAGCCATAGCCATACAGCCGACGAAAGATGCCAGTGCAGTTGCCAAAAGAATGGCATCGGAATTCATTCCGGTAGCACTTAAAATATTTGGATTGACAGCGAGGATGTAAGCCATAGCCATAAATGTTGTCAGACCGGCAACAACCTCAGTACGGAAAGAGGTATTATTCTCTTTCAGTTTGAACATTTTTTCTAACATGAAATGCTCCTCCTTGTAAGTGATAGATATATTGCGCTCACGTGCTCCCTTCGCGAGGCGGTAAAAGGCAGCAAATAGCCGCCTATTTCCCTTCGTAAATAATTAAAGAAGACACGTCGTACTGCGACAATTGTTCTCTTCCCTTTAAGCCGGCAAGTTCCATCAGAAATACAATTTTAGCAACTTCTCCGCCTAATTCCTCAACTAAGGAGGCACATGCTTTTACTGTACCGCCGGTTGCGATAAGGTCGTCCACGATAACAACTTTCTGACCTTTTTTAATGGAATCCTTGTGAAGCTCAATTGCTGCACTGCCATATTCCAAATCATATTCTGCAGTTACTGTTTCACAAGGCAGTTTTCCCTTCTTACGGCATGGCACAAATGGTTTGCCCATTGCATAGGCAATTGGTACACCAAAAATAAATCCACGGGATTCCGTTCCGACAATTACATCAAAATCCACATCTTTGAGTGTTTCAATCATGGAATCAATCGCAAGCTTCAATCCTTCTGCGTCCTGCAAAATCGTTGTAATGTCGCGAAAAATAATTCCCTTTTCCGGAAAGTCAGGAATACTCCGGATATATTCTTCTAATTTTTTCACAATGAGTACCTCGTTTCTTTTTGAATGTTTGGTGAAAAACTACGTTCTTTACCTTTCTATTATAATAAGAGATAAAAATATAATCAAGGTAAAATATTGGTTTTGCGGGGCGTCTTGGGGAAGGGGCCGATGAATGGCGCTCTCGCTCGACAAACACACAGGGGTATCGGCGTGCAAAATACGCACAGCCTGATACCCGTGCGTTTGTAACCATTCATCGAAACCCCTTCCCCAAGACACCAAAGACACCATCGCTCCTGCAAAAATAATATTTTGTGTAGAGAGTGAGAAAAATATGGAGTATAATCCGATAAATGCTTTAAAAATGAAAAGTTTTTCGGGTTATACTCCGAAAAAACCTTATCGTTGGGCTGTGACAAATGTTTGCTGCCAGTTCCTTTGTATTCCAGTAATTCCGGAGAAAAGCTTTGTGACTTGTGGGTACAAACACGTGGGTATGAGGCTTGCGTATTTTGCATGCCCATACCCTTA
>OGXH01003185.1_pt1 | contig 10727 bp, 7 predicted proteins | sample 1576241 | NCBI WGS metagenome assembly OGXH01 (sample SAMEA3541529, study PRJEB24748) | human gut metagenome | biome: human gut; feature: human-associated habitat; material: faeces | place: China | collected 2012
GGGAGAAATCTCTATTACCGGGGTCACAAGCTGCTGTGTCCTCTGCGTTCTCTGTGGTGAATAAAAATTAGTGGCCATTGAAGAAGATGTAAAGCCCAATCATGGTCACAATAAGTAATCCCCATAGGATAAGAACAATTCGTGCAGGTTTGTCCTCTATCTTTTCCATATTCAAGATGCCCAATTGCGGAGACTTATCCCACAGGCTGACTACTATCATGCCTATTCCGATGATAACGAATAAGTAGAAGGAAAGCAGCATAAAATGAGGCCATGCATCATATTGTTCTGCCGGAAACACCCATAAATACAAGATTCCTACTCCGATACTGAACACTGTTCCCAATGTTAGAGCCATATTAGCAGCCAGAGTAGTGGTGCGTTTCCAGAACACGCCAAAGAGAAATACAGCTGCCATCGGAGGAGCTATAAATCCCAGTACAGACTGGAAAACATTAAACAGATTCAGTCCCTTGATGCTGTCGATCGCTATGGTTATTATCACAGAGATCAGTGCACCAACTACCGTAACCACTTGTCCCACTCTGATAATCTCTTTCTGCTTGGCCTGCGGTCGGATTTTCTTCACATAGATATCCATCGTGAATACCGTACTTAATGCATTCAAAGCAGAGCCGACAGTACTTACCAATGCTGCTGTCAATACAGCCAATACCAAGCCAACCATTCCTGTCGGGAACAGATGAGTCACCATTGTCATGTAAGCCTCATCGGGATTCTCCAATTGTGGGAATAAAGCGAGGCAGATAATGCCGGGAAGAATGTAAAGAGGTACATCTAATATTTTCAACCATCCGGTAAAGTTGGTTCCCATCTGTCCTTCTTTCAGATTCCTGGCAGCAAGAACCGGTTGCACCATCGACTGATCCGTACACCAAAACCAAACTCCCATAATAGGATAACCCAGGATAATAGGTAGCCAAGGAAAAGCCGGGTCATCATTTGGATGGAAAAGATTCCAGTAATCCGCTGGAACGGCGTCCACCAGTGCTCCTACACCACCCACTTTATAGATTCCCATGATAGCCAGTGTGGCTGATACTACAATCAACAGTATCATTTGATATACATTCGTGTAGGCCACAGCTTTCAGTCCGCCAAGCATTGTGAAGAAAGCGGAGATGACAAGTAACAGCAATGCCGATTGCCACATAGGAATATCGAAGACCTGACGGATCAGGACTCCACCGGCAAATAAAGTCAATGCAAGCCATGAAATAAGAATGGTAATAATGGTATACCAGGCAAGGATGTTACGGGTAGATTGTCCGAAACGTTTTCCCATAAATTCGGGCAATGTCGTGATGCGACTACCCAAATATCGGGGAGCAAAGACAAAAGCAAGCAGACATATAAAGACAAATGCATACCAGGCATAATTCCCCGAAACAATACCAGTAGTAAATCCGGCACTTGCGGAAGCTATCAACATGGAAGGTCCGACATTCGTCCCCCACATGGAGAAGCCGATATGATACCATCTCAACGAATTCTCCGCAAGGAAAAGACTACTCCCCTTTTTTCGTTTTGAACTTGCCCATATACCAATAGCTATCAAAATCAGGAAGTAGGCAATCAGAATACTCCAATCTAATGTCTCTAAAAATTTCACATGCATAATTCAAGTATTAAATAAGTAACGTAAGTTTAAATCTAATTTTCTTTCAGGCAAGGATTACATGGATTTCACGGTTTTAATAGGCTATGTAATTAAGAGCCGTGTTGATCCGTGTAATCCGTGCCTTTTTATTCTATTTTTTATTTCCAATCAGTTCTTTGGCAACTGCTACAGCTGTATTCGCATTGTCACTATATCCGTCCGCACCGATTTCGTCAGCAAACCCCTGACTGACGGGTGCTCCGCCAATCATCACTTTCACTTGATTACGAATACCGGCCTCTTCCAATGCCTGAATAACCTCTTTCATATACGTCATGGTAGTAGTCAGCAATGCGCTCATGCACAAGATGTCAGCATGGTTTTCCTTCACAGCTTCCACAAACTTGTCACAAGTCACATCAATACCAATATTAATGACTTCAAAGCCGCAACCCTCCAGCATGGAAGCCACTAGGTTTTTACCAATATCATGGAGATCTCCTTTCACTGTACCGATGACAATCTTACCGATTGTAGTGGAAGCACTTCCTGCCAATAAAGGTTTCAGTAGCTCCAAAGCCCCTTTCATAGCACGTCCTGCCATCAACAGTTGGGGAACAAAAGCTTTTCCATCCTGGAAACGTTGTCCCACTTCGCCCATTGCTTTAATCATATAATTATTGATAATCATTTGGGGAGCTACTCCTTCCGCAATGGCTTGCCGGGTGATTTCAACCGCAGGTTCCAGTTTCCCGGCAACAATGGCTTCATACAGAGGTTTCAGTTTATCCTCTTCCAGGTGTTGTTCTTCCCGTATACAAATACGTTCCTGTCCGGTAGCTGCCAAGTCGGCATCCTGTTGATGTTCATTGGTATTTACAGAAGTAGAAGAACCGGTATATTCTTCAACAATCCGCATGGCCTGTTCCACTTCCTTTTCGTTATGGAAATCCATTTCCAAATGTATACCGTCCACGCCGATATGATCCAATAGGGGTTTTAGTTCGTCTAATGTCACCCAGCAAGCCATCACGCTCTTTCCTCCTGCCAGAATCTTCTTATACAGATCGTACCATTTGGGAGATCCTCCTTGTGGTTCGCCCACTCCGGGGGTCCATTGAATCGCATTCAATTCTTCAATTTCAAGCAAGGCAGGCAGGTGATGCATGGCTCCCACTCCATCCAGATGATAAAGGGTATAATCAATCTTCTGACATTGTTCACGAATAAAAGGTTGCACAAACCGGCGATAATCATCCTGACTAATCATGGTTGAAATATCACTTTGCAGTTTACTCATCTTTCCGGGAGCCCAAGACGAGAAATAACAGAAAGCCATCTCGTCGCCTTCACGGATGATGTCGTATAGTTCATCAAATACTTTGAAGTAGATGTCGTTAATTTGCTGCATCTGTTGTTCCAGGATTTCGGGCTGCATCACTGTGTCCAATAATACCCTATCCGTTCCTTTCAGTGCGGCCAGGACATCCAGTCCTTCCATCAGGTCGGGCATACCGACAAAGTAGTGTCCGTTGGCTTTCGCTTTACAGGCTTTCAGGAGTTCTTTATGAAGAATCCAGTTCGGGTGTTCGGGGTTAAAGACTATTTCATCGGTGAAATCCGGGTTGGGATGAATCCAAATGGTATCTTCCCCACCTTCAAACACTCCGCCTAAGATGGCGGCCAGTGAGCCGGGGCCCAGTTGGGTATTCGCAACCGGAAGAATATCCGCTTTCAGACTGCTGTGCGCTACGTACCAGTCCAGATATTCAGCTCTCCATTGAGGGTCGAACCACTTTTGCGACAAATCTTTTGCCGGTGCGGGAGGTGTTATCTCTGCATGTGGTTGCACTCCTTCCTGGAAGTGCTCCCACATATTGAGAATGATTCCTTTATGGTTCCACCAATTTATATAACGTTGTTTTGTTTCTTCTAAATTACTCTTCCATGTTTTCATACTATACTAAATTAATTAATTTTCTACCACAATCTATCATAGTCCACCACAGATTACACAGATTAACACAGATATGATTTATCTCCCCTTATCATCTGTGTCAATCTGTGTAATCTGTGGTGAACTATTCCAAAATCCTTTATAATCATTATCTATGCGTAAAGCCATGCTCTTGCTTAAATCCATTTCATCCGTACAGTCCACGTCTTCCGAATAGATGGGTATCACGGCATTTGCACGCACATATACGGGCATTTCTTCCAACGGAACATACACGTCTCTCAACCAGCATGCTCCTTCCAAATGTTCTCCCGTAAAGAAGTTCACCCATTTTCCTTCGGGAAGATAGATATCCCGACGGTTTTCGCTGTTCATCACCGGAGCTACCAGGAAATCATTGCCGAAATAGTATTCATCATCTATATGCCAACAAAGTTTATCTTCCGGATGATGCAGAATGAGTGCCTGCAAGAGCGGATAGCCGCTTTCTATGGCTAGTTTACTTTGTTCTACGATGTATGGAATGAGCGAATAACGCAATTTCCACCACTTTTTCACCAACGGAGCTATGGCCGGATAGTGCCAGGGTTCACGCTTATTGGTTCCGTGATAACGGATATGCGATGTGAATACGCCGAATTGGGTCCAACGCATGTACACATCATCTGCTACTACCGAGTTCATAAAATTGGGCAATGTATGGAAGCCGGGAACATCATGGCTCCAAAAAGCAAATCCCGACAGGCCGAAATGTAGACCGCCTTTCAGAGAACCTGCCATTCCATCCCAGGAACTACAGGAATCGCCTCCCCAATGCAAAGGATAACGCTGGCATCCCGCCCATGCGGAACGTGCCCAGACTATGCCGTCACCTGTCACTTCTTTCGTAATTTCGCAAGCGGCCTTTTGATAAAGCAGGGCATACAGGTTGTTCAACAATTCCGGCTTCATACCTTTATAGAGGGCGTCCATGTGAATGTTTTCACCGAAATCGGTTTTGATACAGGTTACTCCCATATCCAGGAGTTGTTTCAATAGTCCTTTGTACCATTCGGTTGCTTTCGGATAAGTAAAGTCGATTGTTCCGGCATAATCCAGGGCGGAGAAGTTGGAACCATCGGTCGCTTGTTGTTTGGTCAATGGGGCTATATAATCATTGGCTCTGGCTTCATCAATCTGCTCTGCATTTTCTGCAACGTATGGAAGTTGCCATAAAGAGACACGATAGCCGTTCTTTTTCAACCGCCCGATGAATCCTTTCGGATCGGGGAACCGTTCTTCATTGAATTTCCATTCGCAGAGCCAATCGGTACGGAACCAGCCCGTATCCAGATGAATTACATCACAGGGATAGTGTTCGGTACGCATGCGGTCGCATATTTCGTCTACTTCATCGGCACTGAAATAAGTCATACGGCTCATCCAAACGCCAAAACTCCAAAGAGGAGGCATAGACGGATAGCCGGTCAGGTCACGATAACCGCGAAGAATATCTTCCATCGTATCACCGCCTATTACAAATACATCCAACAATGCCTGGTCGCTTAGAAACTGGACGGAACGGGTGGAATGTCCGGCCAGCGAGAGCTTGCTATGAGCACATGTATGGTAGAATGTTCCGTACATTCGGCTGGATAGATAGAAGGGGATATTCTTATAAGTACGCCGGTTATTGACTCCTTGCCCGTCCTGGTTTTTCAGGAAGAAAGTCTGTCCGCTCAAGTCCATTTTAAAGAAACGTTCTCCGGTTCCGGCAAAACATTCATCGGGCTTACATTCAAAAGAAAGCGTTGCCCGTTCTTTCCGACCATCGCGTTTGCAAAAGGCAACAGGTAACGCATCGTAACGGGGAGGCGAAAAATGGTCGTAGGCTGACAAGCGGATTTCACGCTTTCCATCAGGGTATAAAGTGATGTCAAGCGTTTCTTGAGGGTCGGGAAGCAATTCGCTCCATCGGTCTAATAGAGGCTCTTCCACATTGATAACGGCACGCTTCGTTCCGTCTTCCGTCGAAAGAATCCATTTTCCTTTTTGTTCTTTTATAAACAGGGGCACTTTCTGAATCCGGTCACTGAATTGTAGCATTTCCGACTCATCTGTCAGTACATAATCACCGAAGCCAAGAAACAGGCGGGTGATGCCGATGTTATACTGACGGATGATTAACGTATATTCCTCCTGGGGAACATCGGTATCCGCCATCATATCGTTAGCCAGCTTTTGCTTCTGAAAGGGAACTGTTACGTAAATATCTCCTTCCTTTTCATAAACAGCCGTTGGCTTGTATGCTTTCCAAAGCGACTCATTCCTTGATAACTCGGTATCGAAATCAAGGAAATCAAATAAGTGGTAGTTCGTTGGTTTCATCTATTTTATTGATTAAATATCGTTTATTGATTACTATAATTATCATATTAGTTTGAATGATTACCATACTAGTCTAGTTCTAATGATTATTACACTAGTTTATTGATTGCTATACTAGTACATTAATGACTATGTTAATCCATTGATTTGTTTCAATCTTGCTTTATTCTTCCGGCTTTGTACTTAATACTGTCCGCCACTTGAGGCCCGTTATTCTTCCACACGTTCTTTTTCCCGGGGCGGTTCGAATCAAAACGTTCAGCAGGACACCAGTTGTTTTCCATTGTATATCCGTCCGTAGCTTCATCCAGATAGATATAAAAAGCACGGTCATTCGTAGCGTAGGGTGCCTCGATTAAATGTTCGATCCGATTATTTCGCATGACGGAACCCGGCTGGTTGGAAAGAGTATACAGACCGCCTGCATCGTATAGCCGACGGGCAAAGTGATGTACATAGTTTGCTTCTATCCGGTTGTTACACATTCCGCTCTCCAGCGATGTCCATCCCCAGCCTACACAAATCCCTGAATAGTTCAGATGGCAGACTTCATTATGAGAAATATCCATGTTTCTGACATATCCGGCACCGATACCTACACATCCCCAGTCTTCATTAGTCACATTACTGATGAAATTGTTTCTGATAGTAATATGGGAACATAATTCCCGTACGTCAGCAGGAATAAAAGGAATGTGCGTCTCAAATCCTCCGTCCGGAAATGCACCGACCAGTAAAGCCGTTCCTCCAATATCCGTAAATTGACAATCTTCGACACTCGATGCAGTAACGGCCCATTCATAATCCAGTCCGGTGGATGATAAATGACGGAACGTGCAATGCTTGAAATCAATATGCTCGGCACCTCTTACACGTATTGCCGTTTCGGGACGGGTGATCCAGGCTTGGTTCTCCAGTTCCGCTTTTTCCGGAAGCCCCGGTTCTTGTAGTTTATAGGCATCCAATAAAGGAAATCCCCCTTGCAAGGTGACGTGCCCCTGAAAAGAAGGACGCATCCAGGAGGTATGCGCAAAAGTAATTCCGTTAAATTGTATATGTTTTACCGGACGAGACAATGTACCGTCTATGGTCACTAAAGTTTCTAAGGTAGGGATAATCACTTCAGCTGTTTCCATATTTTCGCTCGCCTGCGGATAATAGTAAATCGTGCCGGAAGGATATTCCTGGAACCATTCACCGGGTTGGTCCAGCAATTCCAGTGCATTGATCAGGCAGAAGGAAGAATTTCCTTTCTCTCCTCCGATGACGGGTTGCGGCCAGGGATGCGCAAACTCCAGGTGACTTTCAGGTTCATGGAAGCGAACTACAGCTTGTCCGTCTTTCACGTCTATACTTTTCACGCGCAAAATAGCAATCGCCCAGCGTTGATGGACAATCATTTCCAGTTGACTGGCATTTTGTAGTCCAGTTATACTCTGTGATTCCCGGGAACTGTTCACATAAGAGGCAGGGATCGTTATCGTTTGTTCCTCCGGATTGAAGTCAATCATTCGTTCCATTCCTCCGTCAGGAAATTGCGCAGCTCTTTGAACTTTATTGCCATTCACCCACATTTGCCGGGTTTCGACTCTTCTATTTCCTATTAGGGGAACCTCTGCCGACCATATCTTCTGCCTCAACTCTTCAGGAATTGCCGGATTATCGCATCCACGCTTCCATCCTGTAACAGCAACTCCACCACTAATCACAGGGTGAGCACCATCTACCGCACAAATCACTGTTGGAGAATCGGGTGTCCCACTATCTTCCGAACGAAGAAACAGAGAATTGCGCTGGGCATAAACGCCCTCTTCCAAACGAATATAAATTCCTCCGGCTACTTCCGGCCGATTCAGTCTACGCCATTCACGAGCCTGCTTGATTGCCCGGTTTAATGTATTAAACGGGGCTTCCTTTGTCCCGGGATTCTTATCATTCCCCTGCAGGGATACATAAATTTCTCCCGCAAAAAGCAAGGGAAACCACCCCAAGAAAATGATAAAAGAAAGATAAGTAAAAGTCTTTTTCATGGTACTACCTCAATGTGCTACTTCAATAAAGACGAACACACATCGATTTAGTACTCTATGTAAAGGCAATAGATAGGTTATTCTTACGAATGTTTTACAACATCAAATAGGTTACCGAATAAGACCTATGATAAATTGATAGCAAAAATAACCGCAGACAACGAACTTCAGTAAAGTTCCGAATATAAATCCGAGTAAAGAGCCCACACCTGATTTGAGTGCCTGCGAGAACTCTTTATTTCCTAATAGTTCACCAATCACCGCTCCTAGAAACGGACCGAGAATAATCCCCCAAGGCAAGAAAAGAAGACCGACAAGAGTTCCTATGATACATCCCCAATTACCCCATTTACTACCGCCACTATATTTACTTCCCAGCATCGGAGTGAAATAATCCAATACCTGCAAAACAGCTACAATCAATAACCATACGATTAATTGTGTCGTAGAATATTGTACCTTATCCGTGAAGTGCAGAATGATCAACCCCACATAAGCAATAGGCGGACCGGGAAGAAACGGCAGAATACAACCTGCTAACCCGGCTATCATACAAAGGGCACTAATTACAATCAAAATAATGTCCAACATAGTCTGTTCTTTTTTTAGTTCTGCACAAAAATACAGTATCTTTCAATATATACAAGCTAACCTCGAGAATTATTTCCGCCACTTCACTGCTGTTTCAGAATAGCTTTGTCAGGGCTGTAGTTCTTTGTGTGAATGAGTTTTTCCAATACTTTTTTGAGGATGCCTCGTACCCAACAAGAACTTTTACTATCTTTGTGTCGTTAACGCTAAAGAAGCAAGTTGTTAAATAAGAAATCAGCAGGAGGACAGAAGATGGATCCAATGGAATATATAGTACCCAACAGAAAGCGTTTGCCTTACGGTATGATGAACTTCGCAGTCATCCGCCGCGAAGACTATTATTATGTAGACAAAACCCGCTTCATTCCTATGATAGAGCAGGCAGACCGGTTCTTTTTCTTCATCCGTCCCCGCCGCTTCGGCAAAAGCCTCACGCTGAACGTACTGCAACACTACTACGATGTGCGTACCCGCGATAAGTTCAACGACTTATTCGGCGACCTCTACATTGGGAAGCATCCCACAGCAAACCGCAACAGCTATCTGGTGCTTTACCTCAACTTTTCAGGTATCACCGGCGAACTGAACGATTATCGAAAAGGACTGGATGCACATTGCCAAATCCGCTTCGACTTCTTCTGTGAAGTCTATTCTGCCCCCCTGCCACAAGGTATCAGAGAACGATTGGACGAAAAGGACGGGGCTGTCAACCAACTGGACTATTTGGTTTCGGAGTGCGAACGTGCCGGACAGAAAATGTATCTCTTCATCGACGAATACGACCACTTCACCAACGCCATCCTTTCCGATGCGGAAAGTTTGCACCGCTACACTGATGAAACGCATGGCGAAGGTTATCTGCGTGCTTTCTTCAATAAGGTGAAGGCAGGAACTTATTCCAGCATAGAGCGTTGTTTCATCACCGGCGTAAGCCCCGTAACGATGGATGACCTGACGAGTGGCTTCAACATCGGCACAAACTACTCACTTACCCCTCAATTTAACCAAATGATGGGGTTCACCGAAGAAGAAGTGCGCGAAATGCTGACTTATTATTCAACGAACAGCCCTTTCCGCCATACTGTTGACGAACTGATGGAAATAATGAAACCGTGGTACGACAATTATTGCTTCGCACAGGATTGTTACGGTGAAACTACCATGTACAACTCCAACATGGTGCTCTACTTCGTGAAGAATTACATAGATAACGGCAAAGCACCACGAGAAATGATAGAAGATAATATACGTATCGACTATGAAAAGCTGCGTATGCTCATTCGAAAGGATAAAGAGTTTGCACACGATGCTTCCGTCATTCAAACTTTAGTGAGTCAAGGTTATATCACTGGTGACCTGAAGAAAGGTTTCCCTGCCGTCAACATCACCAATCCGGACAATTTTATAAGCCTGCTCTACTATTTCGGAATGTTAACCATTAGCGGAATAGATAAAGGCAAGACCAAACTGACCATTCCGAACCTGGTGGTTCAAGAGCAGCTCTACACTTATTTGCTGAATACCTATAACGACGCAGACTTGAATTTCAGCAGCTACGAAAAGAGCGAACTTTCAAGTCAACTCGCCTATGATGGCAATTGGCAAGCCTATTTCGGTTACATTGCCGACTGCCTGAAACGTTATGCATCCCAGCGTGACAAGCAAAAGGGCGAATTCTTCGTTCACGGCTTCACCTTGGCCATGACTGCGCAAAACCGCTTCTACCGTCCTATCTCCGAGCAAGATACACAAGCGGGTTACGTCGATATTTTCCTCTGTCCCATGTTGGACATATATTCTGACATGAAGCACAGCTACATCGTTGAGTTGAAGTACGCCAAATATCGCGATTCTGAAAACCGTGTGGAGGAATTGCGTCAGGAAGCCATCGCCCAGGCCAACCGCTATGCCGACACGGACACGGTGAAACAAGCTATTGGCTCCACGCAACTACACAAGATTGTAGTGGTATATAAAGGTATGGAAATGCGGGTATGCGAAGAGTTATAATGAACAATCTCTTCACCCTTCACTTTTCCTTGTATTATCCTATCTATAAGCAGTTTATAGGTGAAGGGTGTTCCCTTCACCCATCCTTTCACGTTTGTAAGCGTCTCCGCGATTCTATCTTGTCGCCCTTTTTTCATTCTTATATTTTTGC
>OGXH01003187.1_pt1 | contig 10726 bp, 6 predicted proteins | sample 1576241 | NCBI WGS metagenome assembly OGXH01 (sample SAMEA3541529, study PRJEB24748) | human gut metagenome | biome: human gut; feature: human-associated habitat; material: faeces | place: China | collected 2012
GGTTATGTAAAAACTTTCATTTATCTTCCACCAGACGCAAAAAAGCGCGGGTGCGTTGCTGCGGCGCTCTGCTCTGCTGTGGCGGAATTCGTTTGGACCACACTGGATATCTGGTCCACGCCCTGGGTGATCTGAGCCAGAGCCTCAGCCTGCTGATCGGACGCCTCGGATATCTGCTGGATCGTCTCTGTGATCTCCTGTGCGCTCTGGACTACCCTCTGCATATATTCCGCCGTCTCATTCATACTGGTTGTGCCCTGTTGGATCGCTGACAGAGACCTTTGGATCAGCTCTGCTGTGTCCTGGGATGCAGCAGAGGACTTCTGCGCCAAATTTCGTACTTCTTCTGCCACCACGGCAAATCCCTTCCCGGCAGTGCCGGCTCTGGCAGCCTCCACCGCTGCATTCAGGGCCAAAATGTTAGTCTGGAAGGCAATGTCCTCGATCGTCTTGATGATATTTCCGATTTCGCCGGAGCTGCGCCGGATCTCCGTCATTGCGGACAGCGACTCCTGCATCTTCTGGTTGCTGTCCACGATTTCACGGCACGACCTTTCGCGCGACGACTTGATCCGCGAGGCAAAGATGCAGACCGATGCTATTCAGCGGCTCAATGTTTGGCTGCGCCTGGGCTATTCGCTCGTGGCGATTGGCTTTTTGATGGGGATGTGCGGTATGCAGGGCGGCCCCGGCTGGGGTGTCCCCGTGGGCATCGTGTGCCTGGTGGTGGGCACTCCGCTTTCGATCGTGCTTAAGGTTGGCACGACCAACGCCAAAAAGAATGTCGAGCGCATGCTCGAGGCCGCTGGTGTCGACGTTGAGGAGCTTATGCGACGCAAGAAGGACGAGCAATAGACTTCCGCGTTGGGGTATCATAAATAATTGTTGCGAATGTTAACTAATGTACGGCAAATGACGGTTTTATGGCCCTTCTAGAGTTGCAAAGGACAATATCCCCAGTGGATTACGATGACGTCGCTCGAAAACTGATTGTGTACTCACGTTCCCTTGCCAAGGGATCCTTGAGTGCTGCCGGCGGCGCCAGTGTGGGCGAGGCACCGGTTTTACAGTATCTATCGGGTATTGACGGTGATGTCATTCCCTCCGAGATTGCCAAGAAGCTGAAATTCTCCCGTGCGCGCATGTCGCATATCTTGGATTCACTCGAGAGCAAGGGTTACGTTCAGCGCAGGACCGATCCAAACGATCGTCGGCGTGTGCTGGTGAGCATCACCGAGGAAGGCCGTGATTTCGCGGCGAAAAAAAATGCCGAGAGTGTGGCATCGCTCTCGAAACAACTCTCAGCGCTCGGCGAGCACGATGCCCAGGAGCTCGTGCGCATTCTGAATAAAGCCTATAGCCTTACCTATGATGCCGACGATTACCTGGACAATCTATAAGGATAAAGGCAGACATTTAGGTGCATCTTGAAATGCACCCGGGACAGTTGTGCCCATCAGCCACCGTCAACATCTCATTCCAAACCAAATCAGCCAACGTACGTCATGGCAATCCCCGGTAGGTCGCAGGGTGGCGGCTGAGCCTTTCCCTCGGGAAACTTCGCGAAGCCCAGTTCCCGAGGGAAAGGTATGGTCTGTGTAATACCAGATAAACAGTACATTTTTGCTAGATTGGTATTTGACTGAAGAACCAATTGGTATGGCTTATTAAGCCCGCCTTGCCGTTGACGCTCATTTTACTGCCGCTGGTGGACTTCCGAACTTGGTTGCGCAAGTGCTCCCATATATTGATATGACCTAGTAGGTGGCTATCTGGTTACTACCAGTTGGCCCCTTGGTAACGGGTGGCCCCATTGTGCGGAATGTACCGAACATCCCCGTTTGATACGTTTTCCCATGCTGCCGGGGGCGTCCTCGGCACCTCAGCATCTCGGAAGAAAGGAGACCAGGTGCGCAGGAATTCCATTTTTACGAAACGGTGGGTGAAGGGAAGCGCGGTCCTCGTTGCCACTGCAGCGACGCTCGTGTTTGCCAATCCCCAGCAGGCGATTGCCACGCCACTCAAGGGCGTCGACTCAGCGACCGTGTCCCAGTCTGCCTCGAATGTCGTCGACATCGATTTCGCTGACGGCATCAAGGGCCGTATTACGTTCCTCGAGGACGGAATTTTCCGTTATAACGTCGACCCCAAGGGTGAGTTTTCCGATTACGCCACACCGCGCAGTAAGTCCCACACGGCTAAAATCCAGGCTCAGCCCGATACCTCGGACACCTACAGCAAGCCGAGTGCGACGGTTGCCGACAAGGGCGACACTATCGAGATCACCGGCGGAAAGGCGACCGTGATCCTGGACAAGGCGACTGGCAAGATGAGTATCAAGTCAGGCGACCGTGTCGTGGTTTCCGAGTCCGCGTCCCTCGACCTTGATAAGAAGGGTACCGTCCAGACGCTCGCCAAGGAGAAGTCCGAGAACTTCTTTGGCGGCGGCACCCAGAACGGACGCTTCCTGCACACCAACCAGACCATCGCCATCTCCAACACGAACAACTGGACCGATGGCGGCGTTGCCTCGCCCAACCCGTTTTATTGGACGAGTGACGGCTACGGCGTACTCCGAAACACGTTTGCAGAGGGTTCCTACGACTTCGGTTCCACGGACTCATCGACGGTCACGACTTTGCACAGCGAGAATGAGTTTGATGCCTACTACTTCGTGGCGACCAACGAGGGCGCTTCGAACGTGGCAACCGAGATGCTGCAGGACTACTACAAGGTGACCGGTAACCCGGTACTGCTGCCCGAGTACGGGTTCTACCTTGGTCATCTTAATGCCTATAACCGTGATGGCTGGTCAACGACCTCGGGTCAAAAGAAGTGGGAGACCAAGGGCAGCAAGTCCTCGAGCGAGAAGGGCGACGTTAAGTACGAGTCTGGCATGTCGACGGGCTACAAGCTCGACGGCACACTTGCGGCCGAGACGCTCAACGGTGAGGGCCCTACGGTTGATACCGAGAACATGAAAGCGACCGATTTCGACCGCCAGTTCTCTGCTCGTCAGGTTATCGATGACTACGAGGACAACGACATGCCGCTCGGCTGGTTCCTGCCGAACGACGGCTACGGCGCCGGCTATGGCCAGAACGGTTACTACAAGACCGGCGGCGTCAACTCCGACGGAGCGAGCTCGGCCGACCGTCTTAACGCTGTGCGTGCCAATGTTGACAACCTTAAGAAGTTCACCGAGTATGCCAACTCCAAGGGTGTGAGCACGGGCTTGTGGACCCAGTCCAACCTTGAGCCCGACAGCAACCCTGAGACCCCGTGGCATCTGCTTCGCGACTTCGACGCCGAGGTCAAGACGGGAGGCATCACTACCCTTAAGACCGACGTTGCCTGGGTTGGATCTGGCTACTCCTTTGGTCTCAATGGCATCAAGACAGCTTATGACACGGTGACGACCGGCGCTAACAAGCGCCCCAACATCATCACGCTCGATGGTTGGGCCGGCACGCAGCGCTTTGGTGGCATTTGGACCGGCGACCAGTATGGCGGTAACTGGGAGTACATTCGCTTCCATATCCCCACGTATATCGGTCAGAGTCTTTCGGGCAACCCCAACATCGGCTCCGACATGGATGGCATCTTTGGCGGCGACCCCATCATCTCTGCGCGTGACTACCAGTGGAAGACGTTCACGCCCTCTATGCTCGACATGGACGGTTGGGGCACCTACCGTAAATCGCCCATGACGCACGGCGATCCCTACACAGGCATCTCGCGCTTCTACCTCAAGCTCAAGGCGCAGCTCATGCCCTATATCTACACGAGCGCGGCCTCGGCGGCCAACATCGACACGGGTAACGGCGATGTCGGCCTGCCCATGATCCGCGCCATGCTGCTTTCCGACAGCTCCGAGTACGCCGCAAGCACTTCGACGCAGTACCAGTATATGTTCGGTGAGAACTTCCTAGTGGCACCGGTGTATCAGGATACCCAGGCAGATGAGAACGGCAACGACATTCGCAATGGGATCTACCTCCCCAACTACGGCACCGACGAGAATCCCACCATCTGGATCGATTACTTTTCGGGTAAGCAGTATCGTGGCGGCCAGGTTCTCAACAACTACGAGGCTCCGCTTTGGAAGCTGCCGCTGTTTGTGAAGGCCAACGCTATCGTGCCGATGTACGCCGAGAACAACAACCCCGAGGCCGTGAGCGACACCAACACCAAGGGTACCGACCGCAGCCAGCGTATCGTCGAGTTCTTCGCCACCGAGGGCGACGGCACCTTTACGCAGTACGAGGACGACGGCTCCTCCATCGAGAACAACACGACTGAGGACGATTCCTACGGTACGATCGACAATATCTCCTACGGTGAGCATGTGAGCACCGTCTACAGCTCCAAGGCCGCAGGCGGCACCGCGACCTTTACCGCCGAGGCCTCGCAGGGCGGCTACAACGGCTACGACTCCAACCGCACCACGACCTTCGTGGCCAATGTGTCCGCCAAGCCCACGAGCGTCGTCGCCAAGAACGGCGGATCCGCACTCAACGTGCGCGAGGTCGACTCGCAGGAGACCTTTGACGCCGCGACCCCCGAGGCCGGCCAGGCGGTCTACTTCTACAGCGAGACCCCCAACCTCAACCACTACGGCAGCGATGCGGACGGCACCGAGGCCGAGCAGGGCGAGAGCTTCAACAACACCAAGATCACCACGAACCCCAAGGTCTACGTCAAGTTCGCGAAGACCGATGTTGCTGCAGCGGCGCAGACGCTTGAGCTGGGCGGTTTCGTGAACGCCGACGCCACGCTCACAGCCGATCGCCTCAACGAGAACCTCTCCGCACCCACGAACCTTGCTGCCCCCGAGGACGTCACGACCCCAACGAGCATCAAGCTCACCTGGGGAAAGGTCGATGGTGCTACCTCCTACGACCTTAAGGTCGACGGCACTGTGTTTGCCGTGGGTGATGCGGCCGAGTTCACGCACACCGACCTCGCCTACAATAGCAAGCACACCTACCAGATTCGTTCGCGTAACGCCGAGGGTTACTCCGCCTGGAGCGATGTGCTCGAGGCGAACTCCGCACTCGATCCGTGGCGGAACGTCCCCGACGCCGAGCAAATCACCTGGGAGGGCTCACTTTACGGCAGCCATAAGGCCGAGCTCGCCTTCGACCATGAGTTCCAGTCGGGCGACGGCGGTTTCCACTCCGGTGGCAACGATCTGGGCAAGGCGCTTACCGTTGACTATGGACGCGCTTACAAGCTCGATAAGCTCGAGTACTATCCGCGCGATGACGCCGGCAACGGCACTGTGACCAAGATGCGTGTTGAGACAAGTCTCGATGGCGTCCACTGGACGAGCCAGGAGGTCGATTGGGCACGTTCCGCTGATTGTAAGACGGTAGCGTTTGACGGCACCGTAGCCGCCCGTTACGTGCGCATGACACCGCTCGCCTCGGTCGGCAATTTCTTCTCCGCGTCCGAGATTGCCATCTACAAGACCGACGGCACGGATGGCTTCGCCGTGGGCTCCAACCTCAACAAGGCCACGATCTCCGACGGAGACTACTCCAACATGAAGAACTATCTGGGCCTCGAGAATCGCGAGCCCGATACCCCGACGTTCGGTTCGCAGATCCGCGACCACTTCGCCGACCTCAACGATAACGGCGTTTACGACGTCTACGATTACTCGTTCACCATGGCGGGTCTTGACGGCGGCACTAAACAAAAGGGCAAGGTCGCAGGTTCGCTCGCGGTGATTCCGAGCAAGACCGAGGTCGAGGCCGGTGATGAGATCACCGTTGATGTCTATGCGGCCGACGCCAAGAACGTCAACGCCCTGGGCGCTCTCGTCAACTTCAAGAGCGACCAGTTCGAGTTTGTGTCCGAGAGCATCGCGCAGGACGGCTCGACTGCCGGCATGGAGAACCTGTCTCGCGAGAAGGTCCAGTTCGCGGACAGAACGCAGACTATCAATCTCGCCTTTGCCAACCGCGGCGATGGCAAGCTCTACAACGGTACCGGCGCGGTGGCGAGTTTCAAGCTCAAGGCCAAGACCGCCGGCAAGGTCGAACTGCCCTCGACATCTTGGCTCATCGGTCCGGCATGCGACGCACTTGAGTTTGCGAGCGACGGCACGGTGACGATGCCGGATGTTCCTCAGCCAGCGGTCGCCGAGTACGGTCAGGATGCCTTCAACATCACGATGACCAACGATGAGCTCACGACCGACGACGGGACCAACGTCGAGAAACTTATCCAGCAGAAGAGCTATAACGCGCTGTTCGATAATAACGAGGGCGACAACGGCTTTGAGTTCCTATGGGACTGGAGCGGCAACTGGGACAGCGAGGGTAAGCTTCCGAGTTACGTGAAGCTTCCCACCACGATGACATTCGCATTTAAGACGCCGTCGAAACTCGATAGTGTCGAGGTCGTTAACCGCAACGGTGGCAACGGAACCGTGCAGAAGATCAAGGCTGTCGTGACGTTCGAGGATGGCTCGACCCAAGAGTTCGCGGGCGGGGAGTACGATTCCTTCCGGGCTCGCTACGCCTTTGGCCTCTCTGCCGAGAACAAGGGCAAGAAGGCGACCAAGGTCGAGGTCACGCCGCTTGAGGCATCGGGTGACCAGATGCTCACACTGCGTGAGGTCAACTTCAACTACACGCAGGGTGTCGAGGCCATCGAGGGTGTCGAGCTAGGCAAGAACCAGACCGAGTTCTTTGAAGGCGACGTTACGCTCGTCGACGCCAAGGCCACGCCTGAGAGCGCCGGCTACCCCTATGTGACGGTCGAGAGCTCCGACCCCTCTGTGGTAAGCGTCTCCGCTGTTCAGGCTGGCGATAGCGTGAGCTACTACCTGCGTGCCAACAAGGCCGGCAAGGCAAAGATCACGGTGGCGTCGGTACTCGACCCCTCCAAGACCGCATCCTATGAGGTCGAGGTCAAGGCTGGTGTCGATACCTCTGCGCTCGTGGCAGCGCTTTCCAAGGCCGCGGGCTACAGCGAGTCCGTCTACACTAAGGATTCCTATGCAGCTCTCACCACTGCGGTCGAGGCAGCTCAGAAGCTCCTCGACGGCGGCCAAGGCAGCTATAGCAAGAAGGATGTCGCAGACGCCACAGCCAAGATCGAGAAGGCAATCGACGGCCTCAAGATGCGCCCTGTCGATGAGAAGATTCTCATCAACACGCCCGAGAACCGCAAGAACGTCAAGGTGGCCGGCTTCTCGAGTGAGGCCGACTACGAGGGCAGCAACGCCGTCAACGCTCTCGACGGCGACGAGCGGACGCTTTGGCACAGCGACTGGGCCCATGGGACCGGTATGCCCCAGTATCTGAGTGTCGACCTGGGCCGCGACTACGATCTCACCGACGTTACATTCCTGCCGCGCCAGGACGGCGGCACTAACGGCGATATCTTCGAGGCCGAGATACTGGTCTCCGACACTGCCGACGGTTTTGAGATGGGCACCTTTGCCTTCGACAACGACGGCCACGTACTCACCGACCGTGGCGACTGGAAACAGATGAGCTTTGGCGCCGCGCGCGGTCGCTACGTGACCGTCAAGGTGATTCACGCCGGCGGTGGCGACGTCGATGCCTACTGCAGCGTGGCGGAGCTCAAGTTCTACGGTACGGCCGTTCCCGATCCGGTGTCGAAGGATGATCTCGCTACCGCGATCGAAAAGGTTGATGCCGAGGTTGCTGCCGGCGACCTCAAGGCCGGTGACTACACCGAGGCCTCCTGGACGGCGCTCGAGAACGCCCTGGCGAGCGCCCGCGCCATCTTGAGCGACGAGAACGCCACGCAGGACGAGGTCGACCAGGCGCTCAGGGCGCTCGAGAGCGCCCGCGGCGCGCTCGAGAAGACCCCGGTGGCCCCGGTCGAGAATCCGACTAAGAAGCAGCTCAAGGCCCTGGTCAAGCAGGCGAAGGAGACTGACACCAGGGGCAAGACGGCCGAGTCTGTCAAGGCCCTGACGGATGCCATTACCTACGCCGAGGACGTCTTGGGTGATGAGAATGCTTCCGACACCCAGCTCCAGGCGGCCTATGACCAGCTCAAGCTGGCTATTGAGAGCCTCAAGGATGCCGATTCCGGCAATCAGGGCGGCTCGGGCAACCAGGGTTCCGGCAATGGCTCGAACGGCGGCAACCAGGCGGGCAAGCCCGCAGGCGACAAGGCCCAGGGCAGCAAGAAGAACGGTTCGGCGATTCCCAATACCGGAGACCAGACGGCGGCGACCGTCGCGACCGTCGGTGGTCTTGGCGCCATCATCGCCGCGATCGGCGCTCTCTTCCATCGTCGCAGCAAGGCTAAGTAGCCCCAGCAACAGCTAAGCAAGCGTGCCCGCCGTCCCACCCAAGGACGGTGGGCACGCTTTTTGAATGTGGGCGGAAAGCTCCGACCCTTCGGCCTTAATCTCGCAAAGCGTTCCGTCTCCCGCCGAACACATCAGCATCGGCAGCTATACTACTCTCAGTAGTTAAGGGTCGCGGATTCGCCGCGTCACCGCTCTCAACAGGAGGTCTTTGTTTATGGCAGATCAGAAGCCGGTTGTCGGGATCATCATGGGCTCCAAGTCCGATCTGGGCGTTATGGAAGGTTGCACCGCCGAGCTCGAGGCGCTAGGCGTGCCCTATGAGCTCGTGATTGCAAGCGCGCACCGTACGCCGGCGAAGGTCCATGAGTGGGCCTCGACTGCTGCTGACCGCGGCATCAAGGTGATTATCGCTGCTGCCGGCAAGGCTGCTCACCTGGGCGGTGTCGTGGCGGCCTTTACGCCGCTGCCGGTCATCGGCGTGCCTATGAAGACGAGCGATCTGGGTGGTATGGACTCGCTGCTGTCGATGGTGCAGATGCCCTCGGGCGTGCCCGTTGCCTGTGTGGCCATTAACGGTGCCAAGAACGCTGCCATCTACGCCACGCAGATTCTGGGCGCCTGCGACCCCGAGTACCGCAAGGTTATCGAAAAGATGAAGCAGGAGATGGCTGACGCCTAAGCGTTCCGCCGTTTCACCGCAGTATAAGGAGAGCCATGTCCGATTATCAGGGAAAACGATTCAAGGCTTCTCAGATTCCCGATCCGTCGAAGCCGGGTGCTGCCCGTGCGGCACAGCAGGGTCGGACATCCTCTCCTCAGCAGCCGCGCGCGCCGCGCCCCGTGACACCGGCGACGCATCGTCGACAGGACGCGCCGGCCGCATATCGTCCTTCGTCTTATAGCTCCGCTAAGAAGCCGCCCCGGTCTTCATCGCATGCCGCGCCGTCGGATTGCACCGAGCTGCCGCGTAAGAAGCGCCGCTCCATCATTCCTATCCTGCTCATCATCATCGGTATCGGCCTGATTGTCGCCGCCGCCGCTATCTTTATTAATGCCCAGATTGGCTATAAGCAGGCGAGCGATTCGTATCAGAAAATCGAGAAGCAATATGTAAGCGATAAGGACGCCAGCGGCGTGCCGATTATCAACTTTGATGCGCTTGCTCAGACGAATCCCGAGATTGTGGGTTGGATTTACGTGCCGGGAACCAACATCAACTATCCCGTGGTGCAGACCAACAACAACTCCAAATACCTCAACACGTTGTTTGATGGCACGTCCAACGCGTCCGGCGCCATTTTCCTGGATAGCGATGACACCGCGCCGGGAATGGTCGACCAGCAGACCACGATCTACGGCCACCATATGAACGATGGGTCGATGTTCAACGTGATTTCGGACACCACTGATCAGGCGACGTTCGATAGCATCGAGTTTGTGTATTACATCACACGGGATGCTACGTATAAGCTGCGACCACTGGCGACCAAAGTTGTCGAGGACACGTATGCCAAGGCGCGCACGCCCAATTTTGAGGGCGACGACGGGCTCAAGAACTACCTGTCCGAGATGCTCGACGGTGCCTCTGCCGTGGCGAGTGATGCCACCGATCGTGCCGCTTCGGCAACCAAGGTTGTAACGCTTGTGACCTGCCGTTCACTGTCGCTGAGCAACACGCGCGCTGTCATGGTGCTCACGCCGGTCGAGGAATAAGTTGTTCGAGAGTAGCTAAAAAGGCCCCGTCCCAAATTGGCTACTCGACGACGGTAAGGGAGAAATGATGCTCGAGAGTGGCAAATTGATGCCTTCGATTGATGCTTGGCTGCGCGAGGCCAAGGCCGATGCTTCGGCGGCAGGCTGTGGGATGTATCTGACGCATAACGGTGTGGTGCGCGCGACGCCCAAGGCTGAGGTGCGCGGAGTCGAGACCGATGGCGTGGCGCCAGGCCACAGGGTGGGCGGCATGGTCTTTGACTACGACGCCGAAAAGGTACGGTCTGCTATCGAGACTACGCGCGCGATGCCGGGTATCGGCTATGTGCGCGTGTGGCTGGCAAGCGGCGAGCTTACCGTAGGTGACGACATCATGCTCGTGCTTATCGGCGGGGACATTCGCCCACACGTGGTCGATGCACTGCAGGCGCTCGTTGGCACCATCAAGAACGAATGCGTGAGTGAGGTCGAGCGCGAGGCATAGAGGATTGCGTCGATAGAAGGATCGTTTATAAAAATGCCCACCGGTACGTGTGATACCGGCGGGCATTTTGCGTTTTGGGCGCGGCGGGCGCTAAACGCGCGTGGCGTCCTTGGGGCTCATGGTCATGCTCTGGAAGCGGTTCTCCATGTAGTCGTTATCGAAATACTTGCCGTAGAACTGTGCGACGGGAATGTCCGGCTCCGTGCCGTTAACGCGCTGGTACC
>OGXH01003188.1_pt1 | contig 10725 bp, 8 predicted proteins | sample 1576241 | NCBI WGS metagenome assembly OGXH01 (sample SAMEA3541529, study PRJEB24748) | human gut metagenome | biome: human gut; feature: human-associated habitat; material: faeces | place: China | collected 2012
GATAAGGCATCCCGCACACCGGCTTTCGAGTCTGAAGACTATTGGGTTTGGGGAAGTTCGGTGGTAAAAGGTGATGACGGAAAATACCACATGTTTGTATCTCGCTTTCCTAAAACATTGCCATTCCATCCGGGATGGATGGTAGCCTCCGAGATTGTACATGCGGTATCCGATGTACCACAGAGCCCCTACCACTTTAGCGATGTAGCTCTGCCCGCACGCGGCGCGCAATATTGGGATGGACGTTCTACACACAACCCGCGTATCTTAAAACAAAACGGCAAATATTACCTTATTTACATGGGTTCCACTCATCCGTTTGCAGAGCCGGAATATGACCAACTTACCCTGGACAGCCCTTGGTGTACGGTCGCCCGCGCCAATAAACGGATAGGGCTGGCTATTTCCGATTCTCCTTATGGACCATGGAAACGTTTGGACGAACCAATCCTAAAGACCCAACCCGGTACATTCTACAGTTTTCTTACCTCAAATCCCTCTCCTATCATACAGGAAGACGGATCGATAATCATGATTTTCAAAGGGCGCCGCTACATCAACGGCTATCAACATTCAGCGATGAGCCTTGGAATAGCTTATGCTCCTCAAATAGAAGGTCCGTACAAAGTATTGAATAATAACGAGCCTATCTTTGAAGTAAACGGCCAAGGTGAAGCCGAAGACCCTTTTCTTTGGAAAGATTCTAACGGTTATCATATCATCTTTAAAGACCACGTAGCCAAATTTACAGGTGAACAAGGCGGTGGAGTCATGGCACATTCCAAGGATGGCATCCAATGGACCGTGGATAAAGCTCCCAAAGCCTATTCCCGCAGTGTGGAATGGGAAGATGGAAAGATAGAGATGCAAGGGCAATTGGAACGTCCTTTTATCCTTTTCGAAGACGGGAAACCCATTTATATCTTTTTCGCCACCATGGATGGTCCCGGTGGATTCGAAAATGCATCGCGCTCCTGGAATATGGTTATTCCTATAAAAGATAAGGAATAAAAACGTATCTTTGCCCTTATGAACAATTTATTACCTATCCATTTCGCTCCGCTTCAAGGCTACACAGACGCAGCCTATCGGCAAGCCCATGCCCGCATTTTCGGTGGAATAGACACCTATTATTCCCCTTTCGTACGTGTGGAGCACGGTGAAATACGCCGGAAAGACGCACGTGATATACATCCGGAAAATAACCGGAACATACACTTGATTCCCCAACTGATTGCGTCGTGTCCCAATAAGTTAGAGCAGATAATGTCTCTTCTTACCGAGCATAATTATCAAGAAGCAGATATCAATCTGGGATGTCCTTTCCCCATGTTAGCCAAACGACATAACGGTGCCGGCATGCTGCCATATCCCGAAGAAGTAAAAGACCTGCTTACCGCCGCAATTGAACAATATCCCCAGATCCGTTTCTCCGTCAAACTTAGATTAGGTTGGGAAAATGCCAGCGAATGTATTGCGCTCTTACCGTTATTGAACGCACTCCCTCTGGCCCACATCATTCTGCACCCGCGTTTGGGAAAACAACAATATAAAAAAGAGGTGGATTTAAACGGATTTGAGGCTTTTTATGACGGATGCGACAAACCCTTGCTATATAATGGGGACTTGCATACAATAGAAGATATACAGATTATTACCGAACGTTTCCCTAAGCTGGTAGGGCTTGTAATCGGACGCGGCTTGCTCGCCAACCCGGCCTTGGCATGGGAATATCGACAAGGGAGGAAACTGTCTCCCGACGAAATGGCAGCTAAAGTAAAACAGTTGCATACAGCAGTGTATAATAGCTATGAAGAGCAACTGCAAGGCGGTGAAATGCAGTTATTAATGAAAATGAAAAGCTTTTGGGAATATTTGCTACCCGATGGTGATCGCAAAGCGAAGAAAGTCATACACAAGACCGGTAAATTGGCCAACTACCAGGCGGCAGTAGACAGTTTACTCGCCTCATACAAATAAAACGAACAGAATCAGCAATGAACCCTAAAAGTTTTTATCCGGCTTTTAGGGTTCATTACCGATTTACATGCCCGGAATCAAATGTACCTCAGGACGAATTTGGGCTACACGATGCAGCTTCATCCACTCATTCAAATAAACGCGATGTTGTAATAGAATCTTCTGATACTTTTTTTCTATGGCTAAATTCCGCATTTCTCCGCGGTCATTGACCATATCATAAAGTTGCTCACGATAGAGCCCCTTATCATATAATACATACTTATAACGTGAAGTACGCAAAGCCCAACCACGGGCAATACCCTTATCGAATGTTGTTTCAGTAACTACGTAAGGCTGGTGTACTTGCTGAGGATCAGCACTTTCAGCTAAAGACTTAAAAGAAACGCCATGTAAGTTTCCGGGAAGGGAGATACCTGCCCAATCACATACGGAAGCGAAGAAATCAACACCTCCATTAATGAGTTGGGGCATCTCTTTACCTGCATTTTGCTTTCCGGGAAGAGTCACTATCAAAGGTATATTCACCACTTCTTCATATAAGGCCGACTTCTGATTCCAATGATGCGCCCCTACGCCGTCACCATGATCGCTCGTAAAGATAACCACGGTGTTCTTCCACAATCCCAGCCTATCAATAGCATCAACAATCTTACCAATCTCGGCATCTACTTTCTCTACCAACCGAAAGTAAAGACTACGGTAACGCCGCCAATCATCAGGAGAATAGTGGCGGGTAGGATAAGCCGGATAATTCAATGTTTGCTCATAGTCGATGACATCGGCATCATAAGGATTACGGGCAAAATTAAGCGGTAGCCCGGGCCATTCATCTTGAGGAAGCTCAGGCAAGTTACCGAATGGCAGATTCTGACTACGTGCATATTCACAGATGTTATGAGGATTATCAAAACCTACCACCAAAAAGAAAGGTTTGGAATGTTTCTGTACAAGAAAAGAAACGGCAGCCTCCGCCAGTCCATTATCATTATGCGGATGAATAGTAGAAAACCCGAACTCTTTATCAGGCATAGAAGGAGTATGTACATGCCATTTCCCGGCATAAGCACATTCATAACCGGCATGTTGCATCAACCAGCCTAAACTATTGGTACGCAAAGAGTCGGCCATAGGTACATTGTTGCGGGACAGACCAACCTCATGAGATGTATACCCTGTAAACATAGATGCTCTGGAAGGTCCGCTCAAAGGAGCGGAACAATAAGCATTCCTAAACAGAACTCCCGACTGTGCCAAGCGATCCATATTAGGTGTATGCAAATCCGTATTCCCCACACAGCTCATGGCGGAAGCAGTCTGCTGGTCGGTTACAATATAGATGATATTCGGCAAGTCCTTTGCCCCTACCAGAGAAGGGGCAAAGGCGGTTGCACACAACATGATATTTTTTAATTCTGTCATAGTAAAGAAACCGATTAAAGTTTATTTACGTAATAACTCTACATCAAAACTTGCCGCATCCTTACATGTAAAACGTAGCACGGTTTGTTTTTTATCTGCTGAAACAAGTTTGCAATACGGCGTTTCCGCTACTTGCCACAAGCCTTTCAATGTAACGGTTACAGGAATTTCTCCACTCTCATCATCAATCCACGGACGTGAATAGATGCTCCGTTCAATCCGTTTGCCGTCTTTATCAAAGGCCTCATCACTCGGACCACGGTACAATGCCAAGTCCGGTTGAGAAACAGTCAGTAACAATTTCTCTTTATTCTCACGAATCATGACCAAGCAGGAAGTATCCGCCTTTTGTAACAAACCGTCCGCTGGAAGCGTTTGGGGAGTTTCAAACAAAACATAAGAAGTAAGATTATCCGTCAGTGAACGAACGATATGCGCATTACGGTCTTGCTGAAGAACTTTATAAGAAGGTTTCTTCGCAAATGCTTTCAAAGAAACGGCATCCGTACGAGGTAATACGGCATATTCATAAGAAGCGCCCTTCGGAGCCTTGCCATGTTGCAACGTCAAAGAAACCCAATCGCCTGAAGTAGGCTTCGTACTGCGTTCTCCTACGGTAACTTGCGGAAAATTCTTTTCATATTTCGCGCTTGCCACAGAGGCTTTGGCAAGGTAATACCCTACCCCGTTCGGATCAATATAAGTCTGCCCGTCACTCTTGTAATTATTCCAGTATTGATGGTTTTCGGGAGTAATAGCCGCTAACTGGAAAACGGTAGTCTCTGTAGGAAACTCTGCATTCGTATTCTCAATGTCTGTACCCAAACATACTATCGTACCATCAAAAAAGTGGAAAGACTTACGAGCACGATGCGAACCATTGTACTTGTCATGCTCGTGCAATTTCATACCGAAGTTACCGTTCAAGCGCGCTTGGGACAAGCCACCGGCAAAAGCCTCATCGGAATAGAGCATTTCTTCCATACCCGAATAGATGTCCACGTTCAATACGTTGGCGCGCAACTGTTCAAAAGGCAGATGAATACTCGTCGTACCCGGAATACGGTTCCAATCAAAACCATTCTCCTGCCAACCACCGGTAGCAAAAGTCACCATTTCATCGGGTTTGCCTGTCAGTATCTGCATACTGCCATGCGCCAGATAACGACCGTAAAAATTGGCAGGAAGATAATGCTCGGCAGCCCACAAATAGCGGGAATGTCCACGTACGACAGCCGCCCAATTATCCCGGCGCTGTACAGAAACACAACCGTAACCTAATGCAAGATTACCCTGCGGGTCAGGTTCAGGACGAAAGCCTTGCGCTTCAAGTAATTCTTTCATCTTCAACTCCTGCCGGGTAGAAGCCTTTGGCAAATAATCGGGGGCATCCTTATCCGACGTACTGGAATAAGCTGTCAAACGCAGATAGGCAGCCGCCATATCGGCATCGTATTTCTGCTTGCCATCCGGTGTACCGGCAATAGCCATAGTGGCATACTGGATAGGTATCAGCTCTCCTTTTCCGTTAGGGTGACGACCGGACATAGAAAGAGACCATTGCTTCAAATTACAATAAAACCGCATCGTGAGCAATACATTCTTGACCGTGGAGTGTGCCAGTTCGGAAACCTTGAACTCAGTTCCGCTCAACAGATAAATCATATTCGTAGCCCCGTCCAAGCCGCCAACAGCATAGGCAGGATAGTTGTTACGATGATGAAAACAAGCCCCATCTTTCTTGAAAGAACCGGACAAACCTTGAGCCGGCCGGCATCCATAATCCAACCAGCGCGAGAAAGAACGCAGATATTGCAGTTTTTCCGGGGTATCTTCCATAATCAGAATACTTGCCATACGTCCTTGAGTCTGTGTATTGAAAGAGTCTATATCTATACCGTTTACGGTAGGTTTAGGATAAACCTCGTTAGTGATGGCATACCAGCGCAGGGTACGTTCGGCTTCATTCAACTTACCGGCCTCATTCAATACCTCTTTCATCAAGAAATAGGCCACATACAGACCGCGCATGCTGTAACCGTAGTGGTGGATATTTCCCCAGCAACTGCCGTAGGCCACACCCTGGTCGGTAATATGATCGTACATAGCGAGGAACTTTTGCTTCAACTCATTCTGTATAGCGACATCCGTCGCATTGTTATAAGCAACGGCTATGCGCTTCATCAGTTTGAAGTATTCATCCATTTCCATGCCCAGTTTGGTAAACATATCCTTATCCCAATCCGGTATCATACGTTCGTAAGCTTCCGACTGACGTACCATGAAGATAGGCAGACCGCTCACCTTACCGTTTCTATATGTAATCTTGTAGAAGTCGTATTGCTTACGAATAGCCGCCATTTCCTTATCCGACAACTTGCCGGGTGTATAAAGCATATTTCTGAAGCGTTTCTCTATCACCCTCATTTCCTGTTTCTGCACATCGCTTACCGGAGTCAAGGCTATATCCGGTTTCCATAAAGAATGTTCGTAAATAACAAGCCAATGATTGGTAGTCCCCTTATTCACAAAAGGAACTTGCACGTCAGCCGTCTGCTGGCGGGCATCCACCTTGCTGGCGGGTATGATATGATCCAAATACAGCTTCCCTTTACTATCGGGAGCAATAATACGGATTTCGTTCATCCCCTCTTCCGGTGTCCCCTCCATATCACGTTCATAACATACCCACGCTGCACGCCAACCAGTGAAGTTGATTCCGAACGGGAAAGAAGTGCATTTCTTTCCGTCCTTTAAAAACTCAAACTCTATCTTTTTGTCTTGTGCCTGTTCATTGTACACCCATACAATGAAAGCGGAGAGATAGGTATCCTTCCCGGTAGGATCTTTCTTTTCGAACTTCAAGTCCTTTTTGATAGAGAGCACAGCCCCCGGATTAAATGTCCAGCTCAAACTATGCAAACCGTCTTTATAATGTTCGTCACTGATTTCTAAACGGGATTCCGTTCCCGAAATAAACACCGGTACTTGCCGGTCTTCAAAAGAAAGTAGTTTTTCGTTCTTTACTACCTGAGCTTCTACACTTACCGGCAATAAAGTTCCAAGGAGCATCCCCACTCCCATTGTCCATTTACTAAATTGCATCATATTTATTCATTTAAGGTTACTATAATACCGTTTACAAAGAAAACCCTCTTTCAGGAAAAAGAGGGGCATAAATCGTACAGAAGAGGTCTAAAAATGTTATAGCCTCTCCCTGCAAAGTACAGAACAGCGATTACTGTTCTGTGTACAAAAGCAAAAGTTAATCAGTTAGGGATGAAGTTCCTCGAAGCTTTTATTTTCTTCCTGCATTGTGCGGACAGTTTCTTCCAGTTCGCTGACAGGCAAATCAAAGTTATACCAATCGTTATAGCAGTCGGTGACGTACCATTTACCATCTATCAATTCAAAAACAACACGAAGCGAAGGTTCCGACTCATCATACCCCGCTTCAAACTCTTTATGGGCCGGTTCATCACGGGTGAAACGGGAAATATAGATTCCCCCTTCCTCCTCCGTAATCCTTCCCTCTTGCAGAGTTTCGCTATCCAGCAATGCCCATTTATCGCGGGTAAAAGGAAATGTTTGCTCCGTTTCACCATCGTCTTTCAATAAAACAATAGGAGATTTTAAAGGAAACTTAATACGGGAGTACTGAAATGAAGCGCTGGACGTGAATTTCCGGAGAAACGTCTTGAAATCCTCTCCGGCCGCCAGACTGTTGACAGTCGAGAACATAAGCGCCGTACACAGACAAAAAACAAAGTAAATTGCCTTCATATAGATACGAATTATTTCGATTCAGGGTACAAATATACAACAAGTCAGGAATTTACAATGAAAAGCCGACAGGAATTTATATCATGCTACCGCTGACTCTTTAAATACTCATATCCGAAACGGCAATGCAGGCAATCTTTCTTGTCACAGTACTCCTTTTGGAGCTGAAGCAATGCTTGCGAGTCCGCCGCTGTATAGACGGGCAACCCTGCACCGCTCCATAAGCGGGTAACATGATTATTCTCCGCTTTCAACGCTTCAAGGAAACGGGTAGCACGTTCACAAAGCTCCTCGTCTGCCTTATGCATTCCGTAAGTATAAAGAAAAGGTATGACGGTGTTGATAAGAATAAGGTTCAAGGCATTCTCCCCCAACCGTTTTTCCCGGTGAGGCGAAGCCTTTTTAAAAGTGAAATGCTCTTCCCAATAAGTTGAGGTCTGCGCCGATAATATTTTCTTTACATCCTCCGGCGTTTCGGCCGCCATGACGCGTGAAAACAAAGACTGTTCCTTATGATACAACCAGGCAAGTTGCGCCAAACGCACATGAGGGAAATTACCGGGACGCAGTCGCAGAAAACTCCACAAGTCGCAGGTCATAGGTACAGGCAATTCGAATTTATGTTGCAAATAATGAAATTCTTTTCGAAGTTTCTGATGGTAACTATCCCCTTGAAAATCTTCTTCCAAAAGTCCCGCCTGTCCTAAAAAGAACGCCTCTACCTGAAAAAGGCTGTCCCGATGTTTGTCCACCGCACGAAACGGCAGATGATTGGCCCATGCTTCAAAGGCATCACCATTCAACCCGAAACCCAAATTACGGGCAAGGGTAATAAAAAATACGTCCTCCCAATGATTATTGCAACGTTCCAAGCGTGCGGTAACGGCTTGCGCCTTCTGTTCAAAACGCTCTACCTGCAAAGCCGACAACCAAGAATGAACAGTCAGTTTCGGAAGGAAAGCAAGGATAGAATAGCAAGGAGGATATATCTCCGCCTGTTGCAACTCATCATAACGCAGCCGGACATTGTCAGGGCAGCGCAATAATAGTTGAGGAACAATATCACCGTTCGTATGATACACCTCGCAGTCCGAACCGCCCACCACATACAGGATAACATTATCGTAGGCTGTATCCCGGTCGTGTCCATGACGAAACCAGTCCGAAGCCTGCGTATGCAACTCGACGTTACCTACCCAAAGCGTACCGTCTATTTTTAATTTCGCGTTAAAGAAGTCGGGGCCTGCATCAATATTCGGCAAACCGGGTTCTATCACTTCGACCGGCTGTCCGGAGGTCGTCTGAAGTGGCATTAAAGGAAATATCTTATGCTTCCAGACGTAATGCAGCAATTGTTCCATTGTTAACAAGACGTTAATGTTGTGTACAAATGTAAGAAAAAGATTACCTTTGCGACGTATAGTTTGTTGATAAACTGAATAAAAACCAAAGAAACAATGAAAATAGCACTAATCGGTTACGGAAAAATGGGCAAGGAGATTGAGAAAATCGCCTTGAGCCGCGGACACGAAATTGTCAGCATCATCGATATCAATAACCAGGAGGATTTTGAATCGGACGCATTCAAGAGCGCCGACGTTGCCATAGAGTTTACCAATCCAATGGTAGCCTATAACAATTATATGAAAGCTTTCAAAGCCGGCGTAAAATTGGTTTCGGGCAGTACGGGCTGGCTGGAGGAGCACGGCGAAGAGGTCAGGAAACTCTGTACCGAAGGCGGCAAGACACTGTTCTGGTCATCCAACTTCAGTTTGGGAGTAGCCATATTCTCGGCTGTCAACAAATACCTGGCAAAGATTATGAACCGTTTCCCCGCTTATGACGTAACGATGAGCGAAACGCACCATATACATAAGCTGGACGCTCCAAGCGGTACTGCCATTACCCTTGCCGAGGGTATTTTGGAAAATCTCGACCGCAAAGACCGTTGGGTGAAAGGCACGCTGCAAGCACCGGACGGAAGCGTATCGGGCTCTGCCGAATGTGCAGCCGACGAGCTGCCTGTCAGCTCTATCCGCGAAGGAGAAGTACCGGGCATTCACAGCATCCGCTATGATTCCGAGGCGGACAGCATCACCATCACCCATGATGCCAAAAACCGCAGCGGCTTTGCCTTAGGAGCCGTATTGGCTGCAGAATATACCGCCGGCAAACAAGGTTTCTTAGGTATGAGCGATTTATTCCCATTTTTAAAAGACTAAAGTAGTATGAGAAAAGCAACACGCGCCCAATGGATTAAGTTCGGCATAATCACCTTACTTTATCTTATTTTCCTTGTCTGGGTAAAAAGTTGGTGGGGACTGGTTATCGTTCCTTTTATATTTGACATTTATATCAGTAAAAAGATACCTTGGGGATTTTGGAAGAAATCCAAGAATCCGGCAGTACGCGGTATCATGAGTTGGGTGGACGCCATTGTTTTCGCATTGGTAGCGGTCTACTTTGTAAATATCTACATATTCCAGAACTATCAGATACCTTCATCTTCACTGGAGAAATCATTGTTGGTAGGCGACTTCCTTTACGTAAGCAAGATGAGTTACGGTCCGCGCGTACCGAATACACCGCTCTCCATGCCGCTGGCGCAACATACGCTGCCGATATTCAATACCAAATCGTACATTGAATGGCCGCAATGGAAATATAAACGCGTACCGGGCTTCGGAAAGGTGAAACTGAACGATATTGTCGTGTTCAACTTTCCGGCAGGCGATACGGTAGCGCTCAACAGGCAGCAAGAAGACTTTTACAGTCTGGCTTACAGGGATAAATTCCTTATGCTCGGTCAGGTGAGAGAGCTGGATAAGGGCGGTTTGGGTCTGTTTGTATACAAAAACTTCCGATAAGTTTTTGTATACAAACAGAAATGGAGAATTGAAAATGGAAAATGGATAATGAAGGTATCGCGCCTTGCGCGATGATTTAATAAGCGCAAAGCGCCGCATTCATTCTCAATTCTCAATTTTCAATTATCAATTTTTTTCAGGGGGATTCCCTTATGATAGAAGTTACAAAGCCGCGTGCCATCGCGCTCGGCTACTTTGACGGCGTGCATCTGGGGCATCGGGCGCTCATGCAGCGTGCGGTCGAGCGGGCCAAGCAAATCGGCGGCACGAGTGCGGTTTTTACGTTTGATGTGCATCCAGATTCGGTTGTCATGGGCCGTCAGGTGCCGCTGCTGACCGCAAATGCATATCGCACCGAGGAGATCAAAAATAAGGATGAGGTCGGCGGTTCAAATCCGCCCAGCAGCTCCAGAAAGTCCTGAAACCGTTTGGTTCAGGACTTTTTGCTATTTTCTCAACTTTCTTTGCCAAGGCGGTTTCAGAGATGCAAAAGATTACGATTGTAGAAGACGATCCCGCCATGCGGGAGGAGCTGGTTCTCTTGCTGGAAAATGAGGGGTATCAGGTCCAGGCGGTAACAGAGTTTACGGAGGTGGTGGCGCAGGTGCGGGCCTTTGGCGCGAACCTGGTTCTGCTGGATTTGGGCTTGCCCGGCCGGGATGGCTTCTCCCTG
>OGXH01003189.1_pt1 | contig 10721 bp, 10 predicted proteins | sample 1576241 | NCBI WGS metagenome assembly OGXH01 (sample SAMEA3541529, study PRJEB24748) | human gut metagenome | biome: human gut; feature: human-associated habitat; material: faeces | place: China | collected 2012
AAAGAGGAGATTCCGAAAGGAGTCTCCTTTTGCTTTCACAAAAAAATCCGACGTAGCCGTGGTTCTGGGAAGAAATGTAAACTCTTCCGGTTGCCAGATCCTTGACCGGGTGGTTTCCGCCGCGGTGGCCGTATTTCATCTTGTGGGTATCTGCGCCGGTAGCCAGTGCCATCAGCTGATGTCCAAGACAGATTGCAAAGATCGGTACATTGGAATCGTACAGTTTTTTAATCTCTTTGATAATGGATACGCACTCTTTCGGATCTCCAGGGCCGTTGGACAGCATGATTCCGTCCGGATTTGCGGTGAGGATCTCTTCTGCTGTAGTAAGCGCCGGATAAATGGTCACTTCGCATCCGCGCTCATTTAAGGAACGTGCGATGTTGTTCTTTGCGCCAAGATCCAGAAGTGCAACTTTAAAGCCTTCTCCTTTTAAAACTGATTTTTCAGAGCAGGTTACCTTTTCTACAACTTTTCCGGTATTATACGCTTTTAATTTTGGAATAATTTCATCGAGGTGATAATTTTCGTTGGTCGTGATCATACCGTTCATGGTACCTTTTTCACGAAGAATTTTGGTGAGAGCACGAGTATCGATTCCGGCGATTCCGGGAATATCGAACTTTTTCAGGAAATTCTGAATGGTGTCCTGGCAACGGAAGTTGCTGGGGAGACGGGATAATTCTCTTACAATATAGCCATCCGGCCAGGGTCTTAAGGACTCCTGATCATCATAACAAATTCCATAGTTTCCAATAAGAGGATACGTCATACATACTGCCTGTCCCGCATAGGATGTACTCGCGCGATGCAGCGCACAGAAAAATACTTTGAGCAGGACGCTTTCCGCACCGAATGCGAAAGCGTCATCCTTGCCGCAGAGCCGGACGAAAAGACCGGCGGCGGGCGCATCGCGCTGGACGGCACGGTGTTCTACCCGGAGGGCGGCGGTCAGCCCGCCGACCGGGGCACTCTGACCCTGCCGGACGGCACGGTGCTGCGGGTGTCGGACGTCCACGAGCAGGCGGGCGTCATCTGGCATACGGTGGATGCCCTGCCCGCTGCCGCAGCGCCCGGCGCAGCCGTTGCCGGCTGCATCGACTGGGACTGGCGGTTCGATAAGATGCAGCAGCACACCGGCGAGCATATCCTTTCCGGCATCCTGCACCAGATGTTCGGGGCAGAGAACGTGGGCTTCCATGTGGGCACCGAGGTGGTGCGCATGGACACCAGTGTGCCCATCAGCCCCGAGGGGCTGCGGCAGGCGGAGCTTGCCGCCAACCGCATCGTGTGGCAGGATGTGCCGGTGCTCATCAGCTACCCCACCCGGGAGGAGCTTGCCGCCCTTGTTTACCGCTCTAAAAAAGAGATCGAGGGGCAGGTGCGCATCGTGACCATCCCGGGCGCGGACGTCTGCGCCTGCTGCGGTACCCACACCCGCACCACCGGTCAGGTGGGACAGATCAAGATCCTTGCCAGCGAGAACTACAAGGGCGGTGTGCGGCTGAGCGTGGTGTGCGGAGCCCGTGCACTGGCGGCGGCGCAGGCCATGCGCGCCCGGCAGGCGGAGATCGGCGCGCTGCTCTCTGCCAAGGCCGACCAGACCGCTGTGGCGGTGCACCGGGTCTACGATGAGTATACTGCGCTCAAGTTTACACACTTTGGACTGCGCAGCCAGCTGTTTGACGCCCTTGCGCAGCTGACCGCACCCGATGCGGATGCCATCCGTACCCTGCCGGGGCTGGACCCGGACGGGCTGCACCGGCTGGCTGTCCGTCTGACCGAGGCCACCACCGGCCTGTGCGCCGCTCTGACCCCCACCGAAAAGGGCACCGGTTACTGCCTTGCCCGGCGGGACGGCGATGTGCGCGCCCTGACCAAAGCACTGAACGCCGCCCTGAACGGACGCGGCGGCGGCAAGCCCGGCATCTGTCAGGGCAGCTGCGCCGCCACCCCGGAGCAGGTGGAGAGATTTTTGAAGGAGAACAACAAACTATGAGAATGCGTTTCAAACCCTATGCCCACGACGAACTGATGGCCGCGGATTTCCATGTGCACGAACCCCTCATCTGGGGCGGCAAGTGGCACGGCCAGTATGCCCGCCCGGAGCAGCCCTTTATTCTGGAGCTGGGCTGCGGCAAGGGCGGCTTCATCTCTCAGCTGGCCTGCGCCCACCCGGAAAATAACTATCTGGGCATCGACATCACCGATAAGGTGCTTATCCTTGCCAAGCGCAAGATCGAAGCCGCCTATCAGGCAGCCGGACGCCCTATCGACAACGTCAAGATCATGAGCACCGATATCGAGCGCATCAAGGGCGTCATCACCCCGGAGGATGAAGTCAGCCGCATCTATATCAACTTCTGCAACCCGTGGAGCAAGAACGACTCCTCCCACAAGCACCGCCTTACCTACCCGCGCCAGCTGATCGCTTACCGCGAGTTTTTGAAGGACGGCGGCGAGATCTACTTCAAGACCGACGACGATGATCTGTTCCGGGACAGCGTGGAGTATTTCCCCGCTTCCGGCTACGACATCGAGTGGATCACCTACGACCTCCACGAGAACGAGCCGGAATGGAACATCCGCACCGAGCACGAGGGCATGTTCACCGAAATGGGCATCAAGATCAAGGCACTCATTGCCCGCAAGAAGCCCGGTGCCGACAGCGTGACATGGGTAGACCCCAAGGTGCTCAAGCGGATGGCACGCGAAGCTGCCGCTGCCGAAGCCGCCACGCAGGAAGGCGAAGGAAATGTCTGACCCCTGTGAGCTGTGCCTGAATAATGTTCAGGACGAATACGGCAGCTATTACTGCGCGCAGGGCGCTGCGCTGGACGAGGACGAGATGGCACGCTATCTTGCGCACAATACCGCTGCCTGTCCCTTTTTTGAGCCGGGGGACGAATATAAGATCGTATCCAAACAGAACTGAAGAACGGAGGTGCCTATGGTAAGCTTTCTTACCGATACCGTGGTATGCGGCTTTTCGCTGTACCATATTCTGGCCTATTTCCTGATCTATTCCTGCATAGGCTGGTGTCTGGAGGTCATCTATGCCGCCGCCACCACCGGTCAGCTGGTGAACCGGGGCTTTCTCAACGGCCCGGTCTGCCCCATCTACGGCTTTGGCATGATCATCGTGCTGTTTGCCCTTACGCCCTTGCAGCACAGCATCCTGCTGCTGTATATAGGCGGCGTCATCCTGCCCAGTGCGCTGGAACTGGCGGGCGGCTGGGCGCTGTATAAGATCTACCACACTCGCTGGTGGGATTACAGCGATTTTCCCTTTAACATCGGGGGCTATATCTGTCTGGAATTCTGCCTGCTGTGGGGTGTGGGCACGCTGGTGGTCATGCGTATCGTGCACCCGGTGGTGGCTGACCTTGTAGACCTGATCCCGCCCTTTGTGGGGGTTATCCTCATGTGCTTTTTGTACGCCGTATATGCGGTGGACGTGGTGGCTACCGCCATTGCTGCCTCTGCACTGGCTGATACGCTGGACACCATGGAGCAGCTGGGCGACAGTATCCACGCCGTCAGCGACGCCATGACCCAGCTGCTGGGCACCACCACCCTGAACGCCGACAAGAAGCTGGACGAGGGACGGCTGCAATTCAAGCTTGCCGCCGCCGAAGCGCGGGATGCTGCCGGAAAGCGCCCCTCTGCCCGTGAGACCATGGCTGCCATCCGCGCCAAGGCCGCTGAGGCCAGCGAAGCTGCCCGCCGCGCCAGCGAGGACGCCCGCCTGAACGCTGCCGAAGCTGCCAACGCCGCCCGCCTTGCTGCCAAGGGCACTGCCGAGCGCGCCGCCGAGCTGCTGCAATTGGAACAGCTGGCCGCAGAGCTGCAAGCCCGCAGCGAGGAAATGCAGGCGCAGCTGCTGCGCACCCCCCGCATCGTGGGCCCGCGCCGTATGCTGCGTGCCTACCCGAAGCTCCGGCACGGCAGCAAGCTGCGCAGTCTGCCCACATTGCGGGAGATGCTGCGCCGCGCCGAACAGGAAAACAAGGACGACAACAAGAATACCAAATGACCCCGAATGCCGCACCGGCGCTGCTGTGTGTGGCATTTTTGTTGCACTTCGCTCGAATAATGTTGTTAAAAAGTGTGAAAAAACTATTTCAAAACGACTTAAACCGTGTTATACTGATTATAAAGTATACAAACCGACCGCAATCGGCTTATCCGTATTGAAACTATCCAAATTGTGAGGAATCGTTATGTCAGAGGAACGAAAGACCAAAACAGATGCCGCCGCACCGGCATCTGCTGCGTTGGGGCGGATCGACCGCAAGGACGCATTTTTACAGGCCCTGCATACATTCCTGACCGCGCATCAGGGAACAGAATGGGCTGTTGCCGCTGTGGATATCCAGCACTTCAAGCTTTATAACGAGCTTTACGGCACCGAAAAGGGCGATGCTCTGCTGGAAACTGTAGCAAACTGTCTGCTGGGTTACAGCAGGCAGACCGGCTATCCTGTGGGCTATTTTGGAAACGATGACTTTTTCCTGTGCCTGCCGGACGAAAAGGCCGAGCAGACCGCCGTGCTTGCCACGCTGCAGGCCTGCATGGCTGCCGGAAGGCAGGATGTCACCTTCTTTATGGTAATGGGCGTGTGCCCTGTGCAGGCAAACCCCGGTGCAGATGCCGCCACCCTGTGCAACTACGCGCAGATTGCCGGTGTGACGACCGACAGCGGCTACCTGCACCGCTTTGAGCCCACCATGCTCAACGAGCTGAAAGAACAGCAGCAGCTGCTGGGCGAGCTGGAGCGCGCACTGGATAACCACGAATTCTGCTTCTTTTTGCAGCCCAAGTGCAACAGCATCACCCGCGCCATCGTGGGCATGGAGGCACTGGTGCGCTGGAACCATCCCACCCGGGGCTGTGTTCCCCCTGCCGAGTTCATGCCGCTGCTGGAGCGCACCGGCCTTGTAACGAGGCTGGACCAGTACATCTGGGAATCCGTCTGCCAGACTTTGCAGAAGTGGCAGGAGAGCGGCAGCAACCTTGTGCCGGTGTCGGTAAACGTTTCGGTGCAGGATATCCTGAACTTGGATGTGCCGCAGATCTTTGCGGATCTGGTGGAAAAATATAAGCTGGAGCCAAAGCTCCTGCTGGCCGAGATCACCGAGACCATGGTAGCCGAGGACACCCAGATGGTGGAAAGCGCCATTCAGGGCCTGCACCGCAAGGGCTTCTCGGTGATGATGGACGACTTCGGCAGCGGGTATTCCTCGCTGAATATGCTCAAGGATACCAACGTCGATGCCATCAAGCTGGACATGAAGCTCATCGACATGAATCAGGAGAACCGCAGCAAGGGCGTGCAGATCGTGGAGTCGGTGGTGGATATGGCACACCGGCTGAACCTGCCCATCATCGCCGAGGGTGTGGAGACCCCGGAGCAGGTGTCCATGCTGCAAGCCGCAGACTGCCTGTATTCGCAGGGCTACTACTTCTTCAAGCCCATGCCGGTGGAAAACGCCGAAAAACTGCTGGCAGATCCCACCAATCAGGATTACTGGGATCTGCGCCGCGACCTGATGCGCCGCGACCGCCGGGTGGAGAACCCGGGCACCGAAAAGACCGCGCTGGCCTTGCAGGCCTACCAGATCTTTACCGACAACGTGCTGGAGATCTCGCTGCTGAACCTTGCCACCGGTGCGTACCGGGTGATCAAGCGGGACGCCCGCCTGCTGGGTGCAGATCTGGAAAAAGAAGAAGATTTTGTCAATTACTGCGACCGCTTGGTGAACGAGAAGATCGTGCACGAAGAGGACGCAGACCTGTTTTTGGAGCAGACCGATCTGGAGGCCTTGCGCTCTGTGCTGTACCACGCCACCGCGCCGGAGTTCTACCGCTACCGCGAGAACGTGTCCGGCCAGTATATCTGGGTCACCACAGAGGTGCTGCCCTGCCGTGGCTGCTGTGCCCAGAACCCGTGGGCGACTGTGCTGGTGCGCAATGATGCACAGGCCGACCAGCTCAGCGAGGAGCTGGACTTCTCTTACAGCCACGATACCCTGACCGGCCTTGCCAACCGCAGCCGGTACGAAGCCGACCTGCGGGAGCTGCCCAACAGCGGGTACGAATCCGTGGTGTGCACCTACATTGATGTGGTCGGGATGCACGAGGTAAACGAGCATCTGGGTCACCGCAGCGGCGACACCCTGCTGTGCTGCTTGGCCAACGCCGCCCGCAAGTTCTTTGCTACCAGCCGGGTGTACCGCATCGGCAGCGATGAATTTGTCATCCTGACCCCCAACGAGCCGCCTTACAGCGTGTGGAGCACTGCGGACCGGATGCGCGCCTTTTTGAAGGAAAAGGACTATGTTATTTCCGTAGGCATCCAGCAGACCGCCGACCTGCGCCATCTGGACGAAGCTGTCGCCAAGGCCGAGGCTGCCATGCGGCAGGACCGGCAGGCCTACTACGACCACAACGGCCGCGCCCGCCAGCTGGAAGGCCTGAACGAAAAGATGGAGCGCACCCTGCAGGAAAAGCGGGACGCGGAGCACTTTTTGAGGGTGCTTGCCCCCAAATACAAGACAGTAATCGTGGTGGACCTGCAGCAGGATACCGTGCGCCCCGTTATTGTGCCGGACTACTTCCAGTCCGTTCTGGACACCTGCGGCGGCTCTTTCCGCGCCGCACTGACCAACTACCGCGACACGCTGGTGGCACCGGAAGACCGGGACGGCTTTGCGGATCTGCTGGACTTCGGCCTTGTGCGCAGCACCGTGTTCAGCAGCAACCTGCTGGAGCATCGCTACCGCAAGACGGATGGCCGCAGCTTCTGCATCCGTGTGACCCCCTACTCCCGCAGCGGCTCCCACATCAACGAGGTGCTGTGGATCTTCGCGGATGAAGAGGTAGAGTAAAATATTTTTGTATGCTATAAAAGCAGCCAGACCGTCCGGTCTGGCTGCTTTTGCGTTTTGCTGTAAATAAAAATACTTTTCCGCTGAAAATCGTCCCGCGTCCGCGCGGCTCAGTGATAGAAGGTGTCAAAGTTCACCTGACGGTAGAACCGCTGCTGCAGCTGGTCAAAGCTTTCGCAGTTTTGCGCCAGCAGCCACATACTTTTGGTCACTACGGCCTCAATGGTCATATCGTGGGCTTCCAAAAAGCGGAAGCGGTTGCGCACCCGCTTGCCTACCTCATACACGCCCACGTCGCTGCCCTCGTAGGTGACCTGCGTGGTCATGATGAGCACCTTGTGGGTGGTCTCGTAGTCGCCCAGCCCGGCGGCAAAGGCGTCCATCAGCTGCTGCGGGATGCCGCCCACGCCGAAGCTTTCCACGATGACGCAGTCGTACAGGTGGAAGATCTCCGGAATGAGCGCCGGGGACATGCCCGGGGTCAGTTTGAGCAGAAACACCCGGCTGTCCAGTGTGCGGCTGAACTCCACCGGGCCGGTGGGCCACGGCGAGGGGATGTACCGCACCAGCCGGTCGCCCTGCACCAGCGCCAATTCCGGGAAGTTGACCGAGGCAAAGGCGTCGTAGCTGATGGTCTTGTTCTTCTTGGCGCGGGTGCCCGCGATGACGTGCCCGCCAAACACCACCATCACGCCCCGGCTGCCCGGGTCGATGGCGCAGACCACACTATCCCGCAGGTTTTTCTTGGCGTCGGTGATCTCGTTGGAGATGGGCTGCTGCGCGCCGGTGAGGATGATGGGCTTATCCGCGTTCTGGATGAGATAAGAGAGCGCCGCCGCAGAGTACGCCAGCGTATCCGTGCCGTGGCAGATGATAAAGCCATCGTACAAGGCGTAGTTTTCCTGAATGGCGCGTGCCATCATGAGCCAGTGCTCCTGCCCGAGGTCGGTGCTGTCGATGCTGCACAGCGCCAGCGTTTCCGGGCAGCACAGCTCCTTCAATTCCGGCAGATGCGCAAGCAGCTCCTCGCTGGAAAGCACGGGCTTCAGCCCCTGCTGGGTGCGTACGCTGGCAATGGTGCCGCCGGTGGTGATAAAAAGCAGACGTTGTTTGGACATAAAGCAAAAGCCCCCTGTGGCAGAAATTTTAACATGACAACAGTATAGCACACGCCCCGGAGCTTGAACAGTGCCCGCCGCCCAAAAAGTTTTTGCGACCCGGTCACAGAAATCTGCGCGGCTCTGGTGTATAATAAGGGAAAAGAACCATGCAAAGGAGCAACACCATGTCCAACATCGTCATCGTAGGCTCCGGCCCGGCGGGGGTGTCCGCTGCCCTGTACGCCGTGCGCGCCGGGGTGCAGACCACCGTGCTGACCAAGGGCTCCGGGGCGCTGGCACGCGCCGAAAAGATCGAAAACTATTATGGCTTCGCCCAGCCGGTCTCCGGGCCGGAGCTGGAACGCCGCAGCATCGAGAACGCCCGGCGGCTGGGGGTGCAATTCGTGCAGACCGAGGCCGTGGGGCTGACATGGACTGACCGCCTGACCGTGGAAACGCTGGCAGGCGCGTACCCGGCAGACGCGGTCATTCTGGCAACGGGTGCTTCCCGCGCGGTGCCCCGCATCCCGGGGCTGACCGGGCTGGAAGGCCACGGCGTAAGCTGGTGCGCCGCCTGCGACGCCTTTTTCTACCGCGGAAAGGACGTGGCGGTGCTGGGCAGCGGCGAGTACGCCCTGCATGAGGTGCAGGCGCTTTTGCCGGTGGTAAAAAGCGTCACCCTGCTGACGAACGGCGCAGCCCTGACCGCAGACTTCCCGCCCGAGGTGAGCGTCTGCACCCAGAAGGTGGAAGCCATTCTGGGCGAGCAGGCTGTCACCGGCGTGCAGCTGGCAGACGGCGCGGTGCGGGCAGTATCCGGCGTATTTGTGGCGCTGGGCGTGGCGGGCAGTACCGCACTTGCCCGGAAGCTGGGCGCTGCCGTAGAGGGCAGCCGCATCGTGGTGGACGACAAAATGCAGACCACCGTGCCCGGCCTGTACGCCGCCGGGGATTGCACCGGCGGGCTGTTGCAGGTGGCAAAGGCCGTTTACGAGGGCGCACTGGCGGGCACGGAAGCCGCCAAGGCGCTGCGAAAGGGGTGAACCGTATGGCAGAAGCATCTCCGCACGCCCGGTGCTTGGCCTGTGCGTTTCCGTTCTGGGAGCAGCTGACCCCGGAAGAACAGGAGCGGCTGTGCCGCTTTACCCGCCCGGTGCACTACGCCAAGGGCGCCCGGGTGCACAGCCCGCTGGAAAGCTGTGTGGGCATCCTTTTGCTGCGCAGCGGGCAGCTGCGCTCCTATCTGCTGTCCGAGGACGGCAGGGACGTGACACTGTACCGCCTGTTCGGCGGGGAGGTGTGCATCCTGTCTGCCTCCTGCGTGATGGACGCGGTGAACATCGACCTCTACATCGACGCGGAGGAGGACACCGAAGCGCTGTGCATCAGCGCGGGCATCTTCCGACAGCTGATGCAGGAAAACGTCTATGTGCGCTGCTACGCCTACCAGATGACGGCAGAGCGCTTTTCCGATACCATGTGGACGATGCAGCAGATCTTGTTCATGAGCGCTGACCGGCGGCTTGCCATTTTTCTGACCGACGAGCTTGCCAAGACCGGCGGCGCGGACCTCCGCATGACCCACGACCAGATGGCAAAGTACATGGGCTCTGCCCGCGAGGTGGTGAGCCGGATGCTCAAATACTTTGCGCAGGAGGGCTGGGTGCGGCTGTACCGCGGCGGGGTGCAGGTGCTGGATAAGAAAAAGCTGCAAGCGCTGGCAAGGGGAGAATAAGAGATAAAAAACAACACCGGAGCGTCCGAAGATGCTCCGGTGTTGTTCAGTTTATCTTCAGGAGATCGCGTCCACGTCCCACTTCATGCGGACGGCGTCGGCGCCGTCCAGCTTGATGTGCAGCGCACCGGCGTTGTCCAGTACCTGCTCCGGCTTGCGGGCACCGCACAGAACGTGCAGTCCCGGGATCATGCGGGCGGTCATAGCGATGACCAGCTGCGCCATGGTGCAGTCGTACTTCTCGGTCAGATCGCTCCACTTTGCCAGCAGTTCCAGCGCCTGTGCCCGGCGGGTGTTATGAAAAAAACGGTATGGCACTTTGTGCCATACCGTTTTGAGCGTGCGGTTACCGCGCTGCAATGACCTCAATTTCCACCAAGGCGTCCTTGGGGAGCTGCGCCACGGCAAAGCAGGAGCGAGCCGGCTTATGGTCCTTAAAATACTGTGCGTAAATTTCGTTGAACAGGGAGAAATCCTCCATGCTCTTCAGATAACAGGTGGTCTTTACCACATGATTCAGGGTCAGACCAGCCGCCTTCAGCACAGAGATCACATTCTCCAGGGCCTGAACGGTTTGGGCAGCCATGCTGTGTGCCAAGGCACCCGTATCCGGGATCAAACCCAGCTGGCCGGAGGCAAAGATCAGGCCACCTGTCTCAATGGCCTGGGAATATGGCCCGATTGCCGCTGGTGCTTTGTCGGTGTGCAGGATTTCCATACAATACGCTTCCTTTCTTTGGGAGTTCCATCATATTTTTTCGGATTCTATCTGCCTTCAGGCGCGCAGAACCCGTTTGAGCACGGTTTCCAATTGTTCAGCCGCACGCTGGATGGTCTGCTGTGGGGCTGCCAAATTCAGTCGGATATGGGTATCTGATTTCTCTCCTTCCGGGAAGAACCAGTGCCCGTAGTCCGGAGCCAGATGACAGGCGTTCTGAACGAAGTCGTGGAGCTTCTCCCGAGAAACGACACCTGCCAAATCAATCCACGTCAGAT
>OGXH01003197.1_pt1 | contig 10702 bp, 12 predicted proteins | sample 1576241 | NCBI WGS metagenome assembly OGXH01 (sample SAMEA3541529, study PRJEB24748) | human gut metagenome | biome: human gut; feature: human-associated habitat; material: faeces | place: China | collected 2012
TAAGGGTGACAACAAGTTTATGGAGGACAACGAACTGTTAGATCATTTTCTGGCAGTGCCTATGGATAACATCACTTCAGCAGAAAAGGCAGGAATGCTCATAGGAGAAAGCAACGGCGTCTACTACATCGAACCGGGCACATACAACACAATGACCGTAGGTGCTCCACGTTCCGGCAAGGGTGAATGCTACGTGCTGCCAAGCCTGAGGCTTATGGCGAATGCAAAAGAAAAGCCCTCTGTTATCGTTAATGATATGAAAGGCGAGCTGCTTGAACTGACCTATAAGGAATTTGCCAGAAACGGCTACAAGATAGTTACTCTTAACCTTATCGATACTGACCGTTCGGACTGTTGGAACCCTCTTCAGCTTATTATTGACGAGTACCTCACAGCTAAACACGGCAACAATGACTTGTCGCAGACTTCAAAGCTCGTCAGCTCATTCGCTCACTGCCTTACAGACGATACCCAGAGCGAGGCTATATGGACAGACTCCGCAAGGTCGCTGCTCAGTGCCCTTATATACTATTTCTTAGATAAAGGCTATGAGAAAAATGATATGTCCTGCGTTAATATGTTCAGTATCACAACATTCTTTACTGAATTTGGAATTTACAATACTGTTATCGAGGACGAAAGCGGCAACAAGAAAGAAGTCAACGCACTTGATGAGCTTTTCAACGCACTGCCTGTGGGCTGTCTTGCAAGAACATCCTACTCTACGTCAAAGTTTTCTCAAGGCGAAACACGTTCATCGATATATACTGTGCTTTCGGGTGACCTTGAGATCTTTATGACAGATATGGGTGTGCAAAAACTCACATCGAAAAGTGAGATAAAGTTCAATGATCTTATAGATATCGACAGACCCTGCATTATATATATGCTCGTTCCATATGAGGAAAAATCACGATACGTTATCGCCTCGATGTTCGCAGATCAGTCATTTTTGTATCTCGCAAAACAGGCAAGAAAGTTTCCGGACGGAAAGCTGCCAAGGAAAATAGAGTATATGTATGACGAGTTCGGACAAATGACTAAGCTGCCTGACCTCAGCAGTAAAATGAATGCCTCACCCGGTGCTAACATTCTTTTCAATCTATTTCTTCAGGACTACGGACAGCTTAAGAAATATGAAAAAGAAGAAGATGGCATAAAAGGCGGCTGTAACATTCAGATATACATATTATCTCTTAATGGCAATACAAACAAAGCGTTTTCTGAAATGATAGGCAATGAAACAGTAAACTATTTGACCTTCAGCGGCAGCCTGTACGGATTTTTAGATCACCAGGGCGAACGAGTTGACAGCAAGGCGCTGCTCGATACAACACAGCTCTCAAAGCTGCCGTTCGGCACTGCTATTGTCAAAAAGATGCGATGTGAACCTATAAAGACCAATATTACGCCATATCATCTGCTGCCTAACAAAATGCCACGCATACCTATAGACGAGCTGCCGATAAAATCACGCAACATTGACCTTTCAGCAGCAATGTATCCATATGACGAGCTTTGGGACAGTCTGGGCGTAATAGGTTATCAGTACAGATTAGACAGCCTCAAAAAGACCGCTGAACGTGCTATGAATGACTACTATATGCAGCTAGGCAAGATAGATCAGATAAAGTCAGACGGCAGCACTGTGCCCGAAAGTATGTATAAGGCTGCACTTGAGTTTGAGAAAAATGCCGGTGTGGCTCAACGGCAAGTCATAGAATATCAGCAACAGGTACAAAAGCTCAATGAGTTTCGTGCAAACGAGGCACGAAAGATCTTTGCAGAGGCATATGGAACAAGCGGATCAGACGAAGAAGATGATGATTACACCGATCAGGACGAGCTCTATTTTCCGGGAGAATACCCGGACGATGGTCCGTATGTCGATATCACTGCCCTGCTATATAAGATCAACGGACTTGTAGGCAGCGAGCTTGGAGGATTTCTTTCAGATCAGAACTATGCCGCTGCAAGGGGCTACATAAAGAAAATACAGAAACGTCCTGATATACGCAGCAATTTTGTTGCCGATGAATGGACGGCACTGGAACAATACATAAATAACGAGGAATTGAAAAATGCGAATACCTAACAGCTTTGTTACACGTTTTACACAGGCATCAGACTTGAAGCTTGCCTGTGTATTCTATAGTCTTATCCACAAGAATACAAAAAGAAATCTGCTTGGCTATGAGATCACAGTCAAGCAGACAACTCTTGTGTCACTATGCGGCTTTTCGGTATCCACTGTCAAGCGTGCGGTAAGCTCACTGCTCAAGAGTGGGTTTATCAAGTCCCAGAAGCGCCAGACAAATGCTCCCGGCAAGCTCGGAACATATACATACACTATTGATGCCGTATCTACAGCTTCTAAATATTTCACCATGGATAAAAAGCTCATAAGCAGACTGAACGGAAATGAATTCAGAGTTTATGCAGTGTGCTGTAAGCTGGCTGACAGCTCGCACAAGAGTTTTTTCCAAAGCTATAATGATCTATCTAAGCTTCTTGGCATGAGCCGTCAGGACGTTCTCAGGACGATAGAAAAGCTTGTAAAAGGCAAATTCATTCGTAAGAAGAAAATCAGAACTCGTGTAGGTGATTTTACAGACAACACATATACTGTCTGCATATATGTTCCTCACAGCAGAATAAAAAAAGCCCCCCGCCGCTCAAGCAGGAGGCAGAGCATTCATTGCTTTACAATGAACACACCCATTAAAAACACAAGTTCATTGTATAACAAAAGTTCGGCTTTGTCAATAGGTTTTAAGAAAAAAATGCGGCTTTTAGAGATTTTTTTCTTAAAAAGGGGTAGTGGGTAAAATGAACTGTCTATAACTGACCCATTCTTGATTATCTGTCTGAAAACAGATATTTGATGTTTCTGTATCTATACTTGAATTATTTTTTTTAGAATATGCACGCTTTTTATCAAATTTCGCCTTCTTTTTCAGACAGATATTGCTTTGCTGCTGTAAAAATCTCTGCTTTTGTTGTAATATATTATATATTCTAAAAACAAAGGGGATCATTATGACAACTATTGAAGAATTAATCAGCGAAAAGGAAGAGCTTGAAAGGCTTGTGGTAAAGCTTGCTGCAGAAAATCAGCAGCTCAAGGACGAGATTTCTGAGAAAAAGGCAAATGATATTCTATTTGCAGATCTGATCGAGCAATGGCTCAAAAGCCGAAAGATGGCGGTAAAAATCAACACCTATGAGGCATATCGTTCACAGGTGTATGTGCACATCGTGCCATACTTTCGCAGCAAGAATACAATGCTTTCACAGCTCACGCCCGGTATGCTTGAGGAATATTATCTAGTCAAATACAACGCCGGTCTATCCGGCTTAACGATACGAAAACATCACTCAAACATCAAAATGGCACTTAGCTATGCGGTCAAGAACGGTTTGACAGACCACAATGCAGCCTTGCTTGCGGAGCTTCCCTGCACTGACCGTTACTGTGGAAATTTCATAAGTACAGATCAATTTGAGATAATTCTTAACAAGGTCAAAAATACTGACCTCTACACGCCTGTGTTTCTAGCAGGAACTATGGGACTCAGACGCAGCGAGGTTCTGGGACTGCGTTGGTCAGACATAAACTTTGAAACGCAGACTATGTGCATACAGCATACTGTAGTCAAATGCATTAAAGATCACAAGATAACTTTGGTGTTTTCAGACGTTCCAAAAACCAGAGCAAGCCGCAGAACCTTGCCTCTCCCCTCAGGCGTGCTCAGATACCTCAAGGAGCTTAGGCGCAGGCAGTGCGATAACTACACGGCTCATCGTGACAAGTATTCACGAGAATATCTTAAATACATATGCGTTGACGATATGGGGCTGATCGTCAAGCCCGACGATCTGTCTGTTGGTTTCGGCAGGATAATGGCAGAAATGAATTTCCGCTGCCGTTTCCACGATCTTCGCCACACCTGTGCGTCACTGCTTGTTCAGCACGGCGTTGAGCTAAAGTCCGTGTCGGTCTGGCTCGGTCACAGCAGCATAGCTGTCACCAGCGATATATACACGCACCTTACATATCGTGAAAAGCTGAAAGTCGCTGAAACGATCGATGAATATATGAAAGATGTCAATGTGTCACGGTGACACATTAGATAAGAGGCTTAGTTTTTAATACGTGTTGACAAAATACGTGCAATGTGATATAATATATATGGTGGTGATAGGATATAATATATATGGTGGTGATAGAATGACGTTCAAAGAAATGGATAGGCTACTTAAAGAAGCTGGATGGTATTATGACGGTGCAAGAGGTTCTCACTTCAAATATAAACATAAGAGTAAAAATGGAATCGTCATTGTTCCCAACCACAAAGGAGATATTCCAAAAGGAACGGCAAACGCAATTTTAAAACAGGCAGGGCTTAAATAAGCCCTTGCCTTGTTATCGATGAAAGGTGGTATAAATATGTTATCAATGTATCCGGCTTGTTTTTACAAAGAAAAAGAAGGTGGCTATTCTGTTATATTTCCTGTTCTCGGAATTGCCACTTGCGGCGATGACATCAATCAAGCTATGAGTATGGCAGTTGATTGCCTTGCCGGTTATTTGTATGAGTTAAAACTCAGCAAGGAAGAAGTTCCTGCTGCACCTGATATGGATAAGATCGATATCGATGCAGAATATAACGATTATGAAAGTGCTTTTGTAAATATGGTGACCGTCGATGTTGATGAGTATGCGAAAAAGCACTTTGAAAAGTCTGTCAAGAAAACTTTGACCATTCCCTCTTGGTTAAATGAACTTGCTGTTGCCAACGGCATAAATTTTTCGCAAGTTCTTCAGACTGCTCTTAAGGATAAGCTGAATGTAAATTAATAAATCAGAACGCTGCAAAGGCTTGCCGCTGCTATGGGTAAAAAACTTAAGATTGAATTTGTATAAAAGAACCCCTAGTGTGTCACGGTGACACACTAGGGGTCATTTTGCATTTATATATAAAAGATATATTCCCCACCATTAATTTCCGCAAAAGTATTGACAAATTGACAAAATGGTGGTATAATTAATATACAGAGGAAATTTAGAGGGCATAAAAAATTGCACCCTCTAAGGCTTATAAACTCTTGGCGGAGATTATAAGCCCAGCAGCACAGATGTTACAGCAACTGTGGAGCTTTCAGAGAATGCTATCCTCGTGCTCTATTATAGCACGTTGGAAATAGATTGTCAAGGGCTTTTCACGATGTCAAACATCTGGAAAGCTCTTTTTGCTTTTAGCTGCTGATTCAACTCATCAAAAATGCAGCTTGAAAATCAAATATCGTAAGTCCTCAAATAAGATTGAGATGAGGTCAACTGATGTGAAACACAAGCACAACAAGACATTGAGTTGTCTTTAAGTCGCTTTGAGCCATGACGTTCGTTACTGTTCAATCACGCCGATCAGGCATCCTTAACATTTCAGAACATGAACACGAGCCAGCCAGTAACAGTTAAGCTAACTGCAAGCCTATGTGCCGACGCCACTATGGATTAACATCAGATGATTCGCCCAAGCTCCACAATGTGCAGCTGCCTTGACAAGGTCTAAGAGCGAAACGAAACAAATGTCACAAAACATATCCTAGCTTGTTACTACAAGCTTTCATATATGCTCAGCAAGGATACTTAAAGATACTTGCTGAGGAAAGTCCACGCTTTTATACACTGTGGATTTTCCTTTGTGAGTATCGAAAATGATTGGTGCGCCAGAAGGGACTCGAACCCCCGACCTACTGGTTCGTAGCCAGTCACTCTATCCAAAAATAAAACCACAAATTTTCTTTCAGTTAAATAAAATATCATGAAAATTGCTGCTAAGACTTCTTTGGCAGCTTTTTTGATGATATTTACACATATCATCAAGCATAGACAGGGTAGCTCCCTGAGCGGCAGGACGTTCTCCCCTGCCGCTTTTTCTGTGCTTAATACGGAGAACTTAAACATTTTCAGAAAGGGTGTTTTTAATGGAGAACACAAAAACAAAGATCGTATCCGTTGCAAATCAGAAAGGCGGAGTTGCCAAAACAACATCGGCATTCAATATTGCCGCTATTCTTGCACAGCGAGAGAAAAGAGTCCTTATGATAGACCTTGACCCTCAGAGCAGCTTGTCAGTATCGTGCATGAAGTACGAATATGACCCTGACGATATCACTATCACTGAGCTTATGTCATCTATCATCAATAAGAAAACCATTGATTTCAAGATGGCTGTTCATCACAACGAGCCAAACAACATTGACTATATTCCTGCGACTATAACACTTTCAGGAATTGAAGTTGACCTGTGTAGAACACGCTGCTGCGAAATGGTGCTGAAGCGTGTCATTAGTAATTACATCGGCTGCTATGACTACATCATCATAGATTGCCCTCCGTCACTGAGCAACTTGCTTTACAATGCGCTTTCCGCCGCAGATATGGTCTTGATACCTGTTCTTGCTCAGGAAATGGCATTGAGCGGAATACCGCTTCTTCTTGACAGCATTGACGATATCCATGAGTATGCTAACCCTGACCTTGAAATACTCGGAGTATTCGCAACATGGACAGAGAAAAACAACACAATGTCAGCCGAAGTTATCGAGTCAATAAAAGCCGCATTCAAGGATAAATACCTTGGCAGCATAAGCAAGTCAAAGGCAGCTCAGGACAGCAGCCGTGAGGGTATCGCTCTTTGTAATTATAAAATCAGCAGCACAAATAAATACAAAAATATGCTTGCAGACGAATATCGTGTAATAGCTGACAAAATAGAGTGTGTCACGGTGACACACTAAGGAGGTTTCAGTATGATAGATATAAAACGCTCCGCAAATCGTCCAAGAGCTAACTTCTCAAATAACTTTGAGGAGCTTCTCATGGATAAACAAAAAGTGGTTTCGCTGCCGATGTCAAAAATCGAGCCTTTCAGCTTTAACGGCAAACCTCAGCCCTTTGCCATGGAAGAAAACGAGATATCTGCACTTGTCGACTCTATTTCAAAATGTGGAATTATCACACCGATAATAGTTCGCAGCATTAACAGCAACAGCTATCAGATACTCAGCGGTCATAAAAGATACGCTGCTTGCAAAAAGCTTATGTACCTTGACATTGACGCCGTTGTTATCGAAGTCACTGATGATAACGTGGCTTTCGATATAGTCTGCCAGGCAAACATTCAGCGTAAAGAGCCACGTCCAAGCGAGCTTTCAAAAATGTTCAATACATACTTAAGTCTGAGGAAAAATGTTTCAGCAGACCTGACAGTAAATGAGATAAGCAATATGTTCGGTATATCCAGAAAAACCATTTACCGCTATGCAAATATCTCAAATCTTGATAATGGGTTAGCAGAGCTTATAGACAGCAAATCTATTCAGATAAAGTTCATTGAGCCGCTTGCAAAGCTCAGTCCTGAGCAACAGAAAGCCATAGCAGACTATTACAATTATGACGAACGGATCAGTTCAAAAGAGCTGACGTTGGTCATAGAGCAAATGACAGACAACGGAAGCAGTGATATCTATGATATCATAAAATCTATAAGAAATCTGTCTGAAAAGAAAAAAGAGCCATACAAGAACAGCTTATACAATGAGATGTATATCAAAAAGCCGTTATGTATGCAGAACATGACCGAAAGTGAGCTTGACAAGATAATGTATGAGCTGCTTGATAAATATCTTGAAAATAATTTCAAGAGTACAAAAAAAGTTACCACAAACGAAAAATAATATGATATAATCATAGCAACAGGAGGAAAAAGAATGAACATGACGTTCAAAATAGATATAGATCGTAAAAAAATAGAGGCGATACGCTGCTATCTCCCAGACGGCAACGTTGAGCAACTTCTGCACGAGGAGATAACAAAGGCGGCTAACTCTGCAGTTGACAAGCTTTACAACAGGAATGTTCCTAAGAAAGTGCAGGAGTTTCTCAGAAAGACTTCGGAGCAGAAGGCTGTCAAAAAAAAGAAAGAAGATATGCCAGATGAATAACGGAGTTTTGAAAACCTACGATAGCAAAAACCAGACGGCACTCTATCAGGCTAAAGACAACCGGCTATACGAGATCATATCTATCGATACCGACTGTGCTGTAATGGCTGCGGCATCCGATGATACATTTGCAGTCGCTGCAAAGCCGTTTCTCGATGAGATCAACAATGTGATCGATTTTTCAAGCATTGAATATTTCCCTCACAAAATTCAAGCAGAGAGCTACAGCAAAATACTTCATCAGTGCTATGCCGAACCGAAAGCACAAGAACAACAGCGTGTCACGGTGACACACTCAGATAACATCACTCAAAAACATAAAAGTTTGTAATTGAAAGAGGAGGACCATTATGAACGAAAACAGGAAATTTAACGAAGATTTTGAAATCGAGCAGGCAGGACCAGAAGATGTTGGCTGCGATCTTTTTGAGTATGAGCTTACTCCAGAGGGTACATACGTCCCGAAGATAGCATACACAAGTGACCCCGAAGAAGAAAAGCTGCTTAAGAAGCCGATACGCAAATGGGGCAAAGCTTGGATGAAGTGGATGAAAGCCAACTGCGACTGGCTGATAGAAGTTCTTATTATGGAATGCCGTTGGCAGATCATTCCCAGAGAGGTCGATATAGAGGCTGAGGAAAGATTTGACGAGCTTGATGAGATCTACAGGAAAACGCACCCACGTCCGACTGAATTCAATGAACTACGCAGGTGGGAGAAAGAAAGACTTATGACTATTGAAAATCAGGTCATGGAGGAGATCGTATACAAGCGCAGAGAATAAAAAATTTCTCCAGTGTGTCACCGTGACACAAAAGTATATAAAAAAGATATCCACTTTATTGACATTGGCTCAAAAATCTGATAAAATAAAGGTGAAAAGAGAATGATAATAACTGATGAAAAGCTAAAAGGGTCCATTGAGGATAAAATGGCTATCGCTGACAGCTTTAACCTTATGGACGATGACTTCTTTGCCGTGGTAATGCGTGACAAAGCTGCGTGTTCATATACACTGAGCAGACTGCTTGACAAAAAGCTCAATGTCATTAAAGTTGATACGCAATATGCAATAAGAAATTACAACGGACATTCGGTAGTGCTTGACGCACTTGCCGAGGACGATGAGCATAAGCTATATAACATAGAAGTTCAGGTCAAAAACAAAGATTATCACCCCAAAAGGGTAAGATACTATCAGGCAAGTCTTGATACTCTGTTTCTTGAGAAAAATCAGAATTACAAAGAGCTGCCTGAGTTGTATCTGATATTTATTTCGGCTACTGACTGGCTGAAAGGTGGCAAGTGTAAATACACGGTTTGCCGCATGGTCGATGAAACACATCAGGAAATTGACAACGGCGTACACGAATATTACTTTAATGCAGCAGTTGATGACGGCAGCTCTCTTGCCAAGCTGCTGCAATATCTAAAGAACAGCAGTGCTGACAACAGCTCTTTCGGAGAGCTGTCAAAGGCAGTATACAACCACAAAAGAACAGCGAAAGGAGCGGATAGTATGTGTGAGGCTGTTGAAAACTATGGATATAGGAAAGAGGCTGAGGGCAGAGCTGAGGGCGAAGCTAAGGGCAAAATGCAGGCAAAAGTTCAAATGATCGACAACCTTTTAGCAAAAGGTTTTAAACTATCCGAAGCTTTGGAGCTTGCAGAGCTTGACGAGGAAGCATACAATAAGGTTAAGGCTAAAGCTGAAAAATAATCTTGTCCGTAGGCAAAACATAACAGAATATGAGTATAAGGACACTTGAAGGTTCAGGTGTCCTTTTTTGTTGACAAATGTCACTTTAAATGATAAAATGGGAGAATGAGGAATGATTTGGTATACTATATTTACAATCATATTTCTGTTTGGAATATTGTACATTGCAAATAACAAGAAGAACAGCAGCGAATTAGTAACATCTATTATTGATAAGTTTTGCTTATTAGCCTTATATGTTATGTCAACAAAACTTACTAAACGGCTTATTCCCCAACTGATGGTTACCTTACTAATGGATATATATATTGTTCTGAGGGAAAAATACTGCAGTCCTTTATCTAAGACACAGAAAATAATTTTATTGAGTATAACCAATTTTCTTTTAATTTTTCTATGTTGGAAGTGGATTTATGAACTTACTTAAAACTACATTCGAATACAAACGTAAGGACACTTGAGTTTCAGGTGTCCTTATTTGTTGACAAGATAAAGCGAAATTGATAGAATAAAGGTGAACAACATTGGATCTTTACACAGAACTCTTACACGAATGCAACGCTTGCATATGTTCAGGTATTCTGTCTGAACAAAAAAAGTTTTGTCACAAACTTATGGCTCTTGATCAACAATATCTCACCACTGTTCAGCGTGAATACCTTATCATGAAAATTGATAACTGTATAAGCAGTTATTACAACAGCTTGTCAAAGGGTCGATTTTATTCATCTCGAAACAACAACGAACGTACTGATATAGCCGTATTAAATCGTACAGCAATGTATCTTGGGCATATGGTGAACAACACAAATAAAGGTTTGCTGCTTAAAGCTCTGTTCAAAACTTTGAGTCATAATAAATCAAAGTATGAGCCTTACGAATATGACAGACTTCTTGCAGAAATCGTTATTTCTGCATTTAAGATGTAGGTAAATAAAAACTTAAGGACACTTGAAATCTCAGGTGTC
>OGXH01003203.1_pt1 | contig 10688 bp, 6 predicted proteins | sample 1576241 | NCBI WGS metagenome assembly OGXH01 (sample SAMEA3541529, study PRJEB24748) | human gut metagenome | biome: human gut; feature: human-associated habitat; material: faeces | place: China | collected 2012
ACCTTTCAGAAACAATCCAAGAAAAATAGCAGAAGCTATCGTATCAAAGATAGACTGAGACCATGGACGCTATTATTGATATTGTTGAGCGCCTGATCGAGAACGGTCACGCTTATGTTGCTGAGAACGGCGACGTATACTTCCGCACCAAGTCCTTCCCGGAGTACGGCAAGCTGTGCCATCAGCCGATGGAGGAGCTGCAGGCCGGTGCCCGCATCTCGGTCGGCGAGGTAAAGGAAGATCCGATGGACTTCGCGGTCTGGAAGGCTGCAAAGCCGGGTGAGCCGGCTTGGGATACGCCGTGGGGCAGCAAGGGCCGTCCGGGCTGGCATATTGAGTGCTCGGCTATGGCGAACAAGTACCTCGGCAAGACCATCGACATCCATTCCGGCGGTCTTGACCTGATTTTCCCGCACCACGAGAATGAAATCGCGCAGTCCGAGTGCGCAAACGGCTGCACCTTCGCGCATTACTGGCTGCACAACGGCTTCCTGACCATCGACAATGAGAAAATGTCCAAGTCCAAGGGCAACTTCTTCATGGTCCGCGACGCAGCAAAGCAGTTCGGCTATGAGACCATCCGCATGTTTATGTTGAGCGCGCACTACCGCACGCCGCTTAACTACTCTGCTGAGTCGCTTGAGATGAACAAGGCCTCCCTTGCCCGTCTGTACGAGGCCCGCAATAATATGGAGTTCCGCATCGAAAAGGCATCCGGTGACACCATGACCGCCGAGGAGACCGCCGCTATGCGCGAGAGCATGGAGATCCAGGCCATCACCTTCGCCCCGCAGCTGCTGGAGGCACTGCACGCCATCCATGGCGACGGCGCGCTTTCGGCAGAGCCGGGCGCAGGCTCCGGCGCCGGATCGGTGGAGCTGCAGATCGTGTTTCAGATCAACGGCGGCGCATCGCCTGAGACGGTGGAAGCTCTGCGTGAGTACGGAGACGAGTTCGCCGAGCGCGTCCTTGAAGTCATGGAGGAGGCCGGCATCGACACCGCAAGTCCAGTTGGATTTTGTCGGTATTGACCGTATAGGAAAAATCCAAGGACTCGCTGCGCTCATAGCTGGCGCTCCACGGCTTATCCACCGATTCGCCACCGGTTTCAAAGCCGGGAATCTCGCTGTCGCCGCCAAGCACAACCGGGGTATAGTTCAGAACCACAAAGCGCTGCCATGCAGCATTGCTGGGCGTATACAGCGTGCCCACATACACGGTCTTGCCGGTCAGTGCCGCATAGGCTTCCGGTGCATTGACGATCTCGGCAGCGATGCTGTCAGGATACTGTTCTGCCTGCCAAGACAGCAGTGCGAGGTAATTGTCTGTTGCGTTATCTGCTGCATCTAAGGCAAGACTCGCAACCGCAGGCGCACCGTTATTGAAGCCTTTTGACCACAAAGTGGCCTGATCCGGCACCCAGCCTTTGTTGAAGTATTCAGCTTCGACCCACACCTGACCAGCGGGGGTATAATTGGCTACCGGTGGATATTTGTTCTTATAGGTAGCACCGGGACCCCATGCCCACTTGCCGCGATCACCGCAGAGGGCAGGCTGACCGCCCAGATAGTTCATCCAACCAACCGAGGTATTCACGCACTGGGTAACCTGCAATCCGGCGTAAGTTGCAATACCTTCATCCGCCGAACACATTGCAACCTGCGTTTCCTGTGCAAAGCGATCCTGCAAAATACCCGGCACCGGTGCGGAATCGTCCAGCGTAACATGGACGATTTTCGTCAGTGTCTGCGTTGCATCCGTGTAAGTCATGGTGACGCTGAAATCCTCACTGGCTTTCACATAGATACCCGCCACACTTGCGGAAATTTCAGAGAATTCATAATGCAGCTGGCTCTGGCGTTCTTCTTCGGTTGCCGGGGTCAAATCGCCGCTGGTAAAGCTATATCCCAGCAATTCCACGTTGTCGGGCAGCGTAATGTCAGCGCTGCTGCCGTTGGCGGGGTACATAACCTGCATACTGATAGGCACGATGGCGTAGTCCTCGCCATCCATGTGCGGGAATGCAGCGGTCGTGCTGTCCGCATCCAGAAGTGCAGCATCAAGCGCCACCTGCTGGAAAGAATCATCACTGACGCTGCTGTAATCTTCATTGCCCCAGCCCTCAATGCTGATTTTGGTTTCACCAACCAGTACCGGTAGGCCATAGGAGTCAAGATAATATCCGGTCGGCTCCTGCGTCAAGCTGGGGTACATCTTATGCCAGATTTCGTACAGTTCGTCACTGCCGCCAGTGTCGCCCTCGGTTTCAGGTTCCTGTTGTGGAGCATCCTCGTCCGGGGATTCATCGGCTGTTTCCGGGGTTGCGGTACTGTTGGCATCGCTTTCGGATTTTGCTTCCTGCGTTGCCGCCTGTTCCGGCGTTGCGGCCACAACCGGTCTTGCGCTGTCCTCCGCCAGTGCCCCATAGGGGAGCATACCGCAGCACATCATCGCCGCCATGCAAAGGGCTGTAACGCGCTGCCTCATTTTGAATTTGTGATTCATTGCACACAAGTCCTTTCTTTGTCAAAATTCATCTATATAAAAACAGCGCCTGTGGGTACAGACGCTGGAAAGCCAATAAAAAGTCCCGGCATTGCTGCCGGGAAAAGCTATTATACGAATTGTCACTTAGTAGGAAAAGTAGCTGAGAAACTGCGGAAGTTCTGCTTCCGGCAGTGTTTCCATGATTCTCAGCGCCATGTACTCCGGGCGACTGATTGCAGGCAGGAACTGCCGCGCATAGACTTTGCCTACGCGGGCACTGCCGACATCACGGATCATCCCTTTTTCGCTTAGTTTACTCATCAGAGGGTAAATCGTTCGCGGATGCCACGAACCTTTGTATTGCTCGGTGATCTGGCCTAGAACCTGCTGCCCTGTAATGGGGTGCCCGGCGTTCCAGATAATCTGCATAACTTTCATTTCGGACTCGTTCAGCCTTGTCTTTTTTCGTTCCATGTTTATGACCTCACTGAAAAGTTACTGCCCAATAGGTATACTGTCCTGCTTCCGTGCTGCAAAACCAGCATCCGATTCCCATGCTGGAATAGTTGGGCGACACGATGCTGGCGTAGTGGTCGGGGCTGCTTTGCCATGCAGCACAAACGCTGCTTGCGGATGCAAACGGACCGGCTGCAATGATTTCACCGCAGACGGCACCGGAATGGTCAAACGAGCCACCAGATGCAAAACTATCACAACGGGAGTTTGCAATAGAACTTAAGCCACCATCTACGGTCAGCGCAGGCAGACCAACCGCGGCGCGCATGGCGTTGATATTTTCCGCTACCGCCCAGTAAGCTGAATCGGAACTGTCAATGCTCCACCACTGGTCAGTCCCTGCTGCAAGGTCAAACGGAACTGCACCATAGCTCATGGATACTTGCTGCGATGCCTCCGCCTGCTGCACAGGTGCAGCGGTTGCGGCAGGAGCCTCAGTAGGAGCTGGGGTAGGTTTCGCAGTCGGGGCTGCGGTGGGGGTCGGTGTTGCGGTAGGCTCTGCCGTTGGTACCGGCGTCGGATCAGGCGTTGGCGCAGGAGTGGCAGTCGGCGTTGCTTCGCTGTTGGTTTCCGGCGTGACCTCCACCAGCACGCTGCTTTCGGGTGTTTCAAGGGTTGTCGGCTGCTGCGCGGCGCATCCGCATAGGGCAGCAACCATAAGGGTCAAAATCAACATAGATTTTTTCATTCGATTCCTCACAATCTATAAAGGTAAGTGTACAGCGCGGACGCGGCGCAAATCAGAAGATTGCCCACCCACATAAGCAGCTGCGGCAGCGCAATTGGACTGATCAGAAATGCAACGGCGGCAGAAGCTGCTGCTTCCCCATAGCAGCCATCCAGCAACGCCAACGCAGCAGCAACACCGCCGAGGAGAGACAACAACCCGCCAAAAGCTCCCACAACTCCATACAGGAGATTGAGGAGAAAGCCCGCTGCAAAGAGCACCAGCACGACCGGCACCGCAAGAATCCTGAGAATACAGAGTAAAGCGACATTTTTTCCAAGTTGAATCAGCATAATTTCCACCTCCACCTTCATCATACAGGAATGATTTTATTTTGCAAGGCTGTCGATTTATCGTTCCAATTCATCATCCGATTGAATCAGTGCATCTTCCGGTTCTTCTTCCAATTCTTCCGCTTCGCCCTCAATGATGGGTGCATCATTGCCCACATTCAGCAGGGCATCCAGCTCGGCAAGGCGGGCACTTTTATCGCTCAGTTCCTGCTCCTGCAAGAACGGCTGCTTCAGTTCTTCCTCTGCATTGGTAAGCTGTTTTGTAAGCTGTTCCAGACTGCCATGCAGTCGGTTCAGGTCCTGTGGCAGAGCAGAAACTACATTTTGGAAGCGAATCATGTTGCCGGCAGCATCATTACCCAGTTCTGTCGTGTGCGTTGCCTCGCCAACAAGGTGGGCATGAAATACCTTTTCCAGCGGTTTATATTCGACTGTGATTTCAAAGCCTGCATAGTGACCTACCGTCACAGGTTTCGTTGCCCGCACTGCTGCACCGACAAGCCCCAGCAGCGCCTTACCAGCATCCTCGCGCTTATCGTAGGTTTTCCCGTCCAACTCGATAGAAAAGATGAGCTTTTTATCGGCATCGTAAGACTGGTGTTCTTTTGCTGTCTGAATATCCTGCTCAAATGCACGGATTCGATGCTCGGTTCCTTTGATTTGGCGCGGGAAAGCCACGGCTATCGCATCTTCCAATCGGTAATGCTGGCTGGTGTAGGCAGCTTTCAGGGTCCGCAGCCGCGCCACTTGAATGTCCAAGTCCATCTTTTCCTTGATCATGGGGTTACCCGCTGCCAAAGCCTTGACTTCGGCATAGGTGAGCGCAGCTTCGTCCAGATCCTCGCAGCTGCGGGCTGGGGATTTTGACGTCATAATTTGCGAAATAAACTTCTGTTTATTCTCGACAAGCTGCCAGCTGTACGAATCAAAAGTTGACTCTGTAACGTAAATAAATATGGAAACTTCCTTGTTCAGGTTGCCTTGGCGGACCATGCGTCCGTTGCGCTGGGCAATATCAGCAGGTCGCCATGGGCAGTCCAGATGGTGCAACGCAATAAGCCGTGTCTGTACGTTGGTACCAGCGCCCATCTTCTGGGTGCTGCCCATCAGGACGCGCACAGTGCCATTTCTGACTTTTCCAAATAGTTCAGCTTTTTTTGTTTCGGTATCCGCATCATGGATGAACTGCACTTCCTCTTTGGGGATGCCCTTGGCAACCAGCTTATCGCGCACATCGTTGTATACGTCAAAGCCGTCCTCCTTGGGGGTGCTGAGGTCGCAGAAAATCATCTGAGTGGATCGCTGCTCCTTGGTCTTTTCCCATATCTCATATACCTTATCCACACAGGCGTTGGCCTTGCTGCCGGGGTCATCCGGCAATAAAGGGTTCATGAGCCGCTGGTCCAGTGCAAGTTTTCTGCCGTCATTGGTGATGCGCAGCATATTATCTTCCGTGGGCTGCACTTTTCCGCTTCGGACCTTTTCGGCGCGGTCTGCCAAGCCTTTGACCATTCTTTTCTGGACTTCACTTGGCTGTAACACCACATTGGTGGGCTTGCCGCCTGTCAATTCCGGCACCGGCAAATGCAGCATATCGGCGGTCTGAATATCCGCAGACATCTTAAAAAGGCTCATGAGTTCCGGCAGATTATAAAATCGCGCGAATCTGGTTTTTGTGCGGTATCCTGTACCAGTTGGGTTAAGCTCAATCGCTGTAATGCTTTCCCCAAAGGTCGATGCCCACGAATCGAAGTTGAGCAAGCCCTCTTTTTCCAACAAGCCCCTTTGCAGATAGCGCATCATGACGTACATTTCCGTCATGGAGTTAGATATGGGTGTACCGGTCGCAAACACGATACCATGCCCACCGGTCACCTCATCAAGATACATACACTTCATCAGCATATCACTGCTTTTCTGGCTTTCCGTCTGAGAAATGCCCGCCACGTTGCGCATTTTGGTGGCAATCATGGCGTTTTTGAAATAATGTGCCTCATCCACCATCAGGCTGTCCACGCCCAGATCCTCAAAGGTGACGACGTCATCCTTGCGCTGCTGGTTGTTGAGCTTGTCCAGCTTTTTCTTGAGCTGCTTCCGTGTCCTCTCCATCTGTTTGATGGTGAAATTCTCAGCACGAGAGCTTTTCAAAAGTGCGATTTGGTCAATGACGTCATCAATCTGCCTTTGCAGGTACATATGCTGGCGTTCTGCCGAAAGCGGGATTTTTTCGAACTGACTGTGCCCGATAACGATGATGTCATAGTTGCCGGTCGCAATGCGGGCGCAGAATTTCTTGCGGTTTTCCTTTTTGAAATCGGTTTTCTTTGCTACCAGAATTTCCGCGTTCGGATAGAGCAGGAGCGCTTCGGATGCCATCTGCTCGGTCAAATGGTTGGGAACAACGATCAGCGTTTTACTGCAAAGCCCCAGTCGTTTCTTCTCCATGGCACTGGCCACCATTTCATACGTCTTGCCCGCACCCACTTCGTGCGCCAACAGGACATTGTTGCCGTACAGCACATGGGCAATGGCGTTCAACTGGTGCGGGCGAAGGGTGATTTCCGGGTTCATGCCCGGAAATTTCAGGTGACTGCCATCGTACTCGCGGGGACGCAGCGCGTTAAATTTTTCATTGTAGATGGCGACCAATCGCTGGCGGCGTTCCGGCTCCTTGAAAATCCAGTCTTGGAACTGCTCACAAATCTGGCGCTGCTTTTCCTGTGCAGCCTGCGTCGCCTCCTTATTCAGCACCCAAGAAACGGTTCCGTCAGCCGCCGTAACTTTATCCCGAATTTGGGTAGAGCGCAGGTTCAGGGCGTTCTCCGCAATCAGGTAGGCGTTGGCGCGGTTCGTACCGTAGGTCACCGTTGCTTTGATATTACCGTCACCAAACTTCTTGTTGGTGATGGTCCAGCTGCCGGTATACGCAGCGAATTCCACTTTGACCATCCGCCGCGTGTAGTAGGGGGCATCCAGAAGTTCCTCCAAAAACTGCTGCACATACTCAGCGGGAATCCAAGTAGCACCAAGGCGGACGCTGATTTCACTGGCTTCCAAGTCCTTGGGCTGCACCTTTTCAAGCGCAGCCACATTGACTTGAAACTGCGGGTCATTTGCCGCTACTGCCTTTGCCGCCTGCAACTTCTCGCGGACGTTGCCGGACAGGTATTCATCCGCAGGCAGGTAGATAGGATTGCCATCGGTATCGACCTTTACGGGGTCACGGAAGATAATGCCTGTAAGATCGTTGATGATACTTTCTGTGGTTTTCCCGGTCAGCTTGGACATATACCCCAAGTCAACGTGTCCCTGCTCGGAGAGACTGAGCGCCAGCGATTCCTCTGCGGTATCTACATGATCGACTGCCTGTGCGGGGCGGATCGTCCGCTTGGTGAACATATCCGTCTTGCCCTTGAAGTTTCCCTCATCGTCCAGATCTTCCAAGGAGCAGAGCAGGAAGTAGCCGGAATCCTCGCGGAACGCGGATGCCGTGCCACGGCTGTTGATAAGCCCATATTTCTTGCGGTAGGCATCGTATTGGTCGTTCAGACGGGCTTGCAGCATTTTGATATACTCATCCGGAAAGTTTTCCAGCTGGGCATTGATCAGCTCACGGCAGGTATCCCGCAGGGGCACCAGTGCGCGGATGCGGGCTAACGCGGTCTCTCCGCCCTTTACCACACGCATCTTGGAATTTTCGCGGTAGTAAATGACATCATCCTTTACCGTATAACTGAAATTGCGCACATTGGGGTCCGCATCAATGGTGCCGCTTTCTTCTTCGGCATATTCCTGTTCGTCCACCAATGTGTACTCGGCGTGTAGGGTAGAAAGCGCTGCATCCAGCTGCTCCGCCAGCGGGCTTTGCTCATTCGGCACACAGGTAGAGCGCATTCCGTAGGGACCGCTGACCATCTGCATTTCACCGCAGACCATTTCTGGGTGGTCGATGAAATACTGGTTCAGCGGGATGCCGTTTTCTGTTTCTCCAACGTGTATCCACGGTGCGTCCTGCTCCAAGACTCTGCCGCGCTTTTGCAGAAACAGAATGTCGGAGGTCACTTCCGTACCGGCATTGCTCTTGAACGTGGTATTGGGCAGGCGTACTGCGCCGATCAGGTCACACCGCGCTGCGAGATATTGGCGCACGTCCTCGGACTTTTTATCCAGTGTACCGGAGGTGGTGATGAACGCCATAACGCCGCCGACACGCAGTTTATCTACCGTCTTGGCTAGAAAGTAATCGTGAATTTGGAAGTGCAGCTTATCATACCGGCGGTCGCTGACTTGATACTGCCCAAACGGCACATTGCCGATGGCAAGGTCAAAGAAGTTGTCCGGCAGGTCGGCTTTTTCATACCCTGTAATTTGGATTTTTGCTTTCTGGTAAAGCTGCTGTGCGATACGACCGGACAGGCTGTCCAGCTCCACGCCGTACAGCTTGGCATTGTGGGTATCGAACTTGCTGTGCCGATGCCCGAAGAACGCACCAACGCCCATGCTGGGTTCCAGCACATTGCCGCCCACACAGCCGATATGCTCCAAGGCGCGATACATAGCATGAATGACCGCAGGCGGTGTGTAAAAGGCAGTCAGCGTGGATTCCCGCGCAGCGGCGTATTCATCCTCGGTCAGCAGGGCTTTCAACTGCTCGTACTCGGTATGCCAGTTATCCTTTCCGGGGTCAAAGGCATCTGCCAAACCGCCCCAGCCAAGATAGCCAGCCAGAATGTCCTGTTCCTGCTCACTTGCAGGCGCACCACCGGATGCCATGCGCTGCTCGATTTCTTTCAGCGTGCGGATAGCCTGCACATTGGCTGCAAACTTTGCTTTGGCTCCTTCCGGGATGACAGGTTCATACGGTGCAAGGTAGTTCGTGCGGTCATATTCGGCAGGTTCCTCACGCGCGGCAAGGCGGTCTACATCCTGCATGACCTGCGATACAAAGGTGGATTCTTCCGGCTCGTCTGCGCTGATTTCGGGTTCCTGCTCCTCGATTTCGTTGATGTCCACTTCCATCAGGCTGTCAAAATCGAGATTGGCAAGTGCCATCCGGTTCATATCTTCCAGCGAAGCGTATGTATCCTGTGCATAGAGGGTATCGCCCACAAACTTGCTGATGGTGCAATGCTCCAGATCCGCATTGACCTGAATCGTATGCTGCTCGTCCTCGGTGGTGGTGTAGCCAAGACCGATTTGGGTAAGATTGGAGAAGTCCGGCTCTGTGATTTCAAACTCGTCCTTGAGGTAGTCCTCGATGTAGGAGAGAGCCTGTTCTCTCTGCTCCTGCATCAGAGATTCACGCTGCTGCTCCGATAACACCATGCCGCCGTTGCGGGGATTGGCGTCCAATAGCTGTTGGAACTGTTCTCGGCTGACGGCGCGGCCTACCAGCGGGAAATCTTCATTGCGCAGGTGAACATCAAATTGTCCGATACTTTCTACGGTGAACCGCTGGTCATTTTCAAGGTAAACGGTGCTGCCCACTTCGCAGACAGGTTTCTGGTCAGGGATGGGCGGCGGCAGGGGCTTTGACTCCGTCTGCCTGTTTATCCATGCAGGCATCTTCTCGCGCTCTGCATCCGTCAGGTAGCGGTCCATCCGGACAAGGTATTCCAGCCGCTTGCCGACCTCTTTCCACTTGAGCTTTTTCTCATACCGCAGGTCATCCTTGAAATCGTAAAGGATGCTGAATCCTTTACCGTCAAAGTTCACGAAGCCGCTTCCACCGTCAGCAAACGTCCAAGAGAAACCGCCGATGCCGTACTCTTTTTTGAGGAAAGCTACGGTTTCCTTTTCTGTTTTCTTCTGCTGGAAATGGTTATAGATGCGGTACTTGCCGCCTTCAAAGACGCTGCCTCTTGTAATGATGACGTTCACATCATCTTCCGTTATGTGACTGCCATCGTCCGGCCGAGGTTCTTTGTAGTGGTATGCTGGCATGGTCGCTTTGATTTTCGCATCCTGTTCTTCCTCAGAATAGATGTCGTCCACTTTCAACGCGCCTACTTCATCGCCGCGAGAAGCATTTTCCGGCAGGTCAAAGGACAGCTGCTCGTCCTGACTGATAGCTTTTTTCGGGTCAATGGCTGCGATAAGTTCGTGGTTATCGACCAGTGCCGAGATGGCAGCAGTAACGCTGTGCCACGACAGATGCGATTCCGCGCTGCGGGTCAGGTAGGACCCCTGCCAGACAAGCAGACCATTGCTTTCTTTATAGAATCCAACGCGGGTATCATCTTCCAGCAGAAGTTCCGTAAACACAACCTTGTAGCTCTCGCGGATATAGCGAAGTCGGTCGATCAGCAGCGGTGTTTTACTGAAAAAGGAAATGATGTCCGCATTGGAAGCGCGCGAGGTCGTGTCTGCTTTCAGCAGGGACGGCAGCAGTTCTGCCGGAAATTCGGGCAAAGAAAAAGCGGAGGGCGATGGTTCGCTCTCCGCAGCTGCGGGTTCTTCCGTTATACTTCGTACAGCATCGGAAGGATCATTTCCTCCGCCTGCTGCTTCAGGCTGTTGCACATCTGCGCCCAGCCCAGCGGGTTCGTCTTGCGGTCGGGCATCTGCGCTTTCTGCATCAGGTCGTGCAGCGTCTTGTCCACCATCTGCTGTGCGTCCAGCCCCATCTTGCGGCAGCTCGGCAGCAGCGTTCCCTCCAGCATCAT
>OGXH01003205.1_pt1 | contig 10686 bp, 6 predicted proteins | sample 1576241 | NCBI WGS metagenome assembly OGXH01 (sample SAMEA3541529, study PRJEB24748) | human gut metagenome | biome: human gut; feature: human-associated habitat; material: faeces | place: China | collected 2012
CATATTACCTGTCCTTAATCATAATTTTTATCTTGTGGAGTATATGCATGTTCAGATACATTGACGCAAAATATCCGTCAATTCATATAACAAATACGGTGGAAGATAATCTAATTTAAGCGTACACAAAAGGAGCTGACTCTTGCAGCAACCAATCACAATTTTGCGTTTTACTTAAAATAAATTATCTGTTAATCATTTTCCCACCTTACGCAATAGCGCCCTCTCTGTTTATTAACTAGAGTTTAAACACAATCATTTACTTTGTCAAGTCACAGATCACTCAAAGCGCAGACCACTGCCGAATAAAAATACTTGTCGGGCCATCCGCACCGCCGATAATCGATACTGCCTGTTCTGTACAGTATTTCGACTAAAACTCCAAACTATCTGCGTTCAAAAGGAAATTTGTAACCACGGATCAACAGCTCGTTATAAACAATGTTTTCCATAATATGAGTAGACTCCTGCTGTCTGAAATTCAAACGAGCATTTCTCAGCCCCAGATCAGCAAAGTAGTATTTCAGATTTGCACCGATATACTTTCTACCCTTAATATCGTATCGACTTGCCTTGGAAATCAAAAAGGCATCTGCTAAATAGTCGATATGATTAGAGATTGTTTTATTGGAATAAATCATCTGGCGCTCACCGGCAAAGGTATTAGCAATCTTTGAGGGATTCATCGGTGCTCCGATTGCAGATGCAAGCACAATGTGCATTCACACATTTTTATGTAATGCAATTAAATAATCTCACAACCTCCAGCCAGTACAGGTCTGACAATCAATGGATCGCAAGCCCTGCCTGTGTATAATGACATTTCTCGCGAAGCGCCTTAATCACTGCTCCTGTAACATGTTGACTCATCTATTCGTACCTCCTATAGTCACATCATACGCCACAGGAAGATTTTTTCTACCTACGAAAAGTAGAATAGTTTTTACGGTTACTAATGTGTAAATCATCCCCGGTACAGACTAAATCTTATACTCCCGGTAATGTTCCCATTGCCAAATCTGCATCTTTATTTTCCGATCTTAAATACTTAAGTCTTCTCCGTTTGATTCGATTACTTTTTTGTACCAATAGAAAGATTTTTTTCTATATCGTTTCAGAGTTCCTTCTCCGGCATCGTTTCTATCTACATAGATAAATCCGTAACGTTTTTTCATTTCACCTGTTGTAAATGAAACACAGTCAATACATCCCCAAGGAGTGTATCCCATTAAATCAACACCATCTTCTTCAACAGCTTTTTTCATTTCTTCGATATGAGCTCTTAAGTAATCAATACGATATGGATCATGGCATGAACCATCTTCTTCTTTAACATCAATTGCTCCAAAACCATTTTCTACAATAAATAATGGTTTTTCATATCTTTCATAGAACATATTTAATGCATATCTTAATCCTTCTGGATCAATAGCCCATCCCCAATCTGATTCTTTAATATATGGGTTTTTAACTGAATGTTCACTTGAACCATCTGTTGATTTTGAAACATCTTTTGTGACTGTTGAATCTACAACATTTGTCATATAATAACTAAAGCCAATATAATCAACAGTACCTTCAGCTAATGCTTTTTTATCTTCTTCAGTGATATCAATATTGAATCTTTTTCTTTCAAACATTTTTAAAGCATAAGCAGGATAATGTCCACGGCATTGTACATCGCAGAAGAAGAAACGATTATGCATTTGTTGTTGTGCTAATACTTGATCGGCTGGACGACAACTAAATGGATAAATTGGAACCATTGCAATCATATTTCCAATTTTGAAATCAGGATTGATTTCTTTACCAATTTTTACTGCTTTAGCAGATGCTACTAATGTATGATGTCCACAGATATACATTGCTTCTTCTGGATTATCATAGTTTCCAAAATGAGCTCCACTGTTTGTCCAACCAAAGATATCGTTTTTAAAGTTCATTTGGTTATTGATTTCATTGAAAGTCATCCAATATTTAACTTTGTTTTTATATCTTTTGAAACATACTTCTGCAAATTTAACAAAGAAATCAATTGTTTTACGGTTCATAAATCCACCGTATTCTTTAGCTAAATGATAAGGCATTTCAAAATGTGATAATGTAATAACAGGTTCAATACCATATTTTAATAATTCATCAAAAACATCATCATAGAATTGTAATCCTTCTTCATTAGGTTCTTCTTCATCCCCTAATGGGAAAATTCTTGTCCATGCAATTGATGTTCTAAAACATTTAAATCCCATATCCGCAAACATAGCGATATCTTCTTTATAATGTCCATAAAAATCAATTCCTACATGATTAGGATAATATTTACCTTCTACCACACCATCAGTGATTTCTCTAGGTACTCCATGTGCTCCTGCTGTCATAACATCCGCTACAGAATATCCTTTAGAAGTATTTAATACTCCTCCTTCAAATTGGTGAGCAGCTAACGCTCCACCCCATAAAAAGTCTTTTTGTAAAGCCATATACTACCTCCGTCTTCTTTTTTATCATTATACCATAAGGTTATAAATCTATAAAATATTCTCTTATCATTTAAACCAACATTTACAAAAATCAGCTTATAAAAGTAATCATTGTAAATAATATTTACAAAAAAAGCTAGAGAATATTCTCTAACTTTTAGCCCTCGAGAATATCCCAAGGTTTTCTATCAATGATTGTGAGTATATTTTGATATCCTATAAATTAGAATACCCCATTAAATCTTCATCAACTGCACGTGCCACTTCACGTCCTTCTCTAATTGCCCAAACAACTAAAGATTGACCTCTACGCATATCACCAGCAACATACAATTGTTTTTGATTTGTTTGGTAATTTTCATCTGCCACATTTCCTCTTGGTGTAAGTTTTACATCAAAAGCTTTAGCAACATAATCTTCGCAGCCTACAAATCCTGCAGCAATTAAAACAATATCTGCATCTAATGTTTTTTCGCTTCCTTTAACAGGAACCATTTGCATGCGACCTTCTACTTGTTTTGATTCAAGTGAGACAATAACGACTTGTTTTACATTTCCTTTATCATCTTTAATAAACTCTTTAACAGTTGTTTGATAAAGACGAGGATCATGTCCAAAGACAGCAATAGATTCATTTTGTCCATAATCTGTCTTTTTCACACGTGGCCATTCAGGCCATGGATTTGAATCCAAACGTTCATGAGGTGGTTCTGGCATCATTTCTAATTGAATAACTGCTTTACATCCTAAACGAATAGCTGAACCAACACAATCATTACCAGTATCTCCACCACCAATAACAAGTACATTTTTACCTTTTGTTTCAACAAAAGTTTGATCTTCTAATTGACTATTAAGTAATGATTTAGTAATTCCAGTTAAATAATCAACAGCAAAGTAAATACCTTTAGCATCTCTCCCTGGTGCTTTAATATCTCTAGCTTTTTTACTACCACAAGCAAGAATAACACGATCAAATTCTTTATATAATTGTTGAACTTGTTTTTTATTTTCAATACCGGCATTTGTTTTAAAAACAACACCTTCTTCTTCCATTAATTCAATACGACGATCAATAATATGTTTTTCAAGTTTCATGTTAGGAATACCATACATTAATAGCCCTCCTAAACGATCTTCTCTTTCAAAGACTGTTACTTGATAACCTCTTTTATTTAATTGATCGGCTGCTGCAAGTCCTGAAGGGCCTGACCCAATAATTGCTATTTTTTTATCAATACGATGTTTAGGTGGATGGGGTTGCATCCAATTGGAAGCATAAGCTGTTTCAATAATTGCATTTTCATTTTCTCTTACGGTAACGGGATTTCCATTTAATCCACAAGTACATGCTGCTTCACATAAAGCAGGACATACTCTTGATGTGAATTCTGGAAAATTATTTGTTTTTAAAAGTCTTTTTAAAGCGGCTTTATAATTTTTATGGAAAATTAAATCATTCCATTCAGGTATCAAGTTGTTTAGTGGACAACCTGATACCATTCCTTGAATCATTTTTCCATTTTGACAGAAAGGAACTCCACAATCCATGCAGCGAGCTCCTTGGCATGATTGTTCATCACGAGATAATGGTTTATGAAATTCATTAAAGTTCTTAATACGTTTTAATGGTTCAACTTCTGTTGATACTTGTCTTTCTATTTCTAAAAATCCTGTTGGCTTTCCCATAATCTACATTCCTTTCTTAAAAGCATTGAATGCTTCTACTTTTGCTTGTTCATTTGTAAGTCCTTGTTGTTCAAATGAACTAATAAGTGACATCATACGTTTATAATCATGAGGAACAACTTTTTTGAAGTGTGCAACTTCATTTCCAAAGTCATCTAAAATCTTTTTCGCAACATTTGAATTTGTATATTGATAATGTTTTTGAATCATTTCTTTTAATTGATCTTCATCATAACGTGATTTCACATTTTTATATTCTACAAGTTCTTTATTGACATGTTCATAGAATGTATTATCTGGATCATAGACATAAGCAATACCTCCAGACATACCAGCAGCAAAGTTACGCCCTGTTTTTCCTAAAACAACAACCATACCACCTGTCATATATTCAAGACCATGATCTCCAATACCTTCAACAACGGCATGTGCTCCTGAGTTACGTACGGCAAATCTTTCACCAGCAACTCCATTGATATAAACTTCACCAGATGTTGCTCCATATAAAGCAACGTTACCAATGATAATATTATCTTCTGGTTTAATTGTTGAATCTTTTGGTGGTACCACAATTAATTTACCACCTGATAGGCCTTTTCCAAAGTAGTCATTACTATCTCCATAAAGATGTAATGTTAAACCTTGAGGAATGAAAGCACCAAATGATTGACCACCTGCTCCATAGCAGTTAACTTTGAAAGTATCTTCTTCTAATGATGTTCCATATTTCTTCGTAATTTCTGATCCAAAGAGTGTTCCAAATGAACGATCGATATTTGTAACATGGACATCAATTTCTTTACCTTGATGTTTATCTAAAGCTTCTTTAAATTGTTTATAAAGAACTGTTGTATCTTTGACTTCATTTAATTTGAAATCATATTCATTATTCTTTTCATGGCGACTATGTTTATTAGATGTAAATGGATTATTTAAGATTTTTGATAAATCAATATTTTCAACATCATCCTTAGGTTCTAATAAATCACTACGACCAACCATTTCATCAACTGTTTTGAATCCAAGCTGAGCCATATATTCTCTTAATTCTTGAGCAATGAAACGCATAAAGTTTTCAACATATTCAGGTTTGCCTTTAAAACGTTTTCTTAAAATAGGATTTTGTGTAGCAACCCCTACTGGACATGTATCTAAGTTACATACTCTCATCATAACGCAGCCCATTGTTACAAGTGGTGCTGTCGCAAAACCAAATTCTTCTGCTCCAAGTAAAGTAGCAATTGCGAGATCTCTACCTGTCATGAGTTTACCATCTGTTTCAATAACAACACGACTTCTTAAATCATTCATGATCAATGTTTGATGAGCTTCTGCTAAACCTAATTCCCATGGAAGACCTGCATTATAAACTGAGTTTTTAGGAGCAGCCCCTGTCCCTCCATCATATCCTGAAATAAGGATAACACCAGCACCTGCTTTAGCAACACCGGCAGCAACTGTTCCAACACCAGCTTCTGATACAAGTTTAACTGAAATACGTGCTTCTTTATTAGCGTTCTTTAAGTCATAAATCAATTGTGCTAGGTCTTCAATTGAATAAATATCATGATGTGGTGGTGGTGAAATTAAGCTAACCCCTGGTGTAGAGTGTCTTGTTTTGGCAACCCATGGATAAACTTTACCACCTGGTAAGTGTCCACCTTCTCCTGGTTTTGCTCCTTGTGCCATTTTAATTTGAATTTCATTGGCACTACATAAGTATTCACTTGTTACTCCAAAACGTCCTGAGGCAACTTGTTTAATAGCTGAACATTTACTATCACCATTAGGAAGTTGTTTAAATCTTTCTGGATCTTCTCCACCTTCACCACTGTTTGACTTACCATGTAATCTATTCATTGCAATCGCCATTGTTTCATGTGCTTCTTTTGAAATTGATCCATAAGACATCGCACCTGTTTTAAATCTTCTAACAATTGATTCCACAGGTTCAACTTCTTCAATTGGAATTGATTTTGTCTTTTTAAATTGCATTAAACCTCTTAAATTAAGATGTGCACCTTCTTCATCAATCATTTTTGAATATTCTTTAAATAATTGATAATCACCTAAACGTGTTGCTTGTTGTAATTTATGAATCGTTGCTGGATTATATAAATGTTCTTCTTTTCCTGATCTTTCTTTATGATCGCCGGCACTGTTTAATGAGATGTCTACATCTAATCCAAGTGGATCATATACTTGATCATGTCTATATTCGACATCTTTTTCAATATCTTTAATTGTTTTTCCTTCAATACGACTTACTGTTTTAGAAAAATATTTATTCACTAAATCACTTGATAAACCGATTGCTTCAAAGTTTTGTGATCCACGATAAGATTGAATTGTACTAATTCCCATTTTAGAAGCAATTTTAACAATACCATGTAAAATACCACTATTATAATCATCAACGGCTGCATAATAATCTTTATCTAATAAACCTTGATCAATTAAATCAAAGATTGTATCTTGTGCTAAATAACCATTGATAGCTGAAACACCATATCCAAGCAATGTCGCATAATGATGTACTTCTCTTGGTTCAGCTGATTCAAGAATTAAAGCTAAACTGTTACGTTTTTTAGTTCTTACTAAATAAGAGTTAACAGCTCCAACAGCTAATAACGAAGGAATTGGTAAATGGTTATCATCTACTGCCCTATCTGATAAAATAACAATATTACATCCTTCATGATAACGTTTATCTACTTCTACAAAAACACGATCAATTGCTTTTTCTAATGAAGTATTTTTAATATATGTAATATTAACTTCACCTACTTTAAAGCCTTCTTTTTTCAAGTTTTTGATTTTTAAAATATCTGTATTACTTAAAATAGGGTGATTGATTTTTAATAAATGACAGTTTTCTGGTTTATCTTCCAACATATTTCCATCTCGACCAATACAAATGCTTGTTGAAGTAATGATTTCTTCACGAATAGCATCGATTGGTGGATTGGTTACTTGTGCAAACAATTGTTTAAAGTAATTAAATAATGGTGGATGTTTTGTTGATAAAGCTGCAATTGGTGTATCATTTCCCATTGCTACAATATTTTCATTACCAGTTAAAGCTAAATTTTTAATATAGTTTGTATCTTCATAACTATAACCATGAATTTTTTGTAATTTAGTTAATTCTTCTCCTTCGTATCTTTCTACTCTAATACTAGGAATTCTCATATCTTTTAAATTAATTAAATTGCTTTCCAACCATTCTCCATAAGGTTGTTTTGTTGCATACGTTTCCTTTAAAACATCATCTTCAATAAGTTCACCTTTAACAGTATCAACTAATAACATTTTTCCAGGTCTTAGTCTTTCTTTTAAAATAATATCTTTAGCTGGAATATCTAATGATCCTACTTCTGAAGATAATACTAAATAATGATCTTTTGTAATGTAATAACGTGATGGTCTTAAACCATTTCTATCTAAGATAGCCCCCATGATGTCTCCATCACTAAATAAGATAGATGCTGGTCCATCCCAAGGTTCCATAAGTGTAGCATTATATTCATAGAAATCTTTTTTTGCTTGTGACATGCTTTTATCATTTTCATAAGGTTCTGGAATACACATCATGACAGCTCTTGGAAGTTCCATACCTGACATTACTAAAAATTCCAATGTATTATCTAACATAGCTGAATCGGAACCATTGACATCAACAACTGGATATATTTTTGAAGTATCCACAACATCTGTTTGCATGTTTTCTTCTCGACAGAACATGTTATTCGCATTTCCTTTAATTGTATTGATTTCACCATTGTGAACAATAAATCTATTAGGATGGGCTCTTTTCCATGATGGCATTGTATTTGTTGAGAAACGTGAATGAACTAAAGCAATGGCACTTTTATAACTTTTATCTTGTAAATCTTTAAAGAATAATCGAAGTTGTTGTACTAAGAACATTCCTTTATAAACAATTGTACGACTTGAAAGTGAACATACATAAGTATCTTCAAATTGACTTTGTTCAAAAATTCTTCTCACTTGATATAATTTTCTATCAAAATCTAAACCACAATTTACGCCATGAGGTTTTTTAATAAATACTTGGACAATATATGGCATGGCATCTAATGCTTTTTTCCCTAAAACACTAGGTACAGTTGGTACAGCACGCCAACCTAAAAATTCTAATCCTTCTTTTTTAACAACTGTTTCAAACATTTTTTTGACACGTAAACGTACTTTTTCATCTTGAGGCATAAAGAACATTCCAACTCCATAATGTCCTTTTTGAGGTAATGTAAAATCTTTAATAATCTTTTGAAAATATTCATCTGGTATTTGTGTTAAGATTCCTACACCATCTCCAGTTTCCCCTGCTGCATCCTTTCCAGCACGATGTTCTAATTGTTCAACGATTTTTAAAGCATCATCTACTGTTTTATAAGTTTTTAATCCTTTGATATTAACAACGGCCCCTATTCCGCAGTTATCATGTTCAAATGACTGATCATATAAACCTACATTTTCTTTGTTCATAAAGGTTCCTCCTTTTTTTGTACAGTTAGAATAGCACATTTAGTAATATGTGTAAAGATTAGCACTTTTTTTATGATTTTCCTAAAAAACAGTTATATTGTATACATTTTTTAATGTTTTATCAATGATTTGATAATCTTTTTTTAGCAAATTAATAAATTTATTTCAAAAGTGAGAAAAATTTTTTTTATTTTTTTTTAATTTATTGGCATTAAATGATAAAAAGAGTAGAATAAATGTAGTATTAATATATGGAAAGAGGAGAAAAATATGGAAGATATGTTTATTGTCGAAACTTCTGCTAGACATATTCACTTAAGTGATAAAGATTTAGCAACTTTATTTGGTGAAGGTCATCAATTAACAAATAAAAAAGATTTATCTCAACCTGGTCAATTCGCTTGTGTTGAAAGAGTAAAAGTAATTGGACCTAAAGGAGAATTAAATATGTCTGTTTTAGGACCTACAAGAAAAGAAACTCAAGTAGAAATTTCTTTAACTGACGCTAGAAGCATTGGTGTTCAAGCATTAATTAGAGAATCAGGAGATATCGAAGGAACTGCTGGATGTAAATTAGTTGGTCCTGCAGGAGAAGTTGAAATTCCTTGTGGCGTGATTGCTGCAAAAAGACATATTCACTTAACACCTGAAGATGCTGAAAAATTTGGAGTAAAAGATAAAGAAATCGTTAAAGTTGAAATTAATACAGATGGACGTTCTTTGATCTTTGGTGATGTTGTTTGTCGTGTAAGCGCTTCATATGCAACAGCTATGCATATTGATACTGATGAAAGTAATGCAGCAGCTTGTGGTAGAGAAGTTTACGGTAAAATCGTTAAATAAGAAAAAGAATGGTTTTAGATATAATTTCTAAAATCATTCTTTTTTTATACCTATAATATCTTACTTCGACAAATTATGATATAATCTTCGTGGGTGATGACATGAAAATATTAGATACTCTTGGAAAGTCAAAAAAGGCTATTGGTGGTGTTATAGCAATTATAGTTTTAGTTATTGCAATCTTTTTTGCAGGTGTTCATTATGCAAGTGGTAGTAACAATGATAAAATTACTTCAACAACCATTAAAAATCAATTAACTGAAATTAATGAGCTTGCACTTTATTCATATGATTATAGCAAAGTAGGAAAATTTTCTAATAAATTATCTTTTAATGGTTGGAAAATTCCTTTAACACAAAAAACTTTTATTATTACATATGATGGATCTATTAAAGCAGGGATTGATTTAAAACAGGCTAAAATAAGTATCGATAATGAGCAATTAAATATTACTTTACCTGCTGCAAAAATTTTAAGTCATGAAATTGATGAAAACTCTATTGAAGTATATGATGAATCATCAAATATTTTTAATCAGATAAGTATTAACGATTATAAATCTTTTGCGACTAAAGAAAAGAAAAAAAATGAAAAAGAAGCTATTTCTAATGGTATTTTAGAAAAGTCTAAAACAAAAGCTGAACAAACCTTAACCACATATCTACAGGCTATTCCAGAAATTAAAGATCATTATAAATTAAATATTACAATTGAAGATGCAAAAACCGATGAGTAACAAACTCGGTATATTAAATTATCCGGTGCTTAGAGGTTCACTCTAAATTATTAGGCGGAGTACCCTCTAAATTCTCGCGGGGATGTGAATCATCCCCTTTTTTGATACAATTTTACTGTCTGGTCCTGATTAAATTATTATTATGAACAACGAATTATTAAAACTATTTGATATCAAGGATGATGTTGTTGAAACATTTACTGTAGATCATAAAGAATCTAATTATGAAATCGATATTAGATTCAAGCCATCTAGATTTTCATGTCCTACATGTGGCAGCACTCATTTCATTAGTAAAGGCAATAAGAAAAGATCTCTTGTATCTGTACCTGTTAATGATAAACCTGTAAAGATGATTACTTATGTTAAAAGGTATAAATGCATTGACTGTAATGCTTCTTTTTCTGATGTAAATCCTATTGCTTATG
>OGXH01003209.1_pt1 | contig 10672 bp, 9 predicted proteins | sample 1576241 | NCBI WGS metagenome assembly OGXH01 (sample SAMEA3541529, study PRJEB24748) | human gut metagenome | biome: human gut; feature: human-associated habitat; material: faeces | place: China | collected 2012
CGGGAGACGCAAGATTTTGCGTCTCTACAGGCTGACGCCGTTGTGGTGGGGTTATGAAAAGATGGAATATGGGTGGGTGGCGGGGCGATATTGTGTACGGGTGTTTATCCTTCCGCTGTCTCTCCGTTAAATCCCGGAATGCATATTTATGCAATTCCGTAGTAAAAATTTTTGACAACGGAAAATAGTGAAACAGAAAACGGGAGGGTGCGGAAGCAGGTGCCGGGGCATGCGGAAGGGGCTTTTCCGCTGCCGTAACCATGGTATGGAATGTCCGGATGTGGCGCGTCGGGATGCGGAAAAGGCTCTTCTGCGTTGCGGAAAAGGCTCTGCCAACATGCTGTACGTACTCTTCCGGCAGGCGAAACGGGCTTTCCGGCATTGTCATACGGGCTCTTTCGCAGTGTGGCGGCAACGGTTTTATGTGGCTGAATGGTGTAAACCGTTGTGTGTCAATATGATGCGGAAAGTGCTCAAAAATGGCGTTTTCGCGCCCGAAGTGCTGCCCGGACGCAAATAACCGCTTAATTTCGCGTTATGGAATATTCTTATGCATTCCGCGATGTCTTGTTCTGCATATTTATGCATTCCCTTTCACGGCACATCCTTTGTTGTGGGTTGCGATGACGTTATGCGTCATCGTGTTACGTCTTTCAGCCGTTGCCTGACGCGCGATGGTGCATATCACTCTTTTTCCTTGTTTAATTTGTCGTTTTTATTGGGTAGAACCGGATTTTTGCATTACCTTTGTAGAAGCTAAGCTGTGGCTCGGCAGTATCAAGCCTGGTAAGACTTTGTATTCCCGTCTTGCTGTTGCTCTCGCCTTGCATTACCTTTGTAGAAGCTAAGCTGCACTCGGGTGAGTATAAGTAAACTTACTCTCCGCCCGTTTGCATCATCCATATCACCGCGTCAGGAAGGGCGGCATGGGTTCCGCCGGGCGCAAGATTTATGTATGAAAAATCCTTATCCGATTGCTGAAAACAGAACAGATAACATAAAACCGGAAGACAAATGAAAAGAGCTTTATTATTATCGGCACTGTGCCTTTGTACTTTGGTGCAGACAAGAGCCGCAGACGAGGTTGACTATGTGAGCACGCTTGTGGGCACGGCGTCCAAGTTCGAGCTGTCCACAGGCAACACCTATCCTGCCATCGCCATGCCGTGGGGCATGAATTTCTGGGTTCCGCAGACCGGAAAGATGGGCAACGGATGGACTTATGTGTACTGGGCGGACAAGATAAGGGGCTTCAAGCAGACCCACCAGCCCAGTCCGTGGATAAACGACTACGGGCAGTTCTCGGTCATGCCTGTCACGGGTGAGGCTGTGTTCGACGAGGAGAAGCGCGCCTCATGGTTCTCTCATAAGGCTGAGGTGGCGCGTCCTTATTATTATAAAGTGTATCTCGCCGACCACGACGTCACCGCCGAGCTTGCCCCGACGGAGCGCGCTGTGGCGATGCGATTCACATTCCCGCAGACCGACAAGGCATACATCGTGCTCGATGCGTTCGACAAAGGCTCGCACGCGGAGATTATCCCGTCCAAGAACATGATTGTGGGCTACACCACGAAGAACAGCGGCGGTGTGCCCGAAAACTTCAAGAACTACTTCGTGCTTGTCTTTGACAGACCGTTCAAGTATACCGCCGCCGTCACCGACGGCAACATAGACGCCTCCTCGCTCAGCTCCACGAGCAATCATTCGGGTGCCATCGTGGGCTTCAGCACGAAGCGCGGAGAGCAGGTCAACGTGCGTGTGGCGTCGTCGTTCATAAGTCCGGAGCAGGCGTTGCTCAATCTGAAGGAACTCGGAGACGACGGCATCGACGAGGTGTCGGCACGGGGCAGGGCACGGTGGAACGAGGTTCTGGGTCGTGTGGAGGTCTCCGACGACAACACCGACAACCTCCGCACGTTCTATTCGTGCCTTTACCGCTCGCTCCTTTTCCCGCGCAGCTTCTACGAGACCGACGCCGACGGACGTGTGATGCACTACAGTCCTTACAACGGAAAGGTGCTGCCGGGCTACATGTTCACCGACACCGGCTTCTGGGACACCTTCCGCAGCCTCTTCCCCTTCCTCAACCTGATGTATCCCTCGATGAACGAGAAGATGCAGGAAGGACTCGTCAACGCCTATAAGGAGAGCGGATTCCTGCCCGAGTGGGCGAGTCCGGGACACCGGGGCTGCATGGTAGGCAACAACTCGGCGTCCGTAGTGGCAGACGCTTATCTCAAAGGCTTGCGCGGATATGATGCCGAGACGCTTTGGGAAGCGGTGAAGCACGGAGCCAACGCCGTCCATCCCAAGGTGTCGTCTACGGGCCGTCTCGGATTCGAGGAGTACAACAGCCTCGGCTATGTGCCGTGCGACAAGCACAGCCAGAGCGTCGCACGCACACTCGAATATGCCTACGACGACTGGTGCATATACCGTTTCGGCAAGGCTCTGGGAAAGTCTGACAAGGAACTGAAGCAATACCGCACCAACGCGATGAACTATAAGAACGTGTTCGACAGCTCCACCAGTCTCATGCGCGGCAGGAAAGCCGACGGCAGCTTCGAGTCTCCGTTCGACCCGACGGCATGGAGCCGCTCCTTCACAGAGGGCGACAGCTGGCACTGGAGCTGGTGTGTGTTCCACGATCCGCAGGGACTTATCGGTCTGATGGGAGGCAAACAGAAGTTCAACAGCATGCTCGACTCGGTGTTCGTGGTCTATCCTGACGTGAGCAGCAGGGGCATAATACACGAGATGCGTGAGATGCAGGTGATGAACATGGGGCAGTATGCCCACGGCAACCAGCCCATCCAGCACATGATTTATCTCTATGCCTACTCGGGACAACCATGGAAGACGCAGTACTGGATACGTGAGGTGATGGACAAACTCTACAATGCCAACCCCGACGGATATTGCGGCGACGAGGACAACGGGCAGACATCGGCGTGGTATGTGTTCTCAGCCATGGGCTTCTATCCCGTGTGTCCAGGCTCCAACCAGTATGTGCTCGGCACTCCTTACTTCAATAAGGTGACGCTGCACCTCGAGAACGGCAACACCATGACCATAAAAGCCGAGGGCAACAGCCGCTCAAACAGATACATAGACAGCATGACCCTCAACGGCAAGACATACACAAAGAACTATCTCACGCACGCTGACATCATGAAAGGCGGCAGCATCGTGTGTGCCATGTCGGCTGAACCCAACCGCAGCAGAGGCACTCAGGAGGCTGACTTCCCTTATTCGTTCACCAATGAGATGACGGGTTCTGAAAAGTAAGACAACATCTTTTTATAAACAAACAAATGATAATCAGACTATGAAACGTAGTTATTTTCTTCTCGTGCTGATGGCAGTCGCCTCACTGGCGTGTGCCCAGTCGCTCTTCGTAGGCACTTACAACATCCGCAACCACAACAGCGGTGACGACGCTGCGGGCAATGTATGGAACGTGAGATGTAAGGTGATATGCGACCAGATCAATTTTGAGGATCCCGACATATTCGGAACCCAGGAAGTGCTTCACGCCCAGTTGGGCGACCTCACCGCCGCGCTCGACGGCTACGACTATATAGGTGTGGGTCGCGACGACGGCAAGCAGGCTGGCGAATACTCCGCCATCTTCTACAAGAAAGACCGCATAAAGCTCCTGCGCAAGGGCAATTTCTGGCTCAACGAGACGCCCGACACGCCAAAGCTCGGATGGGACGCCGCATGCATACGCATATGCACATGGGGCGAGTTCAGGCAGAAGGACACGAAGTTCAAGTTCTATTACTTCAATCTTCACATGGACCACGTGGGCGTGACGGCACGCCGCGAGGGCGCGAAGCTTGTGGTAAGGAAGATAAAGGAGATAGCCAAGGGAGCTCCCGTGATTCTTACGGGCGACTTCAATGTAGACCAGAATGACGAGATATACGCCATCTTCACCAAGTCGGGAATCCTTAAGGACTCTTATGAGTGCTGCCGTCTGCGCTTCGCAGAGAACGGAACGTTCAACTCATTCGACTCCGACCTGAAGTCGGACAGCCGCATCGACCACGTGTTTGTGTCTCCGTCGTTCGACGTGGACCGCTATGGCGTGCTTACAAACGCCTACTGGACTCCGAAAGCAGGCTCCGAGGGACAGTCTCTCAAGGGCAAGGACGCTCCCGGAGAGATAAGCTTCGGCAAGTACGACCGCCGCACGCCGTCCGACCATTATCCTGTTCTTGTAAAGATGCGCTACGCCGGCAAGTAGCTCCCGACGTGCGTCACATATGCCTCCAGGGCTGACACGGCACCATGACTTGCCTGTGTCAGCCCGGGTGTTTTTTGTCCGCCGTCAGAGCCCGTGCGCCGTCCCGGCATGACATCCTTGCGCTGTCTGCCAGTGAGTGCGGGTATATCAAGAATCCGTCTGTGGTGTGTTGTTGTGCGGGCGGCATGCGTTCAGGTTATGAAAAGCCCTGCATCGTGTTGCGCCCTGTCCTTTCATGGCGTCCGGTATGCCGTTATCCTTCTGTCGTGTCCTGCTCTTCGCGCTTTCTCCTCATCTTTTCCTTCAGCTCCTCCCATGCAGCCTCGGTCCGCGGGTCGGGTGTGTGCGAATGTGTCCATTCCTCTTCCCATTCCGCGAATGCCGCCCTGTTGTGTGCCGATTCTTTTATGAATTCAAGCAGTCTCAGCTCTTCCTCGTCAGTAGCCCTGCCCTCGAAGTAGAGTATAGCCAGTTGTCTCATGTGATGGTTGTGCCGCATTTGCTGTTTTATATGTATAACAACATAGCGAGGCTGTTCTTGTTATTTTCAGCCGTTTTTTCATGGTTTTTATCTAAATTTAACATTATTGAACTCCGTAAAACCCTTTTCCAGTCCCCGCACGCTTATAGTTCGGCGAGCTGTTCCATTATCGCAGACTTGGCGAGTTTTATGTGTTTTATCACGTGATATGCCGACATGCCTGTCTTTTCTTGTATTTCCCAGTTTTTAAGTCTCTCTTCTCTCGACATCCTGTAAACCATTCTGGTTGTCTCCGGGAGGTTGTCTATGGCGGTATGTATGGTGTTTATCACTTCCTCGGAGATGAGTCCTACTTCCTCATTGCATCCGAAGTTGATGTTGTACAGCCTTTCTTCCTTACGCATCCTTATAAGGTCTGAAGTGAATCTCTTTATTACAATCTTGTGCCTGAGGTAGTTCAGACACTGGTTTCTCACCATGGTGAACAGCATGGCATGTAGTGATATGCCGTCAAGAGACTCGCGTTTCTCGCAGAGCTGCATGAAGCAGTCCTGCACAAGGTCTTTTGCGAGATCTTCGTCTTTCACGAATTTTTCGGCGAATTTGCAAAGACGAGGATTCAGTGTAGTGAAAAGCAGTCTCATGGATTGCTCGTCACCACAGTCGATGATGTCTTTTGTGGCATGGTAGTCAGTCAGTGTCATATCTCAGATGTTTTGTTGTAGTTAGGCTGTTGTTTGTCCTTTGCCGTACATGACAGCATACGTTAAGTTATCAGAGTTTGAGATAGAGAGATTGCCTGGAATAAAAAAGACGTGGGAAAATCTACTCCTCGCTTATCCTGCGTACCGGCCTTCGCAATGCCTTAATCAGGGATAAGCAACGCAGTTAGCCCACGTCGTGATATATTTACTCTCGCATGACACGGGCTCACGCCCGTGTCTATTGAGTGAAAATACACCCGTCGTGGACGTTCCGTTGCCGCCTCTTCCTGATTGTCGTGCAAGTTTGCGAAGTTTGTACGCAGAAGACAGCGTTCGTAAACGTCCTTTTTTTCTGACAAAATTAACCCACCAGCCCATTACGGGCTAACTGAATCGGTAGCAAAGATAAACAAATCAAAGTTAAAAACAAAGAAAATGTATGTGTTTTTTGTCATAGATTATGTAAATGTTGCTATTTGGTTGTTAATTAAGATAAATGTATGAGTAAAACGGTATTGTGTCATAAAGATGTCGGATGAGTGTCTTTTTCCTGCCGTCATTACTGTTTTTCCGCACAAGCATGTGGCGGAATGCTTTTTATGAGACGTTTTTTTAGTATATTTGCATGTCACGGTGGTGTCGCTGCGGACGCTGTGCCGCTGTCCTGCCATAGGCATGTTTTAAGATTTCATCAGGCAAACGCTTTCCTTGACAGTGCCGTTTCATTGGTCGCGCACCGCCCTTCCGCGCTCATGCCGCAGGGCGGACGTTTGTCGGGAGCGACGGAACGGCAGGCGCGGACACATCGCCGCAAATGCGCGGGGAACGGTGGAAACGCATAAAAATACGCTTTTCGCTTGACTCGTTTTTGACAGAATAAAATCGCGAAACAGAACGCCGGAAGCCCATTTTCCGCTCTTTCATGACCTCCGGGAAGGTGTCCGGCAGAGCGTGTGGCATGCGGAAAAGCCCGTTCCGTATGCTTTCGGGACTGCGGAAGAGCCTCCGCGGCATGACGGAAGAGGCTCGGCGACGGTGCGGAAAAGCCTTTCCGGCGACACCAAACGGGCTCTTCCGTAAGGCAAGAGAGGCGTGTGAGGACTGCCTGTGTGGCGTAATTGGCTGACAATAAAGCGGTTGGCGTCATCTGCGTGAGACTCGCGTATACGGTGGCAGAGACGCCTCCGCCCGCAAATACGCGCAAAATGAGCGTTTGGCGATGCATATTTATGCACCGCGACGCATAAATATGCAATTGGAGAAGAGTGCCGGAGGCAGGAAAAAAAGATGCCGGCATTTTGGCGGTGTCATACATTTTTTTATATATTTGCAGAATTCTTGCATTATAAAAATGAGATGTGGACATGCGTGAAAACAAAAGCATAGTGTTTGACAGCATTTTTCGCCGCACTTACTCCAGGCTCTATTTCTACGCGCTCAGTCTGCTTTCCGACGAAAGCGATGCCGACGACGTGGTGGAGGAAGTGTTCGCCGGGCTGTGGGTTGCGATAAATGTATCAACGTGGTTTTTCAAGATATCCCATGAAATTGTGTTCGGCTCCCCACAGGCAAGACCAGCCATGATTGTAACCATGTCTCCGTCTACGATGCGGATAGCTCCGTCCTTAGCACATGCTCCTTTGTAAAGACATGCAGCAGGCTCAGCTTCAACAACAACAACTTTCGGTGGATTTTCCGGATAGCGGTTAGCGAAGAATCCCTGAACTGCTCCGGCGAGTGAACCAACACCAGCCTGAATAAATACATGTGTCGGACGCTCACATCCAGCTTCATGAAGCTGATCATCAGCCTCGTTAGCCATTGTTCCGTATCCCTGCATGATCCATGCCGGAATCTCTTCATATCCGTCCCAGGCTGTATCCTGAACCATTACGCCGTTCTCTGTCTTCTCTGCCATAGCGTTAGCCATACGAACACATTCGTCGTAGTTTTCCTCTTCGATCGTAGCTTTCGCTCCTTCTTTCAGGATGTTGTTCAGTCTTGTCTGAGTGGATCCCTTCGGCATAAGTACTACAGATTTCTGTCCAAGCTTGTTCGCTGCCCATGCAACACCACGTCCGTGGTTACCATCTGTTGCAGTGAAGAAAGTAGCCTGTCCGAATTCATTACGCAGTTCGTCAGATGTAAGAACGTTGTAAGGAAGTTCTGAAACATCCTTTCCTGTCTGCTTTGCAATGTAGCGAGCCATTGCGAAAGATCCGCCGAGTACTTTAAATGCGTTCAGTCCGAAACGATAAGACTCATCTTTTACATAGACCTCTTTCAGTCCAAGGTATGCAGCCATGTGATCCAGTTTTGCAAGTGGTGTAACACTGTACTGCGGGAAGCTCTCATGAAATGCGCGAGCTTTCGCTACATTCTCAAGTGACATTACCTGAAGCTGAGAGTCATCTGTTTTTGGCATTTCGTTTACTGCCCATTTGATAGTTTCCATTGTAGTGACCTCCTTAAATTAATACGTGTCATTTGCCCATGTAACTGTAAAGTGTGAATTTCGATATCCCCAAATACGAAGAAACTTTATCGCCGGACTTTGTAATAAGGAAAGCACCGGCATGATCCAGATACTGGACAACAGCAACTTTGTCATCTTTGTTCATCAATGCAACAGGCTTTCCGACTTTTGCAACGGCCTGCTCGATCAACAGATCCAGAAGTTCATTTACATTATGTGTGATCCGTCGTGGCGAATCACCTGTAAGATCCGGAAGATTGTCTTTCGTAGCGATCAAAGACTGAATTGCTGTACTCGCAGCTGTAAAAGCTGTGATGTCATAGTTTAATGAGAAGATGTATGAGACCGATCCGTCATCGTCTCTTATATAGAAGGTACTCGATTTCAAGATCCGTCCATCTTCTGTTTTAGTAAGATAGGAAAGCTTATCATGAATCGTTGACGGATCCGACTGAAGTGTCTCAAGAACAATTCCTGAAGGACCATCTCCGGTCTGTCGGTTCGATACATGTCCGTTCTCGATGTACACGATCGATCTCTCCAGATCTTTTGTCTTCAAATCATGAATTGCAATCTCACAGGAACTTCCAAATTGTATTGCAAGTCCGTGTGCAAGCTGCTTAAGAAAATCTAAGGTATGACGCATATGTCCACCTGCCTTTCTACATGCTTTCTGTCTTCATAATCCCATAATATCATAAAAATCACGATAGTCAATACCTTTCCTAAAAAATTTTTAGGTAACAAAAAACTTTTTTAGATTTCTTGTTGCATTTAGACAATTTAGATGTTATTCTATGTGTAACAGAGACGTTGATGTACGAAATGCACATAACAGGCAGATGGCATTTTAACATCAAAGTGTAGAAATTCATAAAAAGGAGAGGTTACAATTATGTTGATCTTAGGTAATGGTAGAGTTGTGACAAGAAACCCTGAATGTCCTTATATGGAAGAGGGCGCAGTAGCAATTGATGGTAAAGTAATCTGTAAGGTTGGACCAACAGATGAGTTGAAGAAGGCTTATCCAGATGCAGAGTTTATTGATGCAAAAGGCGGAGTGATTATGCCGGCATTCATTAATACTCATGAACATATCTATAGTTCTTTTGCAAGAGGACTTGCTATTAATGGATACAATCCAACAGGATTGCTCAGCATTCTTGAAGGAATGTGGTGGACACTGGATAGAAACCTGACACTGAATGATACTTATTTAAGTGCTATGGCTACTTATATTGATTCTATCAAGAACGGTGTAACAACAGTATTTGACCATCATGCAAGCTTTGGAGCTATCAAAGGTTCCTTATTTGAAATTGAGAGAGCAGCGAAGGAAACAGGAATTCGTTCCTGTCTCTGTTATGAAGTTTCCGACAGAGATGGAAAAGACAAGGCCAGAGAGTCTGTAATGGAGAATGCAGAATTTATTCGTCATGCACTGAAGGATGACAGCGGAATGATCGCCGGAATGATGGGTATGCATGCACAGTTCACAATCTCAGATGAGACAATGGAACTTGCAGCAGCAAACAAACCGGATGAAGTTGGTTATCATATTCATGTTGCAGAAGGAATTGAAGATCTGCATCACTGCCTGAAACATTATGGAAAGAGAATTGTTGACCGTCTGATGGACTTCAATATTCTTGGAGAGAAGACACTGCTTGGACATTGTATCTACATCAACCCACATGAGATGGATCTGATCAAAGATACAAACACAATGGTCGTTCATAATCCGGAATCCAATATGGGAAATGCCTGCGGATGCCCTCCGACAATGGAACTTGTACACAGAGGAATCCTTACAGGACTTGGAACAGATGGATATACACATGATATGATGGAATCCTTCAAAGTGGCAAATATTCTTCATAAACATCATCTTTGCGATCCAAACGCAGCATGGGGAGAAGTTCCGACAATGCTGTTTGAGAACAATGCAAAGATTGCAGGACGTTATTTCGATCAGAAGCTCGGGGTTCTTGAAGAAGGCGCAGCAGCAGATGTGATCATTGTTAATTACAATCCGCTGACACCAATGAATGAGAATAACATCAATGGTCACCTTGTATTCGGAGTAACTGGACACGATGTTGTGACAACTGTTGCAAACGGTAAAGTATTGATGAAAGACAGAAGACTGACAGAGATTGACGAAGCGAAAGTTATGGCAGACTGCAGACAGGCAGCAGCCGAACTTGGAAAACGTATTAACAGTCGTTAGGCTTAGATTGACGGATACTGTTCATTAATGTTAACATATATAACAGATGTGGACAGTATCTTTGATCGCACATTTTGTCAAAACTAACCGGAAAGGACAATAGAATAATGAAAGAAAAGAAATCAGAAGCACCTCGCAGAGGAAATGAAGAACTGTTTAAGTGGGATGGTAACCCGACATTCGGTCAGATACTTCCGCTTGCTGCCCAGCATGTACTTGCAGCAGTTGTAGGATGTGTTACACCGGCGATTCTGGTTGCGAATGCAGCGAACAATGCAGGCGGAAATGTAAACATGGGTCTCTTGATCCAGATGTCACTTGTATTTGCAGCATTATCAACATTCCTTCAGCTGTATGGAAATAAGATCCATCTTGGATCCGGACTTCCGGTCATTATCGGAGTAAGTTTTGCTTATGTTCCGACGATGACAGCAATCGCAGCACAGGCAAAGGACGTTAACACGATTTTTGGCGCGATGATCATAGGTGGTATCGTAGCAATTGTCGTTGGACTTACTATTAAGCA
>OGXH01003224.1_pt1 | contig 10636 bp, 9 predicted proteins | sample 1576241 | NCBI WGS metagenome assembly OGXH01 (sample SAMEA3541529, study PRJEB24748) | human gut metagenome | biome: human gut; feature: human-associated habitat; material: faeces | place: China | collected 2012
CATTGTCTAGTAATATATCAAACGTATGTATTATGGATTAAACGCCAAAATGCAACAGACATAAGTTAATAGAAGAGGGAAATATTCGTTTCCCCATTTTTTCAAGATCAATGGAGAATATGTCGATTTTGACCTGATGAATCTCGAACGGAACGAAACAGACGACAAAACGTAAAAGTCCCGGCAGAAACATTTATTGAAATATAGAAACAGCGGGATATTGACAAAAATATAGCTATCGACTATATTACATGCAAATGATAAAAATTATTGACAAAGGCGTTGGAACTAAGGGGGGTTCTGGCGCTTTTTTGATTCAATAGAAAAGAAGGTGTTTGTATGGTAAAATGCAGGGATATCTTACGAATGAAACTGGACGGAATGTGGCTGTTAGCCGGAGAAGGAGGGTTAGATCGTGTGGTGTCATGGTTTTAGAAGAAAAAATGAGACAAGACAGCACGATATGGTATTATATCTGATAGAGGAAATGCAAAACAAAGAATTGGTGATTGTATAGATATGGGAAGGAAGATCCAGATGAAAAAAGAACCTATCAGATTTACGGCAGCCGGAGATATTCTGATCGCAAAAAAAATCCCAAGGGAAAATGACGGAATAGCAGAAATCAGCCGGTATATCAAACGTGGTGATATCAGAATGGCAAATTTAGAGACCACAGTCACAGATGGGACCTGCTTTGCTTCTGCATTTTCAGGAGGAACGTGGCTGACTGTGGATAAATCCTGTCTTTTGGATATCAAAAGATATGGATTTAATATGCTGGGATTAGCAAACAATCACAGTATGGATTATTCTTATGAAGGTCTGAATATGACCATTGACAATGTAAATAAAGCAGGATTTTTTTATGCGGGGAGTGGAAAAAATTTATATGAGGCAGCAAGACCTGCAATGATAGAGACAAAAAATGGAAGAGTTGGGGTAATCGATATCTGTTCAACATTTGAAAATGCTGCGAGAGCAGGGAGCCAGACCCCAAGAATCCCGGGATGACCGGGATTAAATGCGTTGCGGACTCATAATCTTTACAAGATCACAAAAGAACATGCGGCATATCTGGAAGAAATCAATAAAAATACAGGACTTAACAGTTTGAGAGAAAAACATCGTGCGCAGGGGTTTATACCGTCGCTTGCAGAGAACCGGATGGAATTTGGAACGATGGAATTTACTATTGTGGATAGCAATGAGCAGGAAGGACGATGGAGTTATTCTGATAAACGGGATGTGGAAAGAACATTAAATGGAATAAAAGAGGCATTGTATACCTGTGAGGCGGTGGTTATCATGATACATTCGCATGAGATAAAAGCCGATCAGGAATATGAAGCAGATTATTTTATGGAGGAATTTGCACATGTCTGTATTGATGCCGGTGCCTGTGCCGTGGTCGGAAGTGGAACACATCAGATGAAAGGAATTGAGTTTTATAAGGACTGTCCTATTTTTTACTGTCTTGGTAATTTTATATTTGAAAATGAGTTTGTGCGGGATCTTCCTGCTGATTATATGGAAAAATACGGGTTGCCGGAATCTGCATCCGGGGCAGAAGGAATTGCAAAAAGAAGTGCTAAGGCAAAGAAAACTCTGTATACGATACCGGAAGTTTATCAGACGGTTATTCCGTATTTTGAGATTATAGACGGAAAATGTGTAAAAACAGAACTTTTGCCGGTAAGCCTTGGATTTTATAAGGAAAGATACAAAAAGAATTTGCCGTATGTGGCAGATGAGATAGAAGCACTTGCAATATTAGAATATTTAAACCGGGCATGCAGACCATATGGGGTGGAATGGTGTTATAGTGGTGGTATAATGATACGGAGTAAATAGAGAAAGAAGGTAGATGTATTGGAGAGTATACAGCAGTATATCAAAGAACAGAAAACTTTATTAGAACAGACATTAAGGGAAATGGCACTGATAAAAGCACCGACGGGACATGAGAAAAAGAGAGCAGAATATTGCGTGGAATGGCTTCAGGCGCAGGGAATAGAAGAAGTACTGTCAGACGAATGCACAAATGTGATCGTGCCATGGAATATCCAATCTGGAAAGAATAACTGTATGTTTATGGCTCATTTAGATACCGTATTTTCGGAAGAAACAGAATTGATGATAAAGGAAAAAAAGGGGAAGTGGTGTTGTCCGGGAATTGGAGATGATACTGCAAATGCCGCAATATTATTGCTGCTGATCAAATATGTCCATGAAAAAGTGAAAAAAAGGTCCTGTGGTGTCTGGTTTGTATTTGATGTTGGGGAAGAAGGACTTGGAAATCTTGCAGGAAGCCGTAAACTGATGGAGTCCTATGGAAATCGTTTAAGGTGGGTAACCAGCTTTGATCTGTACACGCATCATATCTATACATCGAGTGTCGGTTCTTATCGTTATAGAATTGTAGTAAAGACGAAAGGAGGACATTCTTATCTTGATTTTGGCAATAAAAGTGCAGTTGCGGAAATGGCAGCACTGATTCATGAACTGTACGGTTATCAGCCTGTTGGCGCCGGGCATACTACATATAATGCCGGAGTCATTTCGGGAGGGACATCGGTAAATACGATTGCGCAGGAGTGCAGTATGCTGTATGAAGCACGTTCGGATGAGGCAGAAGCCCTGGTGGAATGCGAGAACTATTTGTATGAAACATTAAAAAAACGTAAGACAGATGATGTTCAGATTGAATGTAAAAAGATAGGAGAACGTCCCTGCATGGGAGTGGTCGATACAGAAAAAATTATGCGGATAGCACAAAAGTGCAGCGATCTGATAGAAAAAGTTACCGGAAAACGACCTGCATTTGGGCAGGCGTCCACGGATTGTAATATACCGCTAGCTATGGGAATTCCGTCTCTGTGTATTGGACTCATAGAAGGAGCGGGTGCGCATACATTAGAAGAATGGATTAACCCGGAATCTTTAACAAAAGGATTTCAAATTGCAGTAGGCGTGTTTGAAACAGTTACAGAAGAGCATTGACGGTGCAGATAGGAGCAGAACAAATGAAGGATGAAATTTTTTTCAGAGATAAGTTAGAGGATGAATGGGAAGCAAACGAGGTGTATGCTATTTTATCAGAGTGTGATAAGGATTTTGAACCGCCGTTATCGGAGCGGGGAAGCACTGTTCAAAAGACATGGGAGAAAAAATCTGGTGACGGTGTCAGAAATTACTTTAATGAGGTGGCAAAACAGCATACACTTTTATTAAAAAGAGAGAAGAAAATCATTGCTTTTCTGTCATTTCGTTCGATGGAAGAATGTGAGGCTTTAAAAGATTACAGGGATATCTGTTATTTTACCACACTCTGCATCAGAAAAGAGTACAGAGGCCAGGGGTTAGCACTGGTATTATATCAGAAAGCGAAAGAATATGTGGAAGAAAGCAGCAGATATACGGTAATGGCACTTAGGACCTGGAGTACGAACAAAGCACAGCTGCACCTGATGGAAAAAATGGATTTTCACTGTGAAACACGTCTGAAAAATGACAGAGGTGAGGGAATTGATACCTTATATTTTGTGAAAGAAATTACGGGAAAGGGAATCCGTGCATATGGATATACGATAGGAAATGGCAAGTGTGGCATTCGCAATACGATCACGGATGTGCCGGGAGTAAAGGTTGGGCATTATACGGTGAGGAAGGGAAAAAACCAGACTGGTGTTACAGTGATCATACCATGTGATGGTTTTGTCTATGAAAGGAAGCCACTTGCAGCGGTTTATGCATTAAATGGTTTTGGGAAGACGCAGGGAACGGTTCAGATTGAAGAACTCGGTGTATTAGAGACGCCGATCGCACTGACGAATACACTAAATGTAGGAAAGGCAGCAGATGGGCTTGTCACATTTACGGAAAAGGAATGCAGGAAGAACGGTAAAGAGTTAGTAAGCGTTAATCCAGTAGTAGGAGAGACGAATGACTCTAAAATGAATCAGATCACAGAACGGGTAATAGAGGCAGAAGATGTACTTTTTGCAATCGAACACGCAGAAAAAAACTTTAAGCAGGGAGCAGTCGGTGCCGGAAGAGGAACAGTCTGTTTTGGATTAAAGGGTGGGATTGGTTCCGCATCAAGAATTTTAACGTTTGGCGGTAAAGAGTATACAATCGGTGTTTTGGTGCAGTCTAATTTTGGAAAAACGCAAGATCTTACCGTTGCCGGCGTACCGGTTGGCAGACAGATATGTACGAAAATACAAAACAGTGCAAAAGAGGATAAGGGTTCCATCATGGTCATTGTGGGGACTGATCTGCCGCTTGGAGAGAGACAGTTAAAGAGAGTTTTAAAAAGAGCAGCAGTTGGGTTGATACGAACTGGTTCTTTTATGGGACATGGCAGTGGGGATGTATTTATTGGGTTTACCAATGCGAATGGGATACCGGATACGAAAGAAGAGCAGTTTCATATGATGAAGTACTTCCCGGAAAATCAACTTGATAAGGTATTCCGGCTGGTGGCAGAGGCTGTGGAAGAATCTATTTTAAATTCATTGACGTGTGCAAAAGCGATGCCAGGGCGCGATGGTGAAATCTATCATAGTCTAAGTGAATTTTTGTAAAACAGAATAAATATCAGAAAATACAATGATATGGCGAAATACATAGGAAAAAATAGGTGAATTTACCTACGCAGCCGATTACACGATCGTCATTGTATGTATGCAACGAATGCCGCTTTGATAGGACGGCGAACTTGATGGGCAGAGCATGGTCCTTGCCTTTATACATCACGGGAAGGAGGACAGCCGAAAATGGAAACTGAAAAAGTATATGCCATTTGCAAAAATATATCCCATGCTGGTGGCAAAGGCAGTCCGCAAGGGGCGGACACAGGGATCGCTTACTCGACCCGCAGCATCCGATAACCGATGCCGATGTGCGTTTGTATGTATTGCTGCCCATCTTTCCCGTTTTCCAGCTTTTTGCGCAGGGTTGCCATGAATACTCGCAGAGAAGCAATATCATTTTCCCAACTGCTGCCCCAAATCTGTTGCGTAATGTAGGTGTGTGTCAGAACCTTACCAACATTTTTGGAGAGCAGGCACAACAGTTTGTATTCGATGGGTGTTAGGTGCAGTTCTGCACCATCAAGATATGCGCAGCCTGCCGCATAGTCGATTTTCAGTGCACCGTTCGTAAAAATTGGGGTTTCCTGTGCCGTATCTGCTTTTATCAACGCTAACCTTCGCTGCGTCACCCGCAGTCGTGCCAACAGTTCATCCACGGAAAAAGGCTTTGTCAGGTAATCGTCCGCCCCGGCATCCAGCGCCCCGATTTTATCGGAATCCTCTGTCCTGGCGCTGATTACAATGATCGGCATATTCGACCACGAACGGATCTTTTGGATGATCTCCACGCCATCCATATCTGGAAGTCCCAGATCAAGCAGCACAATATCTGGATTGTGAGACAGCGCCTCCATCACGGCGCTTGCGCCGTTTTGCGCCGAAAGATACTTGTATTCGTGAGTTTTCAGCGTCGTCGTGATCAGATTGCGCACAGGGGTATCATCTTCTACAACAAGGACAAGCGGCTTATTCATTTAAGTTCACCTCACTAAGCGGTAATGTAAAGGAAAAGATGCAGCCATGCGGCGAATTGTTTTTCAGCGTTATTTCGCCATGATGTGCATGAATGATGGCTTGACAGAGCGTGAGCCCAAGTCCGAGGCTTCGGCGGCTGTCGCCAATCGGATTTCCCCCGGCAAAGAACATTTCAAAAACACGCTCCTTTAGTTCGTCCGGGATACCAGGGCCGTTATCGCTGACACAGATCTCAACCGCTTTTTTTTGCTGGGTTGCCGTGATGCAGATGTCAGAGCCAGCCGTAGTATATTTGACTGCATTGTTCACCAGATTGATAAGCACCTGCACGATGAGTCCTGCATCCACCCGTATCAGCAGCGGCACGTCTCCGCAATCCACCGTAATGTGATGTTCTGTCGATCTTCGGTCGATATGCCGTAGCGCTTCCGACACAATATCGTCCACAACCTGATCGGAAAGACGCAGCTTGACGCTGCCGTCAGCGATTTTCGTAATGGAGAGCAAATTCTCAACCAGCTCGGTCAGCCACTGTGCATCGTCATGAATGTCCGTAAAAATCTGTTTCCGTGTTTGCTCATCCAGCATGTCATAGCTGTGCAGCAGTGTGTCGGCGTTGCCGGAAATAGAGGTCAGCGGTGTCCTGAGATCATGAGAAATTGAACGCAGAAGATTAGCGCGAAGCTGTTCGTTCTTTGCAAGAACGGCAGCTTCTTCCTTTTCTCTGGCATTTCGCAGGTTATCCAGCGCCAGGGCGCACTCACCGAGAAGGGAGAACAGAACGCTGGATGTAAATGCGTCAGGCTGCGTTTGCTTTTCCATCGGAATCCCGACAACGCCGTAAATTTGCTGCCCGGTACGAATGGCAAGATACAGTCGTTTTGCTTTGGGAAAGTTTTGTGTCGTTGCTCCGGCACGTTTCCGGTTTTGCCAGACCCAGTCGATCACATCCTGTTCCTGGTCTGTGTCCGGGGCACTATATGGGCTGCTTGCGTCAGCCGGGTAAAGGATCCCTTTGGACAGCGCGCCTTCCTGTGCCGGATAAATCAGGATGTTCCGCTGCATGAGCTTTTGTATCTGCGTTGCGGTCATCCGGTAAACTTCCTCAGACGTTTCCGCTTTTTGAAGCTGCCTGTTCATATCAAAAAGCAGCTTTGTGCGATAAGCGTCCCGTGCGGATAGCTGCGCGTGGGCTTTGAGCTTGGCTGCAAGTGTACCTGTCAAAAGCGCAGCCATGAACATGACGGCAAAGGTTATGGGATATTTGCTTCCATAGGCGACCAAAGACAGCCTGGGTTCTGTCAGAAAATAATTGAACAAGATGACACTCAAAAAGGCGGACAGCACGCCGCAGGTATATCCGCTGGTAAAGGCGGAGGTCAGAAGCACACCCAGCAGATAAACCATGATGATATTGGCATCCGCAAAGCCAAGCCGCAGAAACAACCACCCGATGATCGTAGCGGCTGTCAGAATCCCGACAGTCAGAAGCAGTTCCCGGGCGGTTGGAAGCGCCGGGCGAACGGCGGAAAATGGTTTCCTGGGATCGCTTTTATAGACCTCCGCATCCGGAATGATGTGAATGTCCATTTCCGGCGCAAGCGTAATGAGCTGTTCTGTCAGCGTCGGTTCGCTCCAGAAATGCCGTCGCTGCACGCCGCTGCGCCCAATTACGATTTTGGTCACATCGGAGAGTCGCGCATATTCCGCAATCTGCGTTGGTACATCTTCTCCATGTGTTGTGATGATCTCTGCACCAAGCTGCTGTGCAAGACGTATATTCGCCTGCAGTCGAGCGATATCTTCTGCGTTCATGCCAGAGTATCCGGGGGTCTGCACATAGAGCGCGGTAAGGCTTCCGCAAAATGCCTGCGCCATTTTCCCTGCCATTCGTACAATACGTTCATTGGATGGGGACGAGGACAGGCACACCAGAATATGCTCTTTTGATAGATTGTTTTCATTGTTCTGCACAGTTTCACCACCCCTCTTGATGGTATTATAGCACCAAAATGTGGCGAATTCCATTGTGTCCAATCGGATTCGTTTCTGATTTTCGTACAGAAAGCGATCCAGCTGCTCCATCAGAAACCATCCGAACAGGAACGTTAGAGCCATCCCAACGATCAAAATGACATCTTTCATATTGTTTCACCGTCCGTTCATATCCGGAAACACTTTTGCAGCGCCTTATATTCACCCAGCGCTAAAATGGTTATTTCTCCTGACAGCACCGTATCAGGCGTAATTGAAACGTCGGTTTTTCCGGAATGTTTGATGCCAAGAATGTTAATGCCATACTTCCTGCGAATATTCAGTTCACCAACGCTTTTGCCAATCCACCCTTGTGGAACTTCTACTTCAAAAATGGCGTGCTGCTCGTCAATCTCCATGTAGTCGAAAATATGATCGGCAGTATATCGAATTGCTGCCCATTCTGCTACCTGCTTTTCCGGGTAGATCACATGGTCGGCTCCGTTGCGAAGCAGAAACTTTGCATGTACATCCCGCTCGGCACGTGACACTACACACTTCGCGCCCAGCTCCTTCAGAAGCGACGTCGTTTCCAGAGAATTCTGAAAGCTGCCGCCAATGGTCACGATGCAGACATCGAAATTTCCGATGCCAAGGGAGCGAAGAAACTCCGCGTTTGTACTGTCTCCAATTTGTGCGTTGGTGACGAAGGGAAGTATATCATTGATCCGTTCTTCGTTTGTATCGACTGCCATGATCTGATGCTCCAGCTGAGATAACTGCATAGCGATATGCCGTCCGAAGCGGCCTGCGCCAATCAATAAAATGTTTTTCATGTGTAAAGACTCCTTATCCAATCATTATTTTTTCCTGCGGCAGCTTTGCGCCGTTTATTTTTTTGCCGGAAAACGCTGCATAAATGAGCGTAAGACCGCCGACTCTGCCCAGATACATGAGCACGATCAGCACTATTTGGGAAGGGAGATGCAGCTGCGGCGTGATACCCAGGGTCAATCCCACTGTTCCGACTGCCGAAGCAGTTTCATACAGGCATGCGGAAAGCGTCAAATCTTCATACACGCTGATAAAAACAGCGCCGCCAAAGAACAGTGTAAGGTACATTGTCAGAATGGTTGCGGCGGTCTTGACAGCGCTGCAATCAATCCTACGTCCGAAAAACTGAGCATTCTCTCGCTGACGAAAGGTTGCGGCAGCATTGGCAAGCAAGACCGCCAGCGTCGTTGTTTTTATTCCGCCTGCCGTAGAACCCGGAGAACCGCCAATGAGCATCAGAAGGATCATTATGCCCTGCGACGCACCGGACATTGCAGATAGCGTTACTGTGTTATAGCCCGCGGTCCTCGGCGTGACGGACTGAAAAAAAGATGCCAGCAGCCGCTTTCCGGTAGAAAGCGCGGAAAAGTCGGTGAAAAAGAAAAACGCGGCGGGCAAAAGAATTAAAAGACCTGTCGTGACAAGGATCACCTTACTCTGCATCCGGTAGCGATGAAGCCGCCACTTGTTTTCGCAGACATCGTCCCATGTCAAAAAACCAATGCCGCCAACTACGATCAGCAGCATGATCGTGATATTGATTGTCGGACTGCCGGCATAGCCGGTAAGGGATGGATAGAGATTACTTTCTGTTCCAAGAATGTCAAATCCGGCGTTGCAGAATGCGGATATGGAATGAAACACTGCCATCCAGATGCCGCGCCATCCATAGTCATGGCAAAACACCGGCAGCATGGCCAGTGCGCCCAGCAGTTCGATCAAAAACGTTCCTCGCAAGATGAACCGTGTCAGACGGACGATTCCGCCGACCTTTGGCGCAGAAATTGCATCTTGCATGGTGCTGCGCTGCATCAGGGAGATTTTTCGCCCGGACAACAGCGCAAACGATGCTGCTACGGTTATGACGCCAAGTCCTCCGATCTGGATCAGTACCAGAATGATCGTCTGTCCGAAGCCGGACCAATAGCTTCCGGTATCTTGAACAACAAGTCCTGTGACGCAGACGGCAGAGGTCGCGGTAAACAGCGTTTCATTGAATGGCGTTACACACCCGGCTGTTGTGGAGATCGGCAGCATCAGCAGCAACGCTCCGAATAGAATGACCCCGGCAAAGCCAAGTATGATAATTTGAAAAGACGAAAGACGACGTTTTCGACGAATGTTCTCTTCCGGCATAAAGGCAGCTCCTTATTTCTGTTATCGTTATATTATACGGTCGGAGACTTTAAGGTTGGATAAGGGACATTTGCAGCGTATTAAGATTGAATAAAGATTGGGAGCTTGCTTGTGCAATGCTTTTCGCCTGCCATGCGAAGTGCTTATGAACATTCGGTTACAAGCAAATAAACTCGTATAACAAGCAGTAACCTCTTGCATGTGTCAGGTGACCGTATGAATACAATGCCCTGCACCGATTCCTATTCCTGTCTGTGAATCTCCTTTTCCCGCCGCTTTTGATAATCCTCCAGGTATCGATCCAGATAAACCTTGTTGACGGTGGCCAGGATCGTGTTGCGAAGAAGATCCTTTGCATCGGACTGCGTCTTACCGATTCCATCTCTCGCCGGGGCTATACCGAACGCTGCACCGAGCATATTCTCAAATTCATCACAGAAATAGTCATAGGCGGTCTGAAGGGGATAGTTATCCTCCTGTATGCCGAACATCAATCGAAGCCCTTCAAGCTGGACAACGGGCTTGACTACGGCAATGAACAGGAGTCGTGCGAGGTGTTCCGCCGTGTATGCCTTCTTTATCGGGGATGGGATCAGACCCTGTTTCACATAATTGCTCACCATGGAGCTTGTCAACTCCGATTCTCCCAACGGCGCAAGGTGAGCGTTGACATAGCGCACCACCTGCTCCAGATAAAGCCCGACGTTCGGGATCTGCTCATAACGCGGCAAGCGGAAACCCTCAATATTCTCTATCATGCTGTTCACTTCCTTTTCCATGCAAATATTATACACGTTTCTCGTTAAACTTTCAACTGTTTTATATAAGCTTTTTACAGGTTTTTCGAAAGCTGTTGACGGAATAATAAAAACCTGATAAAATACCTGTGTCGATTTGCA
>OGXH01003225.1_pt1 | contig 10632 bp, 10 predicted proteins | sample 1576241 | NCBI WGS metagenome assembly OGXH01 (sample SAMEA3541529, study PRJEB24748) | human gut metagenome | biome: human gut; feature: human-associated habitat; material: faeces | place: China | collected 2012
CGCTGTCTTCACTATGCCTATGCGCGGCTCATTGCTCGCGTAACTTTCCATTTACAATATAATTACATTCGCGCATTTCACATCATTGGCGAGGTCGTACACTTTGCCGGTGGTGAGACCCAGAACTTTGGGGCGCAGCACCGCATTGGGAACGTTCTCCACAATACGGGCGGTCTCTCCGTTGCTCAATGCCACATCTGTGCCTACCGGATAGAGAATAACGCTCTCCAGGAAGCACCGCATAACTGTAATATCCAGCTCTTCCGTCATGGACATGATCATTTCCACAGCATCTCTGGGAGAAAACGGCTTCTTATACGGCCGCTCCGTCACCAACGCATCATAAATATCCGACACAGAGATCAGTCTGGCAAACAGGTCGATCTTGTCCCCTGTGATCCCCATAGGATATCCTTTTCCGTTCATTTTCTCATGATGCTGTAACACACCCAGCTTGATCTCCATGGACAGATCTTCCTTAGACTGCAGAATACGATATCCGTACACGGAATGCTGCTTCATAATGGCAAACTCTTCATCCGTCAGCCGCGCCGCCTTATTCAGGATCTCATTGGGTACTTTTGATTTTCCGATATCATGTAAAAGTCCTGCGATTCCGATCTCGTAGACCTGCTTGTCATCCAGTCCGTATTTCCGCGCCACGATCATGGACATCGTTGCCACATCCACACTATGTTTGAAAGTGTACTCATCACTGATCTTCAATGCACCGATATCCACTGCTACTGCATCATTATCCTCAATAGCCCGCAGCAGGTCATCCGTAATACTCCGGGAAGCATTGGTAAAATCCGGTGACTGCGTATCCTGGTACAAATACTGCACTCCCTGTGCCACGCGGCTTCGCACGCTCTCTGAGATCTGTACCTTGGCAGGATCCTTCACCTTCACCTGTTCATATTTTTTCTGTAATGGTTCCGGCAGTTCCTGCGGCTTGTCCGCATCCGCCGGCTTCACATCCTCTGTACCCTCACAGGTATAAATTCCTGTAACCCCCATTTTCTTCAGCGCATCGATATGGAAATCCTCCAGTCGGGTACGTCTGGCGATCAGTACACGGCCTGCACGGTCTATGATTGCCTGATCGATCATCATCCCCGGCTGCACAATGCGCAGCGGGACATATTTTCTCCTGATCATCGGTCCCTTCCCCTTTCCGAATGATTTTGGTTCATGCTTTATTGTAACATATCTTCATGAATTCTTAAAGATATCTGTCAAAAAGCTTAAAACTGCTTAAAAGACTTTTTATGGGACAATCCTTTATACTCTTCTATAGAAAAGACGGTTATTTTGTCAAAAAAGGTTCTAACGGGAGGGATTTCTATGAATGCAAATGCAGCTTATCAGGTTCCGGTGCAACAACGCCGCCGCAGAATTTCCAGGCAGGAGATGCTCCGCAGGAAGCGGGCGATCCGCAGAAGAAAACGCATAGTCTGCTTCCTCCGGGTCTCATTTGCCATCGTGTTGCTCCTGACCGCAGTCTCTTTCTGGCAGGATTACGGCCATGAGATTCTTCCTGCCGTCAATCATCTGTATTATCAGCTGACTGCCCGGTATGATCTGCCGGTTGTCCAATATGATTTTGCTGCACTGCGGGAAGAAAATGAATCTGACGCTGCCGGAAGTCTCTCTACCACCGCAGATACCGTAAGCATCACGGAAGCACTGGCCGATCTTGCCCAAAATAATGCCGAAGCCGCGGATTTCGTGGCAGACTACCCCAACAGACAAAATTATCTGGGACAGTCCATCGATCTTGCTTCCGATGTTCTCATTGGACAGGTGCCTCTGCTCCTGCAATGGGACAAGCGCTGGGGCTACGAGTCCTACGGTGATAGCATCATCGGTCTCGCCGGCTGTGGTCCCACCTGTCTGTCCATGGTCTATGTCTATTTCACCCACGATTTGAACGGCACCCCGAGAGAGATTGCCTCCTACTGTGAAAAGAACGGTTATTATACGGAAAATGGCACCAGTTGGTCCCTGTGGACCGAAGGGCTTCCTGCCCTCGGCCTGTCCGGCAAGGAACTTCCCCTGGGTGAAAACAGCATGAAAACAGCCCTGGATCAGGGAAAACTTATCGTATGCAGCATGCGGCCGGGGGATTTCACCACCTCCGGCCACTATATCCTGCTCTATGATTATGATGACACGGGCTTTTGCGTCAAAGATCCCAATCGGGTAAGCAATTCTTCCCGCACCTGGGATTATGACACGCTGTCTCCGCAGATCAAAAATCTGTGGGCCGTCAGCCCCACTGGTTTTTAACAATGTCTGCCAGAATCTTTGCTGTGCCGTCGATGCCGAACCGGCTGCTGTCGATCATGAGATCCTTATGGTCGAAAACGCTCTGCCAGCCGGGAATATAGGCTTTGTGGTAACGATTTCTGGCAGCATCCACATCCCGCATCATTTTCTTTGCCGTCTGGGGATCCATCTGCAGGTTCTCCACACAGTTTTTCAGCCTTGACTCATCGGGGGCATAGACATACACATTCAGATGATTCGGGATATCCTCCAGAATATAGTCCGCACAGCGTCCCACAATGATGCAGGATCCCTTGGCTGCGAAATCTCGGATGATATTTTTCTGGGTAAGAAAGATCTCATCCTTGAGGCTGGACATTCCCATTCCGAGCGGATACTGCCTCCGGAAGAAAGTAGACTTCATACTCTCTTCTTCATCGCTGATGACAGATACCGGAAGGCCCATGCGCTTCGCCGTAGCCTCCACAATATCTCTGTCCAGGAATTCTATTCCCAGTATTTCGGACAGTTCCCTGGCAATGGAACGCCCCATACTTCCGAATTGTCTTGAAATCGTGATCACATACTGTTCCATGGATATCCTCTTTTCTTTTCTCGTTTAATCTGCGGTCACACGTACCGGTCTCTTCCGCCGTTTCTGCATGGTACGTACCACGCAGGACAGTGTGTAGTTGATGATAAAATAGATCAATGCAGCTACACCAAACAGCACAAATACATCCGATACGTTTACATTGCCAGTACCATTGTAACGGCTGGCTGCGGAAAGCAGCTGTTTGGTCCGAGCCATCAGTTCGATGGTCGCCACATTTGCCAGATAGGAAGAGTCCTTGATGGTGGTGATCACCTGACTCAACAGGGTAGGAATGACATTGCGGTAAGCCTGCGGCAGAATAATATAGATCATGACCTGTACCACATTGAATCCCTGTGCGTGGCCGGCTTCAAACTGTCCATGTGCGATGGAATTCAGTCCTCCGCGGATGATCTCCGCAATAACGGAAGAGGTAAACAGGATCAGAGCAACTGCTGCCTTGAACAACAGCTTGGTCTCTACTGTGGTCAGCCCGAACAGTTTCCGGTTGAACAGCTCCGGGCAGGGGCAGAATACCAGGCATATGAAAATCCACAGCAGCAACGGTGTATTTCGAAATACTTCTATGTATACGGTGGCAATCATGCCAAATATTTTCGTCTTTTTGCTTGTGCAGTAGTTTCTGCACAGGGCCAGTACCGAACCGATGACGATTCCCAGCACAACAGCGATCAGGGCAATGATCAGAGTGAATACCGTACCTTTGAGAATGTAGGCCATAACACCTTTCTGTCCCAGTATGGAAAAGCTTGCTTCCAGGTTACTCATTGTCCGTCACCGTCCCTTCTGTTCTCTGAAATGTCACCCGCTGGTCTCTTTTCTTCAGATGGATCTCCCAGACACTGGCTGTCTTGGAGAGGGGATAACATATAACGAAAAATAACAGTCCACTGACCAGATAGGCCGGAGCATAGGCTCCACCGGTATTTTCACCGGTGACAAAGCTGTAAGTCAGCGAGATCAGATCCGCTCCGCCGATAATATACAGGCAGGAGGTATTTTTGATCAGGTTTACGATCTGGTTCACCATGGGCGGCAGAATGATCTTGATGCTCTGGGGCAGGATAATATAATACATCCGCTCCACATAAGTGAATCCCTGGGACACAGCCGCCTCGAACTGTCCCTTAGGGACGGCCTCGATGCCCGCGCGCACCACCTCGGCCATATAGGCTCCGGTGTATACGCCCAGTGCAACGATACCTGTCGGCAGGATTCCGATACTGTGACCGGAAAAAGCCAGCGCATAGTAGAAGAAACACAGCTGAAGCAAAATCGGTGTATTCTGCATGATCTCCACATAGACTCTGCTGATGATCTGCAATACCTTTTTTCCGCTGGTAGCCATCAGGCCAAAGATCACACCCAGTGCCAGCGATAACAGGATCGCAAAAAATGCTGTCTCCACAGTATTCAGAAGTCCTAACAGGAATGTGCTCCTGTACGCCCAGACCTTGCCCCAGGCTCTTGCTGAAATAATACCAGACATAGTGTTTCCTCCCGGTTACTTTTCATCTCTACAGCGCCCCTCCGGGTACTCCCTAGTCTTCGGGCGCTGTAGACTGCTTCTTATGTTATCTTTACTCTAATCCGTTCTCAGTGATCAGGCTGTCGATCGTACCGTCTGCCAACCATCCCTGGATCAGCTCATCCACATAAGCGGAGAGGCCGGAACCCTTGGTGGTAGCTACGCCATATTCCTGAGGTGAGAACTTGTCATCGATGTAAGAACGTCCCTCGGTCTTGTAGATTGCCAGGATAGACTTATCTACGCAGAACGCATCTACTTCACCGGCACTCAATGCAGTAGAGATGGCAGGATAGTCATCATACTGCTGGAAAGAGACGCCTGTGGTCCACAGTGCGGGATCGAAGGTGTCTGCATCAAATCCGCTGCCATCGATCAGACCGGCTTCGATCATAGCCTTGGTCAGTGCCTTTGCAGAAGTGGAACCGGAGGATACGCCGACCTTTTTGTCTACCAGGTCTGCCAGAGAAGTAATGCTGCTCTTATCCTCTACCAGTACGGTTACATAGTCTGTAAAATAAGGAGTGGAGAAATCCCAGCTCTGCTTTCTCTCATCGGTGATGGTGAAAGTAGCCAGTACACAGTCAATATCGCCGGAATCCAGAAGCTCGGTTCTTGTAGCTGCGGTTACGGCGGTGAACTCTACATCCACGCCAAGGCTCTCTGCGATCTTCTCAGCCAGGCTGATCTCCAGTCCGGAATACTCACCGGTCAGGGTATCCTGGAAGCCAAAGCCTACTACTGCATTTTTAACGCCGACTCTCAATACACCACGGTCTACGATTGCCTGTACGTCTGCTGCCAGCTCGCCGTCTGTTGCAGGAGCTTCCGCTCCTGTTTCTGTGGTTGCTGCTGCGGTACTTTCCGCTGCAGGTGCTGTTGCCTCGGAAGCGGGGGCATCAGTGCTGCCGCATCCGGTAAATAAAGTTGTAGTCATTGCCATGACTGCTGCCAATGCAGTCCATTTTCTTAGATTTTTCATAACGTTTTCCTCCTTTAATTCCCTTTACTTATATATCTAAACACGAAGCCTTCTGACTGACATGCTGTAAATATGACTTCGTGGATAGACCTGCTGTTATGTAATGCTGCGGTCTAACGAATGATCTTACCCAGAAACTGTTTTACACGTTCGTTGGAAGGATTGTCGAAGAAATGATCCGGCGTGCCTTCCTCAATGATCTGTCCGTCTGCCATGAATACGATGCGGTCTGCCACCTGTCTGGCGAAGCCCATCTCATGGGTAACGACCACCATGGTGATATTCTCCTTCGCAAGCTTGATCATAACATCCAGCACTTCCTGAATCGTCTCCGGATCCAGTGCGGAAGTCGGTTCATCGAAGAGAATAATCTTCGTCTGTGCACACAGGGCTCTCGCTATGGCGATTCTCTGCTGCTGTCCACCGGAAAGTGTTGTGGGATACACATGAGCCTTATCCCTAAGTCCTACCACATCCAGATAATGATAAGCCAGATCCTCGGCTTCCTTTTTGCTCTTGTGATGCAGCTTCATGGGTGCTATGGTCAGATTCTTCAATACCGTCATATGCGGATACAGGTTGAACTGCTGGAATACCATGGAGATGGACTCCCGGATGATCTTGGTCTTGTTCGCATGGGTCAGCTTCTGTCCATCAATATATACTTGACCACTGGTAGGCTCCTCCAGGAAATTCATGCATCGCACGGTGGTGGATTTACCGGAACCGGAGGGTCCGATGATAACCAGCTTCTCGCCTTCTTTTACTTCCAGATTTACATTTTTCAGTACCTGGAGATCTCCGAAATTCTTACATACATTTTCCAGTCTGATCATTTTGCTCCTCCATTCTACGTTCCGGGCAGGAATTTTTGATAATAGAAAAAGGCGCTTTTACCGATCCGGTAAAAACGCCTTTGTTTTTATGGGTTACATATTATACAGTTTTGTGCGCTTTGTCAAGACTTTTATTTCATTAATTCTTTCAGGACCTCTTTTGCCTTCTCCAGCTGATTGTCCACCGGATCATCACTGTTGTAGTATGCTTCCCCGTCAAACTCGCATTCCACATCCGGTTCAATACCGGTTCCGTGGATATTGCGGCCATTGGGAGTATAGTAAGCGCTGATGGTGATCTTGATGGCGGATCCGTCAGTGAAGGGCATGATCTGCTGTACGATTCCTTTACCGAAGGTCGTGGTACCTACCAGGGTTCCAACGCCGTAGTCCTGGATTGCTCCGGCCAGAATCTCGGAGGCACTGGCACTGTTCATATCCACCAGTACCACCAGAGGTACTTCCAGAGGAGTCTTGCCGTCACAGGTATACTCTGTGCGCTTGCCTGCCTTGTCCTCGGTATATACGATCATGCCTTCCGGGAGCAGCTTTCTGGCAATTTTAACCACTGCATCCAGACTTCCACCGGGATTGCCCCGCAGATCCAGGATCAGGCCTTCCATGCCGGAGCCCTTCACGGTTGCCAGTGCATCGGTAAACTGGTCTATGGTCACATCGTCGAATTCCACGATCTGGATATATGCCATGTTGTCATCCAGCATCTCATATTTGACGGTAGGACTCTCCACCTTTGCTCTCTCTCCCGTAACGTGCAGATAATCGCCCGCGCCCTGTCTGACAATCGTCAGATCTACCGTGGTGCCGGCTTCTCCGCGGATCATGCTCACGGATTCCGTCAGCGTCTTGCCCGCAGTGGACACTCCATCCACTTCATAGATGATATCGTTGGCCCGCAGGTCCACATCCGCCGCCGGTGCGCCCTCGATGACACCGCTGATCTTCGGCAGATTCGTATCGGAATCCATGCTGACATAGGCTCCGATACCATAATAGATTCCCTGGGTCTGTTCTGTCAGTTCGTTCAGTTCCTCTGCGGTGTAATACTCGGAATACGGATCATCCAGAGCCTCCATCAGTCCGTGGTACATACCATCCTCAAGCTGTTCATTGGTGACCTCGCTTAAGTAAAAGTTCTCTTTTACCGTGTCTTCCAGCAGTTGCAGCTTTTTGATCGTCTGGGCATTGACAGCAGAATCCTCGTCATAGGATACCTGCGCCGACACATCGTCCTTCACGGTAACGATACGATGGATCTGGAAAGCGATAAAGATGCCCCCCACCACGAGAAGAGTCGCAGCGAATCCTACGATAATGCCGCTGAGGAACAAACCCTTTCCGGCATTCCTTTGGGACTCCGTCACCGTTTCCAATTCCTTATTTTCTTCCATATATACTCTCCTTTATTTTCCAAGCTTTCGTTGCAACACGGCGCGTCTTTATCGCAACACGCATTTCTCCGTGCTTCGCACTCTCGAAATGCTGCATACATTCGCATTCCGGGCTATCGCCCTACTTGCTCATGTATGTTTGTTCTGCTAATCGCCAGAGCACTTTGCCTGCAAGCAGTCACGTGCCCTGCGATTGCAGAACTATTGCGACAGGTAGTTCCAGGGGGATGTGTAAGCTCCATCCTTACGCACGCTGAAGTGCAGATGGTTGCCGGTGGAACGTCCGGTGGAGCCCACTGCGGCTATCGTCTCTCCTCTGACCACAATATCGTCCTTGGATACATATAATGCCGAGGCATGCATATAGATCGTATACAGTCCACCACCATGGTCGATCATCACGTAGTTGCCCATGGTGTTGCTGTAAGTGGCTGCCACCACCTGTCCGTCATAGGCCGCATAAATAGCCGTGCCCTTGGGCGCCGCGAAATCCACGCCGTTGTGGAACTGTTCGATTCCCAGTGTCGGATGGATACGGTTGCCGTAATCATCCGAGATCCGGGTATAGGTTGCCAGCGGGAACTTAAAGGTACCGCCATCGTAAGTCAGCACAGTACCACTGGCCTCCAGGATCTTTTTTTTCTCTGCGGCAATGGCAGCCTCCAGGGCTGCAATCTCCGCATCCTGATCCGCAATGGACTGCTTGTATTCCTTGATGGCCTGTTCCTTGTTGGTAATATCGGATTCGTAAGCGGTGATATCCCGGTTCTTCTGGTCGATCAGAGCCTCCATATTGGTCTGCTCCTGTTCCACGCCGGCCTTGGCCTCATCCAGAATGGCTTTCTCCGCTTCCAGTTCCTCTTTGCAGAGTTCAATATATTTGCGGTTCTCCATGAAGTCTTTCCATTGCTGTCTGTCATAAGCCATGATCAGATCCATGAAATCCGCCCGGTTCAGGAAATCGCTGAAGCTTTCTGCTTTCAACATCATATCGAGGATGTAGGAATCCCCTTTCTCATACATAATTCTTATGCGGCGGATCATGGCATCTTTCTGGTTTTCTTCTCTCTCCAGTGCCGCATCCAGTTCCGCCTGGGTCTTTGCAATTTCTTCTTCTTTTGCTGTGATCTTATTTTTCAGATCCGCAATATTCTGTTCGATCTGGCTCAGATTCTGATCCAGCTGGGTTACATAATTTTTCAGATTGGTCTTCTGTGTCTCCAGGTCTTTCTTGATCTGCTCCAAATTGCTCAGATTGCTTTTCATCTGTTCACGTTCTTTTTCCGCCTGTTTGATCTGATCCTGTTTGTCCCGGATACTGTCAGAGGTAATGGATGACATATTGGTCGCATTTACCCGCAATCCCTGCATGCCGAAGGAAACCGTCAGGATCAGGCACAGTGCCAGGCACAGGAAGCCTTTTTTCTTTTTATTCAATTTGATTTAGTCTCCATTCTTAAAATGTCATGATGCAGTGCAGAGCCACACTCCGCACACATCATGACAAATAGGATCCGGGTTATCTGCTGGAATTGTATTTACACGTGCAGATGCTTTCTTACAGTAGCGATACTTCCCAGGAAACCGATACCCACACCGACACCCAGAGATACCGGGATCAGGAAATGGAATATCTCGTCCACAGACAGGAAATTCAGGAAGCCGCTGAGTACCATAAAACGGTTGATCACATAGTTCAACGCATAATTGTAAAGGGAATAGATCAGTCCCAGCGGTACTGCCGCACCGATCAGACCGATCAGCATACCTTCCAGCACAAAGGGCGCACGCACGAAAAAGTCGGTAGCGCCGATATATTTCATAATATTGATCTCCGCAGAACGGACAGAAATACCGATAGCTACGGTATTGCTGATCAGGAAGATGCTGACTGCCAGCAGGATCACGATGATTCCCATGGACACGTAGGCGATCAGAAGGTTCAGACCGCTCAGTGTGTTGGCTGTCATTTCGGAATAGTTGACCTTGCGCACCTCCGGAATGGACTGCAGCCAGGTCACCAGTGCATCCTGCATGGAGACATCACTCAGGAAAATCTCATAAGTATCCTCTCCTGCCAGTGGATTCTCGGGGAATCCTTCTGCATAATCCTCACCGAAATAATCCGGTCCGAAGGTTGCCCATGCATCATCTGCAGACTGGAACTGTACCTCGGATACCTCTGCACGCTTGGCAATCTCCTGTCCGATCTCTTCCAGGCGCTGTTCGGACGGGATCTGTCCGTCTACATGACTCTCACAGTTATCCATATCACTGTGGAAAAATACCGTAACGGATACACCTTCTTCTGCAGTCTTCAGTATATTCTGAAAGTTGGCCACGATGCAATAGAACAGTCCAAACAGAAACAGACATGCGGATATCGTGGCAATGGATGCCAGAGAATACCATTTATTCCGGAAAATATTGGCAAATCCCTGCTTGATCGTATAAAAAAGTGTACTAATCTTCATCGATATACCCACCCTTCTCTTCGTCACTGATGATCACACCTTTTTTCATGGTGATCACTCGTTTCTGCATGGCATTGACGATTTCGCGGTTATGGGTGACCACGACTACCGTGGTGCCGCTTTCATTGATCTCCTCCAGCAATTTCATGATCTCCCAGGAATTATTGGGATCCAGATTACCGGTGGGCTCATCTGCCAGCAGTACGGAAGGATTATTCACCAGCGCTCTGGCCAGTGCAACACGCTGCTGCTCACCGCCGGAGAGCTGTTTGGTCTTGGCCTTATATTTGCCTGCCAGTCCCACAGTTGCCAGAATCGCAGGAACATTTCTGCGGATCTCACTGACGGGAGTCTCTACGATACGCTGTGCGAATGCTACATTTTCATAGACATTGCGGTCATTCAGCAGTCGGAAATCCTGGAATACGACACCCAGGTTACGACGAAAACGGGGGATCTGCCTGTGCTTTAATTTCGCCAGATCATTTCCCATAACATAAACACTGCCGCTGGTCG
>OGXH01003229.1_pt1 | contig 10628 bp, 10 predicted proteins | sample 1576241 | NCBI WGS metagenome assembly OGXH01 (sample SAMEA3541529, study PRJEB24748) | human gut metagenome | biome: human gut; feature: human-associated habitat; material: faeces | place: China | collected 2012
GAGCCACAGCGGGAACGCGCCGGCGTAATGCTCGGTGAGGATGCCGATGAAGCGCTCGATAGAGCCGAAGCAGACGCGGTGGATCATGACCGGGCGGTGCTTCTCGCCATCAGCGCCGACATACTCAAGGTCAAAGCGCTCGGGCATCTGCATGTCGAGCTGGATGGTGCCGCACTGCCAAGTGCGGCCGAGGCTGTCTTCCAGATGGAAGTCGATCTTCGGGCCATAGAACGCGCCATCGCCCTCGTTGATGACATAGGGCTTGCCGAGCTCGTTGAGCGCGGAAACAAGGCCGTTGGTCGCGACCTCCCACTGCTCGTCCGTGCCGATATGGTCCTCCGGCATGGTGGACAGCTCCATATGGTACTTGAAGCCGAAGAGCGAGTACACATCGTCGATGAGCTTGGCCACGCCTTTGATCTCATCCTTGACCTGATCAGGCGTCATGAAGATGTGCGCATCGTCCTGCGTGAAGCAGCGGACGCGGAACAGGCCGTGCAGGGCGCCGGACAGTTCATGGCGGTGCACGATGCCGAGTTCGCCGACACGCAGCGGCAGGTCGCGGTAGGAGTGCGGCTGGGACTTATAGACCAGCATGCCGCCGGGGCAGTTCATCGGCTTGATCGCATAATCTTCGCCGTCGATTACAGTGGTGTACATGTTATTTTTATAATGATCCCAGTGACCTGAGGTCTCCCAGAGGCTTCTGTTTAAGATCACAGGAGTGGAGATTTCCACATAACCTGCTTTTCTGTGGATTTCACGCCAGTAGTCCAGCAGGGTGTTCTTTAATACCATACCCTTAGGCAGGAAGAACGGGAAACCAGGACCTGCTTCATGCATCATAAACAGTCCCAGCTCTTTGCCCAGCTTTCTGTGGTCGCGCTTTTTCGCCCTACGCTGTGGGCGCCATGACCGCCATGTACATCACCTACACGCCGGTGGGCATGGTGCGCATCGTGGGTCTGCAAACGCGGTACTTCCTGCCCGTCTGGCTGCTGCTGGCTGTGGGCGTGGCGGCGCTGATCCGCCGCGCGTTAAAACCGGCCCTGACCGCCGAAAAGGGAGAGGCCCTGGCCCTGCCGCTGTGCGGCTGGTACGCCTTTGCGGGGGCGGTGGTGCTCTTTCAGCATTACTTTATTGGACCTGTCTACGTCATTTATCAATAACTACAGGGGGTGACTTGTACGGTGCTGACCTTGGCCTGGGGGCTGTTCCTGCTGGTTCTGCTGGCGGGTGCCGGTGCGGTGCTGGCCGCCCTTTTGGATTGTGACGCCGCTTTACTGCCGCTGCCGCTGCTCAGCGCCGCCGCGCTGGTGCTGTACCCGTTTGGCATGCTGGGCAATCTGCGCATTGGCGCGGCGGCAGCTGTGCTGCTGTTGGGTGCTGCGGTGGTTGTGGGCGTTGTCCGCCTGCGCCCGGCAGGTGTGGGAACGGCGGTGAAAACCGCCCTGACCCGCCCCGGCTTTGCACTGTTTTTGGGTGGTGCCGCGTTTATCTGGTGCCTGTTTGCCCTGCATCGGCCCATGTTTACCCAGTGGGACGAGTTCACCGCCTGGGGCCTTGCGCCCAAAATGGTGGTGGAGCGCGCCGCGTTTTATGTGGCCGATCCCGTCAACCTGAAAGCCAGCTTTACCTACCCGGCCACCAGCCTGGTGACGTTCTTGTTCCAGCCCTTTGGTTCGTGGGCTGAGTGGGCCTGCCTGGCCGCGCTGGACACCCTGGCTCTGGCCTGTGTGGCGGCAGCTTCGGCTCTGCCTTGCCCGCAGTGGGCGGGGGGCATCCTTGTGTTCGGGACCGGTGCCCAGTGGGAAAGGCTTCGGTATAACCATGAACGCGCCCCAGCACCGGAACACAGGCCAGCTCCAGCACCGTAACCAGCAGCACCTCCAGTACCCCAAAGACCGCCTTGCCTGCAAACAGGCTTCGGCGGCTCTGCAGGGTGTAGAGCAGCTTGGCGGTGTTTCCTTTGATCTCCATATCCCACAGCCGGGAGGCCAGCACTGCCATCATCACCGGCATCAGAATGGCTTCAATGACGGGCAGGCTGTAAAGCAGGGCGCTGTAACCGTTGGCAAGCTCCTCCGGGTCTGCCGGGGCAAGGCCGCCCACCCATAGAACGACAATGCCGGGGATGAACAGGCAGAGAGCAAGGTCGTGCCGACGGTGGGCTTTTTGCAGTTCTGCACGGAAAGCTGCCATCTTACGCCACCTCCCCGCTGGTCTGGGTCAGGCTGAGGAAGATGTCCTCAAGGCTCTTTGTCTGTGCAGTCAGTCCAACCACGCCCACGCCTCTTTCGGCAAGAGTGCAGACCAGCGCCGCCAGCGCTTCGTCCGGCAGCGGGGGAAGCTGCAGGGTGTCCGGCTGGTCTGCCAGTGTATCGGCTTTTACTCCCTGCTGCTGCAGGACGGCTGCGGCTTTGGGTGCGTCCAGCACCCGCAGCAGAATGCCGCCCCGGCTGTGCTTTTGCAACTGCTGCAAGGAGCCCTCGAACAGCAGTTTGCCGTGGTTCAGGATGCCTACCTGATCCACCATCTGCTCGATCTCGCCCAGCAGGTGGCTGGAGATCAGCACGGTGGCTCCGGTGGTCTGGGGCATGGAAGCAATCAGACTGCGCATTTCTTGAATGCCTGCCGGGTCCAGACCATTCGTAGGTTCGTCCAAAATCAGCAGTTTGGGGCTGCCCAGCAGCGCCATGGCAATGCCCAGCCGCTGCTTCATGCCAAGGGAATACTGCCCCACCTTCCGGTCAGCGTCTTTGGTCAGGTGCACGATCTCCAGCACCCGGCTGATGTCCTTCCGGTCCACGTCTTTCAAGTCAGCCACGATGGAAAGGTTTTCCCGGGCAGTCAGGTGCAGGTAACCGGAGGGGGATTCGATCAGACTGCCGGTCTGCCGCAGCAGGGCAATGCGGTTTGCTTCGTTCAGGGTGTGCCCCAGCAGTTCCACGCTGCCGCCGGTGGGGTGTACAAGCCCCAGCAGCATCTTCATGGTGGTGGATTTGCCCGCACCGTTGGGACCTAAAAAGCCGTAAACACAGCCCTCCGGGACAGTCAGGTTCAAATGATCCACCACCGGGCGGCCATGGTAGCTTTTGCAAAGGGCATGGGTCTCAATCACAGGTTTCATAAATGGTCTCCTTTCGCATTCATGTTTTTCGGAACGATGCCAGAATACACCCGCTGCCTTAAACTGATCGGAAGGCCAGCTTAATTTACCCTTAAATTTGCAGGCGTTTTCCGCTGCGGCGCAAAAAGTGTGGTATAGTAAAGGCGGGAAAGGAGAACTGCCCTTATGGATACCATTTATGATGCAAAGCTTCTCATTGTGGATGACAACGCCGAACTGCTGGCACTGCTATGTGAGCAGCTGCGGGGCGCAGGATATGGCCATATCAGAACTGCCCAAAGCTGCGCCGCTGCCCGTGTCTGCTTTGCGGCAGAGCAGCCGGAGCTGATGATCCTGGATATCAACCTGCCGGATGGAGATGGATTTTCGCTGTTCCGGGCGCTACGGGCAAAAGCGGATGTCCCGGCGCTGTTCCTCTCCGCACGGGATGCGGATGCCGACCGTCTGTTTGGGCTGGGTCTTGGCGCAGATGACTACCTGACCAAGCCCTTTCTGATGCAGGAGCTGCTGCTGCGGGTGCAGCATATTTTGCAGCGGGCGTACCGGGCAGAGCTGTCCCGTACAAAACCGGCACCTTTGCAGCTGGGGGAGCGGTGCGTAGACCTGAATGATGCCATTGTTACCCTGCCGGAGGGCAAAACACTGGCGCTGACTGCTACCGAGCTGGCGCTGCTGCGGAAATTGGCAGAGAACCGGGGACACATCGTTACCTACGATGCCCTTTGTGCGGCGGTCTGGGGCGCAGATTACTATGGCTACGAGAACAGTCTGGGTGTACATATCCGGCATCTGCGGGAGAAGCTGGAAGCTGAACCCGGTGCGCCGCAGTTTCTGCGGACGGTGCGGGGCATTGGCTATAAGCTGACAAAGGGGGAAGAAGCATGAAAACCTTTGTGCGCCTGATCCGGCGGTATGTGCTGGCGGCGGTGGGCATCGTTCTGCTGCTGTTGTTTTCCGGTGTTGCGGTGTTGGGCTGGCTGGGTTGGCAGGAGGGCTGCCGCCTGCCGCAGCGGGAGTATTCATCCAGCGAGATCGCGGATTCCATGTTGGAGACCGCCGAAGGGCTTGCCTTTGGGACAGAACGCACCCCGCAGGAGTGGATGAACGGCTACGAGTGGGCGATGGTGCTGGACGATGTGGGAAACATCCGCTGGAGCTACGGCCTGCCGCAGGAGCTGAACCATGCCTACACTCCCGGCGATATCGCCAGATTTGCCCGCTGGTATCTGGCAGATTACCCGGTGTTCTGCTGGACAGAACCCTACGGACTGTTCGTCATCGGGCTGCCAAAGGGGAGCCTGTGGAAGTACAGCATTTACAGCTCACCGGACTTTGCCCTGAGCATGGTGCGGGTGCTCCCGGCAGCAGCGCTGGGAATGCTGCTGCTGGGTCTGGTTCTCTGCTTCTGGCTGAGCTGGCGGGGGGCAAAGCGGCTGGAGACCGTGGCAAACGGTCTGGAAGCACTGGCGCAGGGGCAGACCGTTCAACTGCCTACGGATGGTTTTGCTGGGGAACTGGCAGAAAAGCTGAACCAGACCGGGGCGCAGCTGCAAGCCAAAAATGAGATGCTTTCCCGGCGGGACAACGCCCGCACCCAGTGGATCGCAGGAGTCAGCCATGACGTGCGCACCCCGCTGGCGCTGATCTTAGGCTGGGCGGAGCAGTTGGAACAGGATGCACTTTTGCCGGACAGCTCCCGGCAGAAAGCGACCGGTATCCGCACCCAGTGCGAAAAGCTGCGCACCCTCATTGATGACCTGAACCTGACCAGTAAGCTGGAATACGGTGCCCAACCCCTGCGCCGGAAAGACCTCCGGGCAGGACCGCTGTTCCGACAGCTGGTGGCGCAGTTCTGCGAAAGCCCGCTGGCAGAGCACTGCGAGATCACACTGGAACAGGAAGAACCAGCAGAGCAGACCGTGCTTTCGGTGGATGAGGCGCTGCTGGCACGGCTGCTGGAAAACCTGCTGAACAACAGCGTCCGGCATAACCCGAAGCCGGTGAACATTACCGTGCACACCCGGCGGGCAGGGGAGCGCTTCTGCCTGACCGTGGCAGATGACGGCATCGGCTATCCGGCTGCCGTTCTGGTGGCACTGAACGCTGCCGAGCCTGCCGAAAATGCGCCTCATATCCTTGGCCTGTATGTAGTGCAGCAGATCGCCGCCGCCCATGGCGGCATGGCAGTGTTCGGGCAGAACACCCCCTGCGGAGCAAAAACAACGGTCTGGCTGCCCGGCCGGGCGTGAACAGGGCAAAAAAGAAAATAGCGAAAAAAACAGGCCGCTGCTTGCAGTTGTTGCAAACAGCGGTCTTATTGTTATGCTTCTTTATTTTTATCCTCTGGGGATTCCTTCTGCTATTCTTGTTATGCCAACGTAAATCTGAGATATTTTGTACCACGTACTAAAATCTACCACACCTGTTTGTGGCAAATCAAAAATCTTTTGGAATGCCCTCACCGAAGCCTGAGTACCTTCACCGAAAACTCCATCTGCTGAAACTCTTGGAATGGCTGTGTAAACTCTGGCAATGGTATCTAGCTGTTCCTGCATCTGCATAACCTTCTGACCACTTGCACCTATAGTCAGGTCGTAGCCGGGCCATGATGCAGGAATGCCTGAAATCTGTTCAGCAGTGTTAATATACATATCATCGCCATAATAGTTTCGTATGATTTCTAACGTTCCAAAGCCCTGCTCACCTAAATTGCAGGACCCCCACTGGCTAAGCCAATTAGGACAGGTAACTCTTTTTCCATCGCAATACTGAGTAAGAATTGGCTGCCTTACATCAGGTCTTGAAAGATATTGGTCGAAAATCTCATCAACAACCTCATCAATAGACTGGAAAATATTTCTTCCATAAATCCATTTTTGATCATATGCCGTTGAGGATGTAATGGTAAAATCGTAGCCTTTGTTTCTATACCACTCAGTGTAAACCCTGTTTAAGGTAAATGACATAATTGCAAGCACGTTTGCCTCAATAGTTGCCCTAGGCCATGTTGCATATATTTCCGATGAAGCCACGTTTTTAATATAATCTTTATATGTTACATAATAATCCCTTGCATTGCTTGAAGGCGTACCATTGTGAACCACAACATATTCAGGTATAACAACTCTGCTTAAAACAATTTCTCCCGGTTCATTTACATCTTTAATTTCGTCCTCAGGAATCTTTTCCGGATACTCAGCATAAAGGGTATGGGGATCAATATCTATATTCTCCACCTGTTCACCTTCACGCTTTCTCATACGCACATTTTGAAGTGATAGTGAATCAGGCAAAATCTCCACATTTCTAATATTTTCCGTTTCATAGCCCGGTACCTCAATTTGAATATTATAATTGGCATAAGGCATATTCTCATTATTTTCATTAAGACTATATTCCAATGGCGGAGTATTTAAATCTACAATCTGAGTCTGCCCAGAAACATCTGTTTCAAGCCTTTCAATGGGGCTGTTGGGATTAATGGCTGTTTCAGGCTCACTGATAGTTACCCTTGCATCCCTAATGGGAGCATTGTCAGAATCCGTTACATTAACCTGCAACTCACCTCTGTCCTGCTCTCCTACCTGCATTTTTATTAACATAAAATTACCATACAAACTTAATCTTTATAATATATGCAGATAACAAAATTATATTACAATGTCAAAAGGCCGTTTTTCCACCTGTGTTTGCACAATGGTGGAAAAACGACCTTGGGACACGCCCGGATATGTATTTTAATAATTATTTTCTTTTATATGTTCTAAAGAAATATTCAATATCAAAATAAGTATTTTCGTCACTTTCATCAGCCAAAACCCAGTCAACCTCTTTATCCAAATTAGGTATGAAAGTATCTGCTGAATATGCCTGATTAATATATGTTACATAAGCTGTATTGCAGTATGGAAGCATAGCTTTGTAAATACTTCCACCACCAATTACAAAAACGTCATTTTCGTCGTATTTTGAAGCTTCCTTCACTGCTTCTTCAACGCTGTGAACAACAACTGCTCCGTCAACTTCATAATCTTCTTTCTTAGTAATAACAATATTCACTCTGTTCTTTAATGGACGTCCTCCCGGAAAACTTTCCAAAGTCTTTCTTCCCATAATAACAACCTTGCCTGTTGTTGTTTCTCTAAAAAACTTCATATCATCAGGAATGCTTACAAGTAACTCATTGTTATAACCAATAGCCCAATTTTCATCAACTGCTACAATTAAATTCATTATGTTTTCTCCTTCATAAATTCACTAACAAGCATACTATTTATGCTAAAACTTTGTGTGATTATATTGTCAAAATATCAAGCTCTTGTTAAACAGCTACAGGAATATTTTTAATCTGTGGACCTGTAACGTAATCTTCAAGTTTCAAATCATCTACTGTAAAATCGTAGAAATTCTTAATTTCCGGATTAATCCAAAGCTTAGGTGCCGGATGCTGCTCTCTTGTAATCAACTCTTCAATTAAAGGAACGTGCTTGTCATAAATATGTGCATCAGCAATAACGTGAATAAATTCTCCCACTTCCATATCATTAACCTGAGCAAACATATGAATTAACGCTGCATACTGACAAACATTCCAGTTGTTAGCAGTCAAAACATCCTGTGAACGCTGGTTTAAAATACCATTAAGCACAAGATTGCCTGTTTCTTCATTCTTTGTAACATTAAAAGTCATACTATATGCACATGGATATAAATTCATTTCGTGCAAATCCTCATGATTATAAATATTAGTCATAATTCTTCTGCTATATGGATTGTGTTTCAAATCATATAAAACACGGTCAACCTGATCCATATCACCTTCTTTATAATGATGCTTAATTCCCAACTGATAACCGTAAGCCTTTCCAATAGAACCTGTTTCGTCAGCCCATGCATCCCAAATATGGCTGTTTAAATCATGTACATTATTAGACTTCTTCTGCCAAATCCAAAGAAGTTCATCAAGACAATTCTTAAAGCCTGTCTTTCTAAGTGTAATAGCCGGAAATTCCTTCTTTAAATCATATCTGTTAACTACACCAAACTTCTTAATAGTGTATGCAAAAGATCCGTCGTCCCACTTAGGTCTAACCTTTTCGCCTTTTGTATCTGTACCATTATCCAAAATATTCCTACACATATCAACAAATATTTTATCTGCGTAACTCATATCCACTCTCCAATCAATTTATTACTAAAAAATAATTGCAGAACAACTTGAAACATTCTGCAATTACTTTTGTTTGTCTTTTCAATATTATAACATATAAATAAAATAAAAAACATTGATTAAAAATTTTTATTTAAACTTTTTACTGACCTTTAACTTTGTCTGTCAATTTTTTTATTGTACCTTAACTTCGCCTGCCAGAACTTTTTTGTAATCTTCCAGATTTTTCCTAAGTAAAGCAGGTGTATCAAGTTTGTAAGGACACTTGCTCTTGCACTGTCCGCAATTAATGCAATCCTCAATCTTCATCATTTCCTTCTGCATATCTTCTGTTAACCATGCTTTTGAAGGAGCTCGACGAAGCATAAGAGACATTCTTGCACAGTTGTTAATCTTTATTCCCTTAGGACAAGGCATACAATAACCGCATCCTCTGCAAAAATCACCAACTAACTCTTTTCTCTCTTTTTCAATATATTCACTTATTTCATCATTCAAAACCGGCTCTTCATCCATAAACTTAAGCCACTCTTCCAACTCACTCATCTTCTGAATGCCCCAAATTGGAAGAACGTTGTCGTATTTTGAAATGTAAGCCATAGCAGCTTTAGAATTGTGAATAAGACCTCCTGCCAAGCCTTTCATGGCTATAAAGCCAACATTCTTTTCCTTGCATAAATTAACAAGCTCAATCTCTCTTTCAGAGCAAAGATAACTGAAAGGAAACTGCATAGTCTCATAAAGTCCTGACTGAACACACTGAAAAGCTGTCTCAATATTGTGGGCAGTAATTCCAATATGCTTAATAATCCCCTGCTCCTTAGCCTTAAGCATACACTCATACATACCTGTTCCATCATCCGGCTTGTAGCACTGTGGCACGCAGTGAAGCTGATAAATATCAAGATAATCAGTCTTTAAATTAGTCAGAGATATATCAAGTTGCTTCCAAAACTCATCAGGAGTTTTCGCCATTGTCTTTGAGGCAATAAAAATCTTATCTCTCATTCCCTCAAACGCCTGTCCCAGCTTCTCCTCGCTGTCACTGTAAGCTCTTGCAGTATCAAAAAAAGTCATTCCACCCTCATATGCTCTCTGCAAAATCTTTACAGCTTCATCCATTGTAACTCTCTGAATAGGCAAAGCTCCAAAAGCGTTCTGTGGAGTTTTAATACCTGTTTTTCCTAAAGTAATCTCCTTCATATCAATTCTCCTTTGTGAATTTCTCTGTGTCCAATATTTCATTTAAAAGAGCTGTGCATCCCTTTAACACATCATCATAAGTTGCATCAAAATTTCCCGTGTACCAAGGATCTGCTATGTCCCTTTCTTCTCCTGCAAAATGTAGTAACTTGTAAACCTTTCCGTCCCGGTCATTTCCTACAATTCTTCCTATGTTTCTAATATTAGCACTATCCATTCCAATAATATAGTCAAATTCGTTATAATCACTCTTCTCCATATGTCTTGCTCTGTGATTACCACATGGAATGCCTTCACTTTTTAATTTATTTCTTGTTCCCGGATGAACTCCGTTGCCAATCTCTTCATAACTTGTGGCTGCCGAATCAATGTAAAAACGGTCAGCAATGCCCTGGTTGTTAACCATGTCCTGAAGGACATACTGGGCCATAGTTGATCTACAAATGTTGCCGTGGCAAATGAATAGTATTTTTATCATTGTCATATCCTCTCACTTAATTATATATTTTGTGGTGAAAACAGAGAAAATTTCTATTTCTTCTTTATATTCTTATAAGTCTTTTACAAATTCTACTGCATTTTGGATATCTTTATCATCTGGATGTCCTTTTGCAATACCTCCAACCAGTTTGAACGGACCAAATGTATCGTATCCTTTGCATCCAAATTTCTCTACTACGCTGGCATGTTTTTTATCCAGAATCTGCTCTATGGATCTATAATTCGCACTTCCACCATAAGTGCAGATCAGGAATACCTTTTTGTCATCTGACAAATTCTTTTCTGCAAATTTTAATATCGACTGATGAAATTTCGAAAAATAGATTCCTGATGCAAACCCGATCATATCATAACTTCTCAGATCTGCATCTGACTGTTTTACTGCATCAATCAAATCAACCTGACATCTTTCTGCTATGCTTTTTACTATTTTTTCTGTATTTCCATGATGTACTGATGCATATACGATTGCTTTTCTCATACCTATACCCTTTCTATCAGCTCAACAGTAGAATTAATTATACCATCATTTGTCAGCTTGTAAATCTGTTTCATTACAGGCAATCAGCTCAAAATGATTTCGATTTGTTTTTATAAAGCCCTCTTTTTGTAACTTTGATATCT
>OGXH01003235.1_pt1 | contig 10615 bp, 9 predicted proteins | sample 1576241 | NCBI WGS metagenome assembly OGXH01 (sample SAMEA3541529, study PRJEB24748) | human gut metagenome | biome: human gut; feature: human-associated habitat; material: faeces | place: China | collected 2012
AGGGGCAGCAAGGGAAAGAGCTATGCGGAGTACCAAGCGGAAAAGACGGGTACAAGCTGGAAAGGCAAGCTGAAAATTGCCGTTGACGCGCTTATCCCGCAAGCGTCAGACTTTGCCGATTTTCTGCGGCTGCTGCAAGCTGAGGGCTATGAGATAAAGCCCGGTAAATACATATCTTGCCGCGCACCGGGGCAGGAACGCTTTACCCGTCTGAAAACGCTCGGTGCGGATTATACAGAGGAAGCCATAACAGAGCGTATCAAGGGCAGGCGCACCCGCGCCGCCAAAGCCCCGAAGCAGGAGCGCGGCGGTATCTCCCTTGTTATCGACATTCAGAACAGCATCAAGGCACAGGAAAGCCGGGGCTATGAGCATTGGGCGAAAATCCATAATCTCAAACAGGCGGCAAGGACGCTGAACTTCCTCACGGAAAACAGGATTGGCAGCTATGCAGAGCTTTCCGCAAAAATCGCGGAGGTGAACGCGGCAAGCGAACAGGCGGCAGACGCATTAAAGGGCGTCGAAAGGCGGCTTGCGGATATGGCGGTGCTAATCAAGCATATCACGACATATCAAAAGACAAAGCCTGTGTATGACGCATACCGCAGAGCAAGGGATAAGGCGGCATACCGCGCCGCCCATGAGAGCAGTATCATATTGTTTGAAGCCGCCGCAAAAGCGGCCAAGCCCGCGTTGGTCGGCGGCAAGCTCCCCAACGTCGCCGCGCTGCAAGCGGAATATGTAAAGCTCCAAGAACAGAAAGAAACGCTCTACGCCAACTATGGCAGGCTGAAAAAGCAGGTCAAGGAGTACGACGTTATCAAGCGGAACATCGACAGTATTTTGCGGCGTGAAAGTGAGGCGGAGCGGGGTAAGGAAACGGAACGATAGCAGTGTTTAGAGTTGCATCAACCGACAAAATATGATAGAATTATTTTGGGCTTTTATACCATAAAACAACTGCGAAAGGAAGTATCACAATGATTGTATATGATTTGAAACAATTTGGTCTTAAGTTAAAAATGGAGCTTCAAAGTGATAGCTCAGCTGAAACAGCAAAAAGAATAGCTTTTGAAATTGAAACAGCAATGCACCCCAATGGTACACCTTTAACATCAGAAGAAAAAGGGCATATCATTAAGTATATTGAATATCCGGCATATGACCATAAAACAGGCCGCTTCACTATTCATCATGCGGATAATTCAGAGTTTTTGAAATTGGTCGCTATTGTTGCTCAAAATATAAAAGGGGATAAATAATCAAATGGACATAGCCTCAATTATAATAGCAGCACTCGCTCTGTTAGTAAGTATTGCTTCATTCGTAAAAAGTAGTGCTGCTTCGAAAACGGCGAATGATTTAACTAAAGGTCAAGTGGAAATGCAAATTCGCAGTATGATTACCGTAGCTAAAGCGCATTTTTCTGAGATGAGCAATCAATTAGCTGCAAATCCCGATAATCCAACATTAAAGGCTTCTGTATCTGCGGCACTTGAAGATGTAGCAAACGCATATGATGAAGCCTGTGCTAAATATTTAGACGGGAAAGTAGACAAACAAAGATTTAAGCAACTGTATGTAAATGAAATACGAAATTGGGTAGATAGTGAGGCGGTTAAAGACAAGTACATAATGCCGCAATCCAGATTTCATGCAACAGTAAAAGTTTATGACGAATGGAATAATCTTGAACGATGAAAAGACGGGGCGCGGCAGCCGATGATGGCCACCGCGCCCCGTCTTTTCGTGGGTGCTGCTTTAAGTGCCTGTTACGCAGTAGAACACTGTTTTTGCGGGTTTAGGTATAAATCCCTTGTCATGCTCAAATCGCGTCTGAAAAGCGGCATGGCATAAGGGCTTTTTCGCGCCTACTGCGTAACGCGGGCGCGTCGTTTCCGCATCCGCTCGGCGGCTTGCCTGCGGGTAATCCGCTTGCGGCAGTCCGGGCAGTATTTGACGCTGTTTGAGGTGGACGCAAACGCCGCGCCGCACTCGGCGCACCGCCGCCTGTCCTCGGCTTGGTAAATCTCCGCGTAAAGCAGCTTGTCGGCGGGAAGTACGGCGTTTTGAAACCATCTGCAAAGAAGCGAATAGGAAATGAGCTGCGGACAAACGCACTCGTCCCCATCGTCCAGCAAAATGCAGTTCCCGCCCATACAGTTGCAGCAGGTTTTCTTGATAAGGGCGTTCGCTTTGCGGCTCTGCTGCGGCGTCATCCGTTTCAGCCCGCTCATACTTCGTCGGTGGCAGATACGGCGAGAGCGGCAAAGTCGGCGTCGCTCATGGCGCGGAGCTTTGCAAGAGTACGCAAGGCAAGTTCGCGCATTTCGCCGTCCATATAGGGCAGCGCACCCGTCATTTCCCCGATAAGCTCCCTGCGCGTATCGGCGATGTAGATGCTGATAAGATTTGTTTCCTCAACGGTAAATCGGTTCATGCTCATACCTCCATTTCGTGATGTTTTGTTTTTGCCGCCCGCTTTGGAGCGGCTTTCTTTTTGTCGGCGGCAAGCTGCGCCCGGATAGAGGGGCGGGGCTTGCGAATATCCCGGTCGCGGTTTTCGTTCTTGTCGATCAGCGCATAGATGCCGTGCCTGCCCTCAATTTTGGAAAAGGTCAGCGACTTGTAGGGAAGCAGCGAGAAAAGGCGGTCAACGTCCCTGCTCGACGCAAGCATCATAAACGCCGGGGCAAGCTCTGTCATGTAGTGGGTTTTGTTCGGGCTGTTGGGGCTGTACTGACGTTTCATTTCGGCAACAATGCGCCGCGCTTCGGCTTCAATCAGCCCGTCGCGCAATGCGGCGATATGCGCCTTGAAGTCCCCCGGTGAAAGCTGCTCACGGCTGCGCCGTTCCTCTTGCAGAAGATCGCGCAGGGCTTCGGGGGCGTTTGGCTGCACCTCAAAGCGGAGAAACGCGCCATGCTGCGGATCGGGTGAACCGCCAAGGTATCTATTTGTCGGCTGGCTGCGCTCACCGCGCTCATAGAAAAGCGTTACGGTGTCTGCTGGAAGCGCCTGCTCCCGAACGTGCCGGAAATGGGCGGCATAGTCCAGCTCATAGAGGTTTCCCCGGATTTTGCCGCGCTCCCTGCCTGTCAGCTCCATGGCGTAGGCAAGGATGCGGTCGCGTGTCTGCTCCCCGTGGAACTTCCATGTGTTGTATGGGCGGGTGTCTTTGAGAAAAACATCGCGCTCCCGGAAGCAATGCGTCCCGGACGGGCGGGAAAGCCACAAAAGGGTTTTGTCCTCACGGTCGGGGCTTGCAGCAGCCTCGTGAATGATCTTCTTGTCAATCTCAAAATCGCTTTGGTAAAAGCCGGTGTTCTGCTTCATCACCGCATCAAGGCAAGCCAGTATATCCACATTTTCAAACTTCTGCATACGATCAGTTCCTTTCCAAATTCTGCGTTTTGCTCCTTTGCGCCTTTCTTTGGGCGGTCTGCTCCTTTGCCGCCCGAAGCTGCGCCCGGATCGAGGGCTTTTCCTCTTTGCCGCGCTCCTTATCGGCATGGATGGCGTTCGTAAGGTCAATCAGGGAAATCGGCTCACCCGCCTTTGCTTTCTGCTCCAATTCCCCGACGGTGGGCGTCTGCGGCATGTTGTTGATGATACCGTCAAAATTGTTGTCGTTCTGCTCTACAATATCCTCAACGTGCTTTAGATAATTCTGCGGCTGCAAAAACTCCGGCGTCTGTCGATAGCCGATGCTGTCAACGTAATGCGCCGTGTCCTGCCCGTTCTGATGCAGCACCACCACATCGGAAACGGAAAGGCTGTGTCCCTTAAAGTCTTTCGGGTGGTCGAGATTAAAGCGGGTAAAAATATCTTCAAGGCTCGTACCCGGTGCAAGGGGCGCGGAATAGATCAGGTCATAGTTCGCCGGATCAACCGCGTGTCCCGTTGCGGTCAGACGGTCGTAAGGCTCAAAGCGCAAATCCCGCGTTTCGTCGCCGCGTTTGAGCTGATAAATGGAAAAGGTGTCCCTGTCCGGCTCCTGCGCCTTTGCATAAAGTGCCTTGACCTCGCCCTGCGTCAGATCCCCGGCGTTCAAACTCTGTAATAGCTCCCGGCATTTCTCCGGCGTCCCGACAAACAGCAAGTCGCCCGGTATGGCTTTCCCGTCCGGCTGCTGTTCATAGGCTTGCAGGAAAGAGCGGTCGGCAAGACTTTCGCTGCGGGGATTGGTGTGCATGGTATAAATCACGTCTTTTTCTGTACGCTGCGCCGCCTGCGCCTGTGTGCGCTCCGCAAGCGTCTTTTCGGCACGTTGCAAAACGGCATCGCTGACGGGTAGCGCATACAGCCCGGAAGCAGAGGAAAAGCCGACGTTGTTGAAAACATAGTCCACCTCACTATCCTTCAACGCGCCCGCCGCAAAGTATTTCTCCCGCGTGGGTTCTGCACTCACCTTGCCATCCGCGATGTCGTAATTCAGCCCGGTTTCGATATGAGAACAGATTTTTCCGTCTACCGCCAGTGTCACATAGTACCAGCCCATATATCCGCTGCTTTGACTGTCTGCGCCGTCGTTGAACTCGACGTTGAGCAGGGTGTAGGGCTTCAAGCCCTTCTGCGCGGCAATGGCATTGTCCTTTGCTTCACGCTCCATGAGGGAAGTGAGGGCGGTTTCCTTTGTCACGCTGACGATCTCCGGGTTGTACCGCAGCAGGGTATCGTTGACAAGCTCCCGCTGTACCGCTGCGGTCTTTGCTTTCGGCGTAAGGCGGTTGCCGAGAAACAGGGACGCGCCGTTATCAAAGCGGATGGATATATCGCTTGTACCGCGCCATTTCCCCGTGCAGGGCGACGTTTCAATCCTGCCCGCAGTACCGCCGAACGCCTGCGCAATCACTCCGATTTTTTCCTGTGTGGAAAGCGCCTCGTATTTCTCTGCGATTGCGGCGGCTTTTTTCTGCAAGTCCGTAAGGGTTTTTTCGGTCTGTTGCTCCTGCGCGGCGGCAAGATCGGGCGCGGCTTTCTCGGCTTCGTACTGCTTTTGCAGCTCTGCGATATGTCCGTCAATGCTGTTGATGATGTCTGCGGCGGCAGAGCGGATTGTTTCAAGAGAGCTTTTCAGCTCCGCAAGCTCCCGCCCGCTGCTCCACCCGGCTACATAGCCGAAAGAGTAGTCCGACGTATCAAGCCCGTAATGCTGGCAAACGGTGTAGGCGACGCTTTCCGCCTCCACCTCGCGGGTGCGGCGGTCTACGCGAGGCTGCTGCTCGTCTTTGGGAGCGTTCAGGTCAATATCGTGCAGCTTTGCGTGGGCGATTTCGTGAATGGCGGTTTTGAGCGTTTGCAGCTCGCTCATACCCTCGTCAAGCGCGATACGCTTGTCCTCCAAGTGATAATAGCCGTGTGCGCCGCCCTCGATTTTCTCAAAGCCGATGGGGACGGGAGAGGTCTTTTCAAGGGCTGCGAAAAAATCACTGTACTGCTCCACATCGCCTGTCAGCGCGTCCACGGCAATATCCGGCAATTCCTTTCCCTCGGTCTGCGACACGTCAAAGACGGACACCACCTTGTAGGCGGGGATAGTGATCTCCTTTTCCTCGGTGACGGGCTTTCCGTCCCTGCCGATCACGGGCTTTTGGGTCTGCGGGTCGATTTTCTCCGTTTCCTGCTTGATTTTGAACGGCGACGGGGCGATAATCTTAATGCCTTTTTCGCCTTTTTTGACATTGCGCTGAAACTGGTTTTTCCAAGCGGTAAAGCCCGCGATCAGGGAAGCGTCGGGCTTCTGCATGGCGATCAAGAGGGTGTTGTTGAAGCTGTAATTATGAAACTTCGACATGACGCGCAGATACTCCTTGTAGCGTTCGCTGTCGAACAGCTCCGTAATGCCTTGCTCCAAACGGTCGGTAATCTCCTTGAGCTTTTCGGCTGGCTTCTCTGCGGTAAGGTTAATAGGGATAACGGGCTGCGGCTGCGGCGGCTCGACGGTAAGGGGCGCTGCCTGCATCGCGGCGGCATCCATTTCAATCTTTTCCGGGTCAAGGCGCGTCGGCTGCGCTGCCTGCTGGGGCGCGGTGTGCTGCGGCGGCTCACCCTCAATGACATAACCCGGAAGCAGCAGCCCATTCACCTTGAACGGCTCCGCGTATTCTTTCGGAACGGGCGGCGCGGGCTCGGTAAACAGGCGGTCGTATGCCTTGATGCGTCCGGCAAGGTATTTTTCCATTGCCGCCTTGTCTGAAAAGGTCTTGCGCTCCTGTCCGGCGATTTTTACGTTTTGCTCATGGTTTGGTCCGTTGGTGCGGACACTCCATGTCAGGCTCCATGAATACGGCACGGATTTTTGCGCCTGCCTGTCATAGCGGGTATTTTCATAAACGTGGTAGCGCATCTGATAGACTGCGTTGCTGCGGAGCTGCCATTCATAATCTGTTTTCTCCCATTTGTTGGATGTGTGCTTGACGGGCGGCGTCTGCACATACTCGATGGCTTTTTCAAGAAAGTGGGTGTTGCCCGCCTGCTGCTCCCATGCAGCTGCCTCCGTTTTCAGCCTGTCAAATACAGCCTGCTCCGCCGCCGCGCTCTCCTGCCGCAGCCGTGTCAGCTCCGCAAGAGAAAGCCCGGTCAGCGCGGAAATATCCGCTTTCTCACTTTCAAAATAGATGCTTCGCTCAATTACCAGCTTTTTTGCTACTTCCAGCCTGTCAAAATCATAGCTGGAATAGTTCTTTTCCTGTTCGCTCACGGTTTTGCTCCTTTCTTTTGTTGGTGTGATAATGTCTTTTAGCGGCTGCTCCCACTTTCGCCCAAAGCCGCGCACGACGGTATCTCCGGCCGCGCCGTTTTCGCTGAACATTTGCAGGGTGGAAAACGCATTGTCAAAGGCAGTGATATTGTCTGTGCCAATATTCGGGGCGAAGTGGATAACACCGTCCGGGTAGTCCCTGCCTGTGCCGATCCAGCCCCGGATAAAGCTGTCGAAAGGGGCTTTCGCCCCGCTGTCAAAGTGTTCCTCGGCATGGCTTTTGTATAGCTGCCCGCCCCTGTACTGTCGCCCTAAAATCAGCTCTCCCGCCTGCGGGGAGAACATAAAGCGGCGATTGTCGATTTCCCGCATATCAAATGACATACTGCGGGTATCAAGAAGCATCAGGGCGGCGGTCAGCTCTGCTTTCGGCTTGTTCTGCATGGCTTACGCCTCCTTTCATCGTTACAGAGGGTTTGGGAAACTTCCCAACAAGCAAAATCCCCATTCTGCGCGTAGCGTCGGAACGGGGATTTTACGGAAAGGGTACCCCTTTCCTATGCTTGCTGCGTAAGTTCTTTGTCCCTCGCAAGCTCGACACGGTAGTTGACGTATTTCCCGCCCGTATCGGCTAATACAATGCTTCCGTCATAGGTTTTACCCGTTTTCGGGGAATACAGCTTTTTGACCTTCGCCCTGCCGCCCGCAAGCAGCGCAGCGGCAATTTTCGGGGTAAAGGCGGTTTTGCGTTCCTCGAAAAAGCGGTCGTTTTTCCACATGACAAAGGCGCAGCCCTTCTTTTCGCAGTAGTAGTTTTTCCTGCCCTCGCAGACGTTCCCGCCGCAGCGGGGGCATTTGCCGATCACCGCCTTTTCCTCTTTGAACAGTTCTTTCTGATTTTCGGAAAGAAACGGATAGGCTTTCACCAGCTCCCGCGCCGTTTCTTCAATGCCCCGCATGAAGTCCTCCGGCTCGGCTGCGCCCCTTGCGATCTGCGTCAGAGCGTTTTCCCATTCGGCGGTAAGCTGCGGAGAGGTCAGCGTATCGGGCAGAACACAAACAAGGTTGTTGCCGTTTTTGGTTGGGATAAGCTGTTTTCCCTTGCGCTGCACAAAGCCGGATTTGACCAGCTTTTCAATCACAGCGGCGCGGGTAGCAGGAGTGCCAAGCCCCTTACGTTCTGCGTCCGGGTCGGTGTCCGCGCTTCCGGCGCGTTCCATAGCCGATAAAAGGCTTGCTTCCGTGTGAGGCTTCGGGGGCTGCGTGTCGTGCGCCGTAACTCTTGCGGCTGGGCTGTCAAAGCTCTGTCCCTCGGCAAAGGTCGGCGCATCTAAAATAAGCTCGTTTTCCTCGTCGCCCTCGGCGTCGGGCTTTCCTTTCAGCGTCGCCCGGTAGCGTCGTTCCAGCTCTTTCCACCCGTCGCAAAGAACCGTCTTTCCTTTTGCCGTAAAATCGGTATCGGCACAGGAGAACACCGCCGTTACCGCATCAAAAATGTGCGGCTCGGCGGCGGCAAACAGCAGACGCGCCCCGGCAAGGGTGAGGATATTTCTCTCGCTTTCCGGCAGCGCGGCAAGGTCGGTTTTCGCAAGCTCCATTGTCGGAATAATGGCGTGGTGGTCGGACACCTTTTTGCTGTCAAGCGTCCGGGAAACATCGGGTGTGAAGTCTGCACCTTCCATAAAGGGCAGCTTGCCGACAAGCAGCGCGGCGATATGCGCCGCCGTATCGCCCATGTCGTCGGTCAGATAATTGCTGTCCGTTCGCGGGTAGGTAAGCAGCCGCTTTTCGTAAAGGGCTTGTGCAAGGTCAAGGGTCTGTTTTGCGGTGTAACCGTAAATGCGGTTGGCTTCCCGCTGCAAGCCCGTAAGGTCGAACAGGCGGGGCGGCTGCTCGGTTTTCCTCTCACGTCTCACCGAAACACACACGGCCTGCGACGCTTCGCAAGCCGCTTTTACCGCTTCCGCTTTTGCGGCGTCGGAGATCCTTGCGCTTGCCGCTTCCGCGCCGCCAACATCAAGACGGACGATATGGTAGGTTTCTTTCTTGAAAGAGGTGATCGCCGCGTCCCGGTCTGCAAGCATTTTTAAGGTCGGCGTCTGAACGCGCCCCACGTTTAGGGTTTTGCCGTGAAGGACGGAGAAAAGGCGTGTGGCGTTGATGCCGATGATCCAGTCCGCTTTTGCACGGCATAACGCAGACGCATAGAGCGCGTCATACGCTTCGCCGGGTTTCAGCTCCGCAAAGCCCTTTTTGATTGCGCTTTTCTCCATAGAGGAAATCCAAAGGCGGGAAAAGGGCTTATCGCACCCCGCCGCATGGTAGACAAGGCGGAAAATCAGCTCGCCCTCGCGCCCTGCGTCGCAGGCGTTGACAACCTCGGAAATATCGCTGCGGCGCATGAGGTCTTTTAGGATTTTGAACTGCTTTTGCCTGTCTTTGAATACGGTATATTGCCACGGCTGCGGCAGGATCGGCAGGCTGTCATAGCTCCACTTTTTGTACTGCTCCCCATAGGCGGCGGCTTCCGCAAGCTCCACCAAATGCCCCACGCACCATGAAATGAGGTAGTCGTCGCCCTCCATATATCCGTCCTTTTTGTTCTTTACGCCAAGGGCGGCGGCAAGTGCCGCCGCTACACTCGGCTTCTCTGCAATGACTAACCTCATTCCTCGTCCTCCTGTTCCTCGCTGCCTGCTTCCGGCTCGTCCTCGTCGTAATCGTCAAAATCGAAATCGTCAAGGTCGGTGTCGCCCTTGATACCCAGCTTCGGCTTCATAATCTTAAAGTAGTAGAACGCGCCGCCACCGGCAAGCAGGGTAACGACAAGGAAGATCACAAGCCCGCCCGCATTGCTTTTTTCTTTCTCCGGCGGCGCATCGTCCGGCTCCGGCACAGCTTCCTTGCCTGCACATTCGGTCATATTGACAGAGCATACCGGGCAAGCGGTATTGACTGCGCCCGCCTTGCATTTGTCCTTACAGGTGCAAACGGCGGGTGCCTGCGCCTTGCCGCTGCCGTCCTCCATGAGCGCCATCAGGTCGGCTTCGTCCACCTGATTGAGAAAATGTACGGTGTTTTCGCCCTCGGCGGCGCGGTCAACGATGATGTAAAAGTAGTTGCCGTTTTTGCTCTGCACAACGATAAACTGCTTGTCCTCGGCGGCTTCTCCCTCAATGTCGTCAATCAGCGACAGATTACCGTCCGGCGTAAGGGGCTGCGGCTCGGTTTCTACGATCACGCCGCTGTCGTTGGTGGGAATGTCCTCACCGCCGCCCGCATAGGCGGTAACGGAAAAGCCGCCCAAGAGGACAAGGGCGGCAAGCAGGGCGGCGGCTGTTTTGAAAAAACCTTTATTCTTCATCTTCGATTTCCTCCTGTTCCATGTAGTCTGTCCCTGCGGCGGCAATGCCGGGGATCGGCTCGCCGGAAAGCAGGGCGGTAAGCTCTGCGGGGGTCAGGCGCATGGAGCGCACAAGAGAGATGATTTGCAGATTTTCCGCTTCGGTTTTCTGCATTGCAAGCTCTTTCAGCCTGTTCTGATACTCGGTGATTTTCTCCCGCGTTTTCTGCATTTCCTTTTCAATGCGGTCAATTTTATTGTTTGTCATACTGTCAAAACTCCTTTCAAATTTTAATTCCAATTCATCAGCCCATAGCCCTTGATACAGGCGTAATCAAGAGGATAGCTTCTGATTTTGCAGGCGTCGCCGGAATTACCCTCCACGGTGTAAACGCGGCTTCCGTCTGTGCCGATTACGATACCTACATGGTCTGCGCTGCCGTCTAAATCCCAATCAAAAAAGATGGCGTCGCCGGGAGCGATATTCTCATAACCCCTCGCGCCCCATTGCCCGTGAGAGGTAAACCACGGAACGCCCTGCGACTGACAGCCCGCAAAGCGCGGCTCGG
>OGXH01003242.1_pt1 | contig 10606 bp, 10 predicted proteins | sample 1576241 | NCBI WGS metagenome assembly OGXH01 (sample SAMEA3541529, study PRJEB24748) | human gut metagenome | biome: human gut; feature: human-associated habitat; material: faeces | place: China | collected 2012
GTCGCACTTTGTGCTTGAAGATTATATCGTTTAAAAATCCATCTCGAAAAATTTCGTTCAAAAGATTATGAAAGTACAATATCTTTTTCTTTTAAAATACAACAAAATAATAATTATATTATAGGAGAAAATGTTATGTGTGAAAATAGTTTTTTGTGAATTAGGAAGATGCATTTATTTTTGTTATTTGGGAAAAGAAAAGTTTTACGCATTTCGGTTTTTTTTGCACTTTAAAGGGATAGAACAAGCTTTTTTGGTTAATACTTTGTAGCGAAGAAAATGACGAGTTATTGCATTGGAAAATGAGGAGCTTTTGATGCTATGGAAAAAGATATGACAGGAAAAGAATCAATACAGATGGAGCAAAAGAAGACGGATGTTTTTAGAGGGAATTATGACCAACGCAAGAAAGCAGTTGAAGAACTACTGCATTTGGATGTAAATTTTGATATTTTGCATAAAGAGCTGGTGATCGGGAATAAAAGGGCAGTATTATATTCTATTGACGGCTTTTTGAAAAGCTCGGTCATTGAGAAGATGTTAGAGTTTTTCAGTTCAATAAAAGCGGATACAAAATAAATATAATGTTTAATCTTATTTCTTTATATAATTAAATTACACAACAGCCGCTATCCAATTTAACGAACAAAAAACCGCTTAAACATACGTTTAAGCGGTTTCACTTGGTGAGCCATCGGAGATTCGAACCCCGGACAACTTGATTAAAAGTCAAGTGCTCTGCCAACTGAGCTAATGGGTCAAAAAGCTGGGGTGGCAGGGCTCGAACCTGCGAATGCGGGAGTCAAAGTCCCGTGCCTTACCACTTGGCTACACCCCATCGCAGCAGGCTTTCGCCGCATCCGCAGCAACCTTGAGTAGGGAAGAAAGGGAGAATAGTGGGACTCGAACCCACGACATCCAGAGCCACAATCTGGCGCTCTACCAACTGAACTATATCCTCCATATGCGCGCCTGGAGGGTCTCGAACCCCCGACCCACGGCTTAGAAGGCCGTTGCTCTATCCAACTGAGCTACAGGCGCAGAGCCGCAAAATCAGAAGCCTGATTCTTTCCTTCCAGACTGCCAGCGAAGGAAACACCCTTGCTGACAGATACAAATTATATCATCAGCAAGGGCGTTTGTCAAGCACTTTTTTGCGTTTGACGGAAATTTTTCGCTGTTTTCGGCAGAAAACTCCGGGAAGCCTGCTGCACAGGCGGATTTAGCGCATTATCAATAGAATGGATTTTGTCCGTCGCCTTGAGCGCACGCCTTACAGGACAATATCTCCCGGCCGATAGCCCTTTGGCAAGGGCTCTTCCTCCAGAAACCGGAAATCTGAATCCTCCAGTGTCGGCAAAAAAGCCTCGAATGGAATCTGGTCAAACTCGCTGTGGTAGCTGCTTGCGCCGAACCAGCCGCCTTCCTTCGCCCGCAGGTTCAAATCACGCGCGAATTTGGTGTGGTTCGAGCAGTCATGCACGACAATCCCCCAATGTTCCACGGCGCATTGGCGCATCAGCCGGAACGTTATCTCCCGGCTCCAAATCGGCGATACATAGCCGCGGCGCGTCATGTACATGGGCGTGCCGATGTAGTTCGGCAGATTGTTGGGGTTCAGGTGCAGCTCGGCGCAGTTGATAAAATCAAGACCAGTGGCCAGAATTGCGTCCTTTTTCTGCTGGAAATGCTCGTAAAAATCGGGCGTCATGGGCGTTTCAATCGCGACAGTGGGAATATACTTCTTCGCCGTAGCGATGCTCTGGATGACGTTGTCCGCGCAAGACGTTGCGCCGAGGTTGAAGCGCAGTTCGTCCAGCCCGGTCTCACCCAGCGCACGCAGATTTTCCTCCGTGCAGAGCGTGCCGTTGGTGTACATGTGCTGATGAATCCCGGCGGCGCGGAACTTGCGGATGATATCGGGATACAGTTCGATTTCCATGAACGGCTCCAGATAGACGTAGCTGACGCCGGTCGGTCGGTTCGACGTGCTGAGCAGCAGGTCGATATCCTCCACGCGGAAGTACGTCCCGCCGATTTCCCACAACCCTTCGCCGATGGTCTCTTGGCAATCCAACTCGCCGTAATTGTAGCAGAACGGGCAGCGGATGTTGCACTTGTTCGTCCGGCGGATGGCGCTCAGTCCCGTGCCGGTCAGGCAGGACGTGCATCCCTTGGAAAATTTCGCCGGGTCACCGACGAAGTACGTCCGCCCGCCGAGCGTGTGCAAATCGGGAATCTGCGCCATCAGTTCCTTGTGGCGCGCGTCCACCGCGGTTTCAATTTGGCTGATGACGGCCCACGCCAACTCCTGCTGATGCGGCATCAGCGGCTCATCTTCCGGCAGCTCCGCGAAGAAGCGAAACCACATTAGCGCGTCTTTCTTGCTGATTTTCATGCGTTCATCATTCCTCCTGTGAATTTCGCTTCCATCATAGCACAATTTTATACCGCGCGCAACCATTCAGCGCATCGGCTTGCGCCGTGAAAGCATCATTCTGCGTCCATTTCGTGAAAAATTTTCATTTCCCCCTTGACAACCCATCAACACCGTGCTATACTATTTTGTGTTGCGGGGCATTAGCGCAGCTGGTAGCGCACAACACTGGCAGTGTTGGGGTCAGCGGTTCGAATCCGCTATGCTCCACGAGCCGAAATCCTTGGAGATGCAAGGGTTTCGGCTTTTTTAGTGCTGCTGTATACCCACACCATACCCACAAACGCTTTCTTTTCCGTACCCACGAAAAACCGCTATGCGCTCAATTCTGCGTTTCTTACAGCGTGCCGATGAATTTCTCCATCTTGGCTGCTGCGTTTTGCGACATATGGTTGCTGACGTGTCCGTAGGTGTCGAGCGTGAAGGCGACGGTTGCATGTCCGAGTGACAAGGAAAGCGTCTTGAAGTCAATTTCGCTTTGAATAGCGAGGGTGGCGTAGGTGTGGCGAATATCGTGGAAGCGAACCTCCGGACGGTTGAGCTTGCCGACCAGCGCCTTGAAATGGACATACAGCGTCTTAAAACGGATGAACATGCCGTTGTCACGGGTGAAAACCATGTCGTACACATTGTCCCATGATGAACCTGCGAGCAGACGCTGCCGGTTCTGCTTCTCTTTGGCTTGCCTCAATGCATCCATCACGGATGGCGCGGGATGAATCGTGCGCTCTTTGTGGTTTTTCAGCGAAGTGAACATCATTTTGCCCTTGTCAGGCCCGGATGCAATGCGCACAAACTGACGGTACACACGGATAGTCCCCTTCGCAAAATCAATGCAACGTCGACTGCTCTTTTCGGTAAATTCTTTTGCTCTCATGTTTTATTCAGCTTTCAACAGACAGCATAGTCTGTTTTGCACATTACTGAAATCACTGCTTTTCGCAGCATAGACACGCCCTCTCGAATATGCTATAATACCCCCATCATCCCCCATACGAAAGGAAGAACACCGCCATGCTCCTATTCCCCGCAGCAATTCTGACCATCTCCGACGAAAGCGACCGCGACTTCATGAAGCACCTGTACATCAACCATGCCGCACGGATGTTCCGCGTGGCGCGGGCGCTGACGGACTCCAAGCAGGACGCGGAGGACGTGGTTGGCGAAGCGTGCGTGGCGCTGATTCGCAAAATTTCGCTGCTGAGGACGCTGGAGCGTAACGTTTTGGAGGGGTACATCATTTCCACGGTGAAGAACGCGGCGTATGCGCTGCACCGCAGGCGGAAATCGCGGAAAGAAGCAGACGACGGCGAGGCGATTCTGCCGCAGATTGCGGATGATGAGGCAGCGCCGGATGCGCGGATTTTGCAGCAATGCACGATGAACGCGCTGGTGGATGCCATGCAGCGGCTGCCCGAAGCGGATCAGGTCGCGATTCGGATGAAGTATTTCGAGCAGCGCAGTGCGCGGGAGATTGCGGCGGTGCTGGGGATTCAGGAGGGGCATGTGCGCGTGCGGCTGAATCGCGCGCGGAAGCGGCTCTACGACATGTTGAGGGAGGATGCGGAGTGAAGCAGGAGAAAATGCGGACGCCGGAGGAAAATTACGAAGCCGCCGCGCTGGAACTCGCCGCCTACCGCCTGATGCAGCGGGAGCAGGATGACATAGACACGCCGGATGATGCGGCGGCGGAGAGTATGCCGCGAATGCTGAAAATGATTGACCGTCAGCTGACGAAAAAGCAGCGCCACGATCGGTTCTGGAAGCAGACGGTGCGCGTGCTGAAAACGGCGGCGATGGTGGTGCTGGTGCTGAATATGGCACTGACGATTGTCGTCGCCAGCACGGGCAAGGTTCAGGTGCGCTTTCTGGACTTGGTGATGCAGGTGAACGACTCCTACATGGACATCCGCTATCAGCCGACGGAGACGGAAGCGACGATGCCGGAGGATTGGAAAACGAACTACTTTCCGTCGTACATCCCGGACGGGTACACGCTGGCGCAGTATGTGTCGGATGAAAACTTCGGCTTTCTGGAATATCGAAATGAACAGGGCGAGCGGATGGAAATCCACATCGGCGGCAAAGGCGCGGGCATCAACCTGAACTCGAAGGGCGCGGAGATTGACCACGTTTCCCTGCACAATACGGTGGCGACGGTACTGTATCAGGCAAGTGGGTCGGTGGATTTGGTCTGGTCGTATGGCGACCAATACTTCGTGGTGGAGGCGTGCGACTACGCAATCGCCTACGCGGTTGCGCAGGGGCTGAAAATTATCTGGAAATAATCGAATACGGCTGTAACGCTGCGCCTCTTTTCGCATTTACTGAGTAGATAACGAAAGGAGGCGTATTTTGATGCGCAGCAGGGAAAATCGGAAGTTTTTGCTGCTCTGTCTGCTGATGCTGCTCCTCTGCACGTCCTGCGCATCCTCATCACAGAATGCGGATGGCAGCCCGCTGGAATTTTTCAACCGGCGTGTGCTGGAAAATCCAGAATGGACGCTGAAAGCCGTGACGGAGCTGGGCAAGTACCGCGCGGAATCTATCTGCTCGGACGGTGAGCATCTCTATGTGCTGTGCCGGGAGCAGAATCAGATTTTGAAGCTGGATGCGGACGGCGAATTTCTTGGCTTCATCGGCAGTGTAGGCAGTCAGCCGGGACAGCTGTATCAGCCGGCGGCAATGGCGTGGGACGGGCAGTACCTCATTGTCGCAGAGCAGGGGAATCTGCGCCTGCAAGCCTTCACGCCTGACGGCGCGTCCGTTTTCACCCGCCCGCTGCCTGTGAACGCGGAACAGCGGGCGTTCGTCAGGAGCGTTGCGCCTTGCGGGGCGGACTATCTGGTCTGCCTCTTCTTTCCGTATGACAAGGACGCGGACACGGTCTGGCGCTTGAATGCGGACGGCACGGCGCAGCCGCTGATGAAGAACGTCCGCGGGATTTTCACGTGGAATCAGGAAAACGTGTACCTGCTGGAAGACCTCGTGTACGCCGGGGAAGAGAACGTCAGCTACCAGACGGGCGCGGGGACGGTGTGGCGGCTGGATGCGGGGGCGCTCGTCCGTCAGGCGGTGCTGCCGTATGGGTATGTCGCGACGAGCGCCGTGCCGGGGGATGGGCGCTGGTATGCCGTCAACAGCTCGTTTTATTCGCTGGACTGCTTTGATAGCGCTTGGCAGTATATTTCGACGGGGCTGATGCTGGCGAATCAGGAGAAAAACGTGCTGTATGAGGGGCAAAGCCTGTCGCTGGCGCGGTGCAAGGGGCAGCTGATGCTTCTGTCCACCAGCAGCGGCACGCTCTACCGCGTTCAGGAGAATGCCCATGATGCGCAGTGAACGGGCAAAGTTTCTTTTCGGGGAGACGGTGCGGACGTTCCGCAAGTGGCGGTATTACGGCTTGCTGCTGATGCTGAGCGTCGCATTCGGCAGCGTGATGATGCTGGTCATGCTGGATTTGTTTTCGCGGGAAATGAGCATGGTGGATGCGCAGTTTGTGCAGCCGGAGCGCATTATCCGCTATGCGTGGTGCGATTCAGCGTTTGACGCAGCATTTGATGCGCTGGACGATGACGGCATTGCAGCAAAATCGCAGTTTTACACACGAGACGAGTGGGTGATGAGTCCGACGGAGTCGCGCGTGCTGCGGGTGTCGCATGTGGACGATGCGTATTTGGCGCTGGCGGGGCAGGACTTGGTGGCGGACGCGGTGGCGCTGGATGAGGCGTACTTGTCCGTGTTTGCGGTGCAGGAGGGGGACACGCTGACCATCGGTGGGCAGGCGTACCGCGTGACCGTGCGGCGCGGCTTGCTGGACATGGAGCAGCAGGCGCTCATCCGGCGCAAGGACAGTGAAATCCCGCAGGGCGTGCCGTCGATGCAGTGCGCTTTGCGGGTGTCGGACGGGAAAATCCGCGAAGATGTGCGGCGCGACGTGGAAAATCAGCTGAACGGACGCGTGATTTTCGGCAACGTGCCGGAGATTCCGACGGGGATGATTCGCTGCGTGTACCCGGACGAAGCGAACCGCGCCGCGCTGGACAAACAGCGGGCGAATCTGCGATTGTACACCATTTTCGCCCTCCTGATTTTCCTGTACGTCACCTTGCAGACGACGAACACGGCGCGGTGCTTCGCCAGCCGGACGGCGCGCGAATGGGCAATGCTGCGCCTGTTCTGCGGGACGTGCATCAGCAGGGTGATTTTCTTTTGCGGTACGCTGATGTGCGCGTTCGCGGGCGTGCTGCTTGCGTGGGGGCTGCTGCCGCTATTTTTCCGCGCGATTGGGTCGGGATTCTATGTGCCGCAGGAGTCAGCAGCGGCGCTGCTGGAAATGCTGCCGCTGCTGGCTCTGCTCAGCCTCGTGGCCCCTCATAGAGCACCTCGTAGGCGGCCTGGGCGATGGGCATCTCGATGCCCGCCTTCTGGGCCAGGGTGCGGGCGGTGACAGCGGCGTAGTAGCCCTCCACCACGGCGCCGATCTCCTGGATAGCCTGCTGGACGGGCATGCCCTGGCCGATGAGGATGCCGCACCGGCGGTTGCGGGAGTGCATGGAGGTGCAGGTGACGATCAGGTCGCCCACCCCGGCCAGACCGGTGAAGGTGTCCTTCCGTCCGCCCAGGGCCACCCCCAGCCGGGCCATCTCTGCCAGCCCCCGGGTCATCAGCAGGGCCTTGGTGTTGTCCCCGCAGCCCATGCCGTCGGTGCAGCCGGCACACAGGGCGATGACGTTTTTCAGGGCGGCGCAGATCTCGGTCCCGATCCGGTCGTCGCTGGTATAGACCCGGAAGCGCTTGTTCATAAACAGGTCCTGGACCAGCTCCGCGTCCGCCAGACGGTCGGCGGCGGCCACCACTCCGGTGGGGATGTGCCGCCCCACCTCCTCGGCGTGGGAGGGGCCGGACAGCACCACCACGGGGCATTTGCCCTCCAGCTCCTCCTCGATGACTTGGCTCAGGCGCAGGGAGGTGGACTTCTCAATGCCCTTGGAGGCGGAGATGACCACCGTTCCGGGGCGGAGGAAGGCCCGCAGCTTAGCCGCCGTCTCCCGCACTGCATAGGAGGGCGTGACCATCAGCACCGCCCCGCAGTCCGCCACACAGGCCAGGTCGGCGGTAAAGTGCATCGCCTCCGGCAGGGTCACCCCCTTCAGCATGGGGTTCTCCCGGGTCCGCCGCAGCTCCTCCGCCTTCTCCGGGCGGTGGGACCACAGGGTCACATCATGTCCGTTTTCCACCAGCAGCAGAGCCAGGGCCGTCCCCCAGCCGCCGCTGCCCACCACGGTTATCTTCATCTTAAATAACCTCCTGTTTTTTCGTACGCCCTACTCCTCACTTTTTTTGTGATGCACGGAAAATTTGTTCTCTGTTCCAGAGATCAACCGCTTGATGTTGCCCCCGTGCATATAGACCACCAGTCCCCCGATCACCAGCCCCAGCAGGGCGATCACCGGGTCCCGATAGACGAACCAGGTGGCCACGGGGAAGGAGGCTCCGGCCCAGAGCGAGCCCAGGGACACATACTTGGTGGCCACAGCCAGGATGAGGAATCCCCCCCACACCACCAGGGCGATGCGCCAGTCGATCATAATGGCGATGGCCCCGCCGGACAGGATCCCCTTGCCCCCCTTAAAGTGGAACATACAGGGGAACATATGGCCCAGCAGGCACCATAGACCGGCCCAGTATTTACTAAAAACATCGGCTAGGGGGTAAGTGGGAAAGGGCCATCCGTCAAAGAAATACTTATCAGCACAGTATCCTACAAGTCCCACTGCAATGACCGCTTTGAGTACATCACACAAAATAACCACCAGGGTCAGCGGCCCGCCGAAGGTGCGGTAAAAGTTGGTCAGCCCCGCGTTGCCAGAGCCATGGTTTCGCACGTCGTCCCCGAGAATGTACTTGGAGACGATGACTGCCCCATTAAAACAGCCCAAAAAATAGGAAAGTACAGCAGACCCGCCAAAATCCAGAAGCAAATAAAGGACTGTCTCCATGTCTTACTCCTCCTTCTCGCCCTTCTGCCGGACGGTGAGCCGCACCGGGGTACCCTCCAGGCCGAAGGTGGATCGGATCTGATTTTCCAGATAGCGCTGATAGGAGAAGTGGAACAGCCGGGCGTCGTTGCAGAAGCACACAAAATGAGGGGGGCGGATGCCCACCTGGGTCATGTAGTAGATCTTCAGGCGGCGGCCCTTGTCCGTGGGGGGCTGCACCCGGGCGGTGGCGTCGGCCAGGACGTTGTTGAGCATCCCGGTGGTGATGCGCATGGCGGCCTGGTCGTTCACATAGCGGATCAGCTCAAACAGCCGGCCCACCCGCTGGCCCGTCAGGGCGGAGATGAACACGATGGGGGCATAGGTCATATAGGACAGGTCCCGCATCACATCCTGGCGCATCTTGTCCATGGTCTTGCCATCCTTCTCGATGGAGTCCCACTTGTTGACCACGATGATGCAGGCCTTGCCCGCCTCGTGGGCCAGGCCGGCCACCTTGGTGTCCTGCTCGGTGACCCCCTCCTGGGCGTCGATGAGGATGAGGCACACGTCGCTGCGCTCGATGGCCATGGTGGAACGGAGGACGGAGAACTTCTCGATCCGGTCGTCCACCTTGGACTTCTTCCGCATCCCGGCGGTGTCGATGAAACAGAATTTGCCCTGCTCGTTCTCATAGTAGCTGTCGATGGCGTCCCGGGTTGTGCCCGCCACGTTGGAGACGATGACCCGCTCCTCCCCCAAAATGCGGTTGATGAGGGAGGATTTCCCCACGTTGGGCTTGCCGATGACCGCCACCTTGATGACGTCATCGTCCTCCTCCTCTTCCTCCTCGGGGGGGAAGTAGGCAAAGCAGGCATCCAGCAGGTCGCCGGTGCCGTGTCCATGGACGGCGGAGACGGCGATGGGGTCCCCCAGGCCCAGGTTGTAGAACTCATAGATGTCCGGATTCTCCCGGCCGGTCTGGTCGGCCTTGTTCACCGCCAGCACCACCGGCTTGCCGGAGCGCAGGAGCATATTGGCCACCTCCTGGTCGGAGGCGGTCATGCCGGTCTTGATGTCGCACACAAAGACGATCACGGTGGCGGTGGAAATGGCGATCTCCGCCTGCTCCCGCATAAAGGCCAGGATCTGGTCGTCGGTGCCCGGCTCGATGCCGCCGGTGTCCACGATGTCGAACACCCGGTTGCGCCACTCACAGGGGGCGTAGATGCGGTCCCGGGTGACGCCGGGGGTGTCCTCCACGATGGACAGCCGCCGGCCGCACAGCTTATTGAAGAGCATGGACTTGCCCACATTGGGCCGGCCCACGATGGCAACTAATGGTTTCATAGCGTTTCCTCCTGTATTTCAAAGGGGAGCAGAGGCGGCGGACCGCCCGCTCCGGTCAGCGGTACTGAAAATATTCGGTCTCCTCCCGCAGCTGGACCTGCTCCGGAGGCGGGACCTCCAGGCCGCACACCGCGTCCAGCAGCTCAAAGCCGTCCTGGGCCACCGGGATCACCGGCACTCCCAGCTCCCGCTCCACATCGTCCAGCGAGACGTCGTCCAAAAAGACCCGCTCCCCGGCCCGGAGCATATTGGCCGGGATCAGCAGCCGCTGTCCCAGCTCCCGGCCACGCAGCTGGGCGATCAGGTCGCCGCCGGTGACCAGCCCGGCCACGGTGATGGTGTGGCCGAAAAAGTCGTTGCGGATGGGGTACACCGTCCCCCGGATGGCCCCGCACTTCTCCCGGGCCCGGGCCACAAGCTGCTCCAGGAATGGGGCGGCGGACACCCCAGTAGCGATGGCAAAGGGGGTGGCGCCCTCCATCTCCTCCGGCTCCATCAGGTCCAGCCCCCGGGCAAACTCCCGTGACAGCAGGGTGAGCATCCCCACCCCGTTGTCCAGCTGAGTAAATTCCTCAAAATATTCCTCCGGGGGCAGTTCCCGCCCCGCCAGCAGATAGAACTCGTCGGAGCACCAAACCAGCCGGGTCCCGGTGCGCGCCCGGTGCGCCTCGGCAAAGGTCTCCACCTGACGGATGAGGTCGTCGGCCTCCTCCCGGGTGTACGGGCGCAGTGGGTACAGCCCCTCCCGGAACTTGGTCACGCCCACGGGGACCACCGATACGCTGTTCACCGACGGATACAGCTCCGCCAGATCCCGAAGCGTCTTGTCCAGGGCCGG
>OGXH01003244.1_pt1 | contig 10602 bp, 5 predicted proteins | sample 1576241 | NCBI WGS metagenome assembly OGXH01 (sample SAMEA3541529, study PRJEB24748) | human gut metagenome | biome: human gut; feature: human-associated habitat; material: faeces | place: China | collected 2012
GATAGTCAAACGCCCCAAGCACAAGCCCTTTTCGTGCATATTCAAACTCGTCATAATCAAAGTCACCATCAAAATCAGCGTACTTTGGATTCATATAACGGTATACAGCAAATGCGATAGCAGCTACAGCAGCAACTGCGCCGATAATAGCCAAAATCCAAAGAACAAAACTTTTATTTTCTTCCTCTGCTTTTTTCTTGTTTAACAACTCAGTAATTTTAGCGTTGTTTATCATTTCCTCAAATTTTCCTGACATAATAAAAACCATCCTTTCTCAAAAAGATTCTTTAACCATATTGTAACACGAATAGTTATGGAATACTATACTTTTTTTATCAAATTATAATTTTGTCAGTTTGGCAAACGAAGAGCGGAGCTTTCTCTGTCCAAATCCATCAAATTCAATGACAACCTCATAGTCGTTTGTTAGTTTTGTGAGGGATCGGACAATGCCCTGCCCAAATTTCGTGTGTGACACCCGGTCGCCAACTTGATAATCCGGAAAAAATTACGCGAGGCGGCGGGCTACATTGCACAACCTGTGTTTGGGTTTATTCTTCCGATCGGTTTAGGAATTGATGGCGCGCAGCAGCCGGGAATCATTGATTCTTCTGGGGGAATGGATGATTTCGTTCGCCCGCGTAGAACATGCCTGATATATTAAGGAGGGTAAAATACATGAAAAGAAATATTCGAAGAGTTCTTATTGGGCTTGCATGCGCGGCAGCGGCATTGGTTCTGGTCGGCGTGCAGAAGTACTATCCTAAATATCGTGATTTCAGAGAACAGACAAATTACAGGTTTGCCTCCATTGCGGATTTCTTCTATCAGCTGGGGGAGGCCAGACTGCTATCCTATCAGTTTTCTGATCAGGACGTTTCGGATATCGAGGTTGGATCGCAGCACATTCGAACGATGGAGATCGTTACGTCACAGGGAAACATGTATCTGCAGGCCGTTGCTGTGAAGTCAGCATTTGGAACGTATTATCGCTTTTTTGACTGCCATTACGATATTGACTGGGATCTTGTCTCTACGGCAGATTTCTCTGATAAACTTGACGGTTTCGCGCGGATCAAGGCATTGCAGTTGGATGGCGGATTCCTTTTTCAGGTCATCGCATCCAGCTATTTTCTGGACAGCAACGGCCGACCGCTTGAGTCGTTCCGAATCAATCAGGACTATTATTTCAATCATTCCGAGTATCCGGGCTATTTGCAGCTGTTTTGGGTTGAGGGGGATGAATTGCCGGAGGGATATCATCTCTCGTGCCTTGATGACTCCTTTTTTAGCGTCGACTATGAAGGCTTGGTCGACTCTTACCAGAGAGAGAAGCTGTATCGTGAAGCGAATCGGTGAGGGAGATAGGACCTGCTAAAGCTGAATATTTCATCTTTAGCAGGTCTTCCCCTCTGGCTGCCTCGTCCTCTCCACGAACGACTACGCTCCGCGCGGCGGCAACCTGACGCAGACGACCTACGCCAACGGCGTGGCCGTGACCTACAGCTACGACCTCCTCGACCGGCTGGTTGAAAAGTCGTATCACGAGACCGGAAAGCCGGACTTCACCATCCGCTACACCTACAACGCCGAGAGCCAGCTGGCCCGCCTGCGGTACGAGGAGGACGGCGAGACGGTCGGCTCCTACGCCTTTGAGTACGACAGCCTCGGGCGGCTCATCCGCAGCACGGCCATGGATGAAAACGGCTCTGTCACGCAGCGAACGGAGCATCTTTACGATGCGTTTAACCGCCTCTCCGGCCAGAGCTGGACGCTCGGCGCGCAGACCTACTCGGAGCGCTACGCCTACAGCGACGGCGAAAAAGGCGACGGCAGCCTGACGTCCATGACGGCCGCGACGGGCGACAGTCTGGAATTCGGCTACGACGCCCTCAAACGCCTGAATCGCGTTACAGCGAAAAGCGGAAGCTCCATTATTATGAACACGGCTTACGCGTATCGCGACGTGAGCTGGAACCGCGGCAGCGCGCAGGTGGAGTTCCGCAACGTCCGCCTCGGCAGCGACAGCGGCATGCTCCTCGAGGGCAAGAAATACAGCTACGACAAGGCCGGTAATCTGGTCATGATCAGCGAAAGCACCGGGAAATATAACAAGCTCGTCGAGTACGCCTATGATGACCAGAACCAGCTGGTAAAAGAGTCGTATTACACTCCCGGAAACGAAGAACCGGATGACGTTTATGATTACTCCTACGACACTGCGGGCAATCTCCTGCGCGTCACGAAATTGGACTGGAAACTGAAGAAGAGGTGACGATAATGGGAAATTGGGGACCCGGGCTTTATCAGAACGATATCACACAGGATGTTAAGGATGATTTCGAAGAATCCCATCGGGCTGGGAAACCCGTCAGCGAAATAACTGCAAAGCTGATGGCGGACTATGAAGACATTATGGGCGATCCCGCCGAGGAGCCGCTTTTCTGGTTTGCGCTGGCAGACACGCAGTGGCGTTTTGGCGTACTTTTGCCCACGGTAAAAGAAAAAGCTCTGGAGTGGCTTGACAAAGGCTGTGCCTGCCCTCCCATCCAAAAGATCGGCTTTTCTGATGAGGCACAATGGAATCAGACGCTGATGCAGTTGAAAAAGGAGCTCATATCTCCGCCGCCCTCGCCGAAGAGGCCAGCCAGAAGGAGAGCGTACCAGTGCCCGTGGAAGATCGGTGACGTTTTTGCTTATCCGCTGAAAAGCGAACTGGCAAAAGAAAAAGGGCTTTATGGTCGGTATTTTTTGATCCAAAAGGTCGATGAAACCGTGTGGTATCCCAGACACATTGTGCCAATCGTATATGTCAAAATAACAAAGGACGATACGCTTCCGGCGAATCTGGAAGAGTACAACCAGCTGGAATACGTGCAATCATGCTTTACAAAGTATGAGAACCGATTCTGGCCGATCGATATGAGTCGTCCGAAGGAGGATATTGCAGAAAAGTCCAAGCTCTCCTATCATGTGGATGAATACGGTTTCTTGCCGCAATACAGAATAACTTTAATCACAACCTCGCAAAAAGAAATTCCAACCGACCTGATTTATGTCGGCAATTTTGAGGGTGCAGCTGCTCCGCAAAACGAATTTATACCACATGTAAAGATAAATATTATGGATGTCGCGTGGAAACGATTCAGCGAGACCTTTGAAACGAAAATGATAAAGCAATACTGTAACCATAACCGCAGAGAACTCAGTATCTACAGGGAGAAGGGAAATGTATGAGCTACCTACTAAAGATGAAACTTTTATCTTTAGCAGTTCCGCCCCATCCCTGGGTATACCGTAGTTTGGCAAAAATATACCGCCCCAATTTACAGCGATATCACTGTGACTGGTGAGTCATACGGGGAAGTGATTATCCCGCCCCAACCGCCGACCACGCCGGGCGAGATCATGTCCGGCGGCGAGGGCGAGCCGGTCGAGGCAGACGTTCCTGCTGAAGATGAAACCGTCTCCCCGCAGGGGACTCATGTCACCGGAACGCAAACAGTTACTCACGAATACCTGACCCTGAACGGTAAAGTTGCTCGTGAAACGATCCGGACGAATAATACCTTGACAGCCGTGCTGGATTTCGTCTATGATGAATCCGGAAAGCCGTTTGCACTCAAGTATTCGACGAACGGAACGAGCTTCCAAACATATTATTACGTTCTGAATTTGCAGGGCGACGTGGTAAAGCTGATCCACTATATCCCTGGCTTTGAGTATGAGTCTGTCGCGACATATGAGTATGATGCGTGGGGCAATATTCTCTCCAGCTCCGGTAGACTGGCCGAGATCAACCCGCTCAGATATCGTGGATACTATTATGATAATGAGACGGGGTTCTATTATTTGCAGTCTCGTTATTATGATCCGGCAAACCGGAGATTCATTAATGCCGACAGTTATCAAAGTACCGGGCAGGGATTTGTTGGGACTAATATGTTTGCGCACGCGCAGGAAGCGCATCCACAGGTCGGGGTTTTTCTTGCCGGCGAACTGTTTTTTCACCCAGCCGAAGAGCCAGCCTTTGGTCACGGCATCCACGACGTATTTCGAATCGGAATACACGGTGACGTCCGACCCGTCGAACTTGAGCGCCTCGAGCGCCACGCAGACGGCCATGAGCTCCATGCGGTTGTTGGTCGTCAGGCGGAATCCCTGCGACAGCTCCTTGCGGTGCCGCCCCGAAAGGAGTACCGCGCCGTAGCCTCCCGGCCCGGGGTTCCCGAGCGCTGAACCGTCCGTGTATATGGTGATTGTGGGCAAATCGTGTCGTCGTTAAACCCGGCCCTGCGGCGCGGGTGTGGTTCGTCTGCGGCGTGGCCGCTGAGGGGAATGCCTGTCCCGAATCCCCGAGGGGTTGGGACAGGGCATGTCCGTCCTTGTTTACGAGAGGGCTTCCAGTTGCGCCTTGATGGCCGCGATCTTGGCCTCGGCGTCGGCCTGCTTGGCCCGTTCGTTGGCCACCACCTTCCCGGGGGCCGACTGCACGAAACGCTCGTTCGAGAGCTTCTTCATCACGCTTGCGAGGAACCCTTCCTGGTAGGCCAGTTCGTCCGTCAGTTTGCGTCGTTCCAAGCTTGTCAAACATATTTTCCATGTACACGAAATACTGCGTCGTCTTGACAATGAACGCTGCGGCCGCCGGGTCTTTCTCCGTCACCGTCTCGATGGCCGTCAGGTTGGCCATTTTCCGCATCACGGGGGCGTACTCGGCCGGGTAGTTCTCGTCGGCGATCACCTTGAGCGTCAGCGCCTCCTTCTGCGGCAGGTTCTTCTGGTTGCGGACGTTGCGCACCGAGGAGATCACTTCCCGGGCCAGTTCGAACCGCGCCAGCAATTGCCCGTCGGCTTCGGCCGGCTGGGGCATCGGGGCGACGGTGATCGACTCGCCCTCTTTGCGCGAGGCGAGGTCTTGCCAGATCTCTTCCGTCACGAAGGGCATGAAGGGGTGCAGCACGCGCATCAGGGAATCGAAGAACGTGCGTGTGGCTTCGAACGTCGGCGCGTCAATCGGCTGCCCGTAGGCGGGTTTCACCATCTCGAGGTACAGGCCGCTGAAATCGTCCCAGAAGAGCTTGTAGGCCGTCTTGAACGCCTCCGAAATGCGGTAGCAACCGAAATCGTCGGCGATCTGGCGCAAAGCGACGCCGAGCGTCTGGCGGAACCATTCGACAGCCAGGCGGTTGTTCTCGTCCTGTGCGGCATTGCCGTCCGCCGACCAGCCGTTCACCAGGCGGTAGGCGTTCCATATCTTGTTGCCGAAGTTGCGTCCCTGTTCGCAGAGCGCCTCGTCGAACATCACGTCGTTGCCCGCCGAGGAGCTCAACAGCATCGCTACGCGCATGCCGTCGGCGCCGAACTGGGCGATCAGGTCGAGCGGGTCGGGCGAGTTGCCCAGCTGCTTGGACATCTTGCGGCCGAGCTTGTCGCGCACGATACCCGTGAAATAGACGTGGCTGAAGGGTTTTACACCTCGGTATTCATAGCCTGCCATGATCATGCGGGCCACCCAGAAGAAGATGATATCCGGAGCCGTCACCAGGTCGTTGGTCGGGTAGTAATAGTTGATTTCGGGGTTATCCGGGTAGCGGATGCCGTCGAAAACTGAGATCGGCCACAGCCACGAGGAGAACCAGGTGTCAAGCACGTCCTCGTCCTGCCGCAGGTCGGTCATCGTGAGCGAGTCGTCCCCGCTTTTGGCCCGGGCTTTCTCCAGCGCCTCTTCGGCGTTAAGTGCCACTACGTAGCCGCCCTTGGGCAAATAGTAGGCCGGGATGCGCTGTCCCCACCAGAGCTGACGCGAGATGCACCAGTCCTTGATGTTCTCCATCCAGTGGCGGTAGGTATTTTTGTATTTCTCGGGGACGAACTTGATCTCGTCCTCCAGCACGGCTTTGGTCGCCGGGCCAGCGAGTTTTTCCATCGAGAGGAACCACTGCATCGAGAGCTTTGGCTCGATCGCTACGCCGGTGCGTTCCGAGTAACCGACGTTGTTGGTGTAATCTTCGGTCTTTTCCAACAGGCCTGCGGCGTCGAGATCCTTTTCGATCTGCTTGCGCAGGGCGAAACGCTCCATGCCCGCATAGAGTCCCGCCTTGTCGTTGATCGTGCCGTCGTCGTTGAAGATGTCGATCGATTCGAGTCCGTATTTTTCGCCCAGCATGTAGTCGTTCACGTCGTGCGCCGGAGTGACTTTCAGGGCGCCGGTGCCGAAAGCGATATCCACATAGGTATCGCGGATGACGGGTACCGAACGGCCGACCAGCGGCACGATGACCCGGGCATCTGCGGGCAGCCAGGCGTAACGTTCGTCGTCGGGGTTGACGCAGAGGGCCGTGTCGCCGAGAATCGTCTCGGGACGTGTCGTGGCGACGATGATCGTGCGGTCTGTGCCTTCGACCTTGTAACGCAGGTAATAGAGTTTACCGTGCGACTCCTTGAAAACCACCTCTTCGTCCGAGAGTGCCGTCTGTGCCGCAGGATCCCAATTGACCATGCGTACGCCCCGGTAGATCAGTCCTTTGTCATAAAGGTCGCAGAAGACCCGGAGGACGCTTTCGGTGCGGGTTTCGTCCATTGTGAAGCAGGTGCGCTCCCAGTCGCACGATGCACCCAGCTTGCGCAGTTGCTGCAGGATTACGCCTCCGTACTTCTCCTTCCAGTCCCAAGCGTGACGCAGGAACTCCTCGCGGGTAAGGGACGATTTTTCGATGCCTTCGGCTTTGAGTTTTGCCACCACCTTGGCCTCCGTAGCGATCGAGGCGTGGTCGGTGCCCGGCACCCAGCAGGCATTTTTGCCCTGCATGCGGGCGCGGCGTACCAGCACGTCCTGCAACGTATTGTTGAGCATGTGTCCCATGTGGAGCATGCCCGTAACATTGGGTGGCGGGATGACGATCGTGTAGGGTTCCCGCTCATCGGGTTCGGAATGGAAAAGGCGGTGCTCCATCCAGTAGTCGTACCATTTGGATTCGATCTGCTGCGGGGCGTATTTGTCGGCGATTTGCATCATATTATGTGGGATATTTATAATTTGTACAGGATTTGCAAAGTTATGAACATTCTGTTAATATGAAATAAAATTAGGAGGAAAATCGTTATCTTTGCAAAATCTGTAAATTTTTTAAGAAATAGGTGCCCGCTGTACTTAAAAACTTCCCCGATTGAGGAAAGGAGAAACTGTAGGGAGGCGGGAGAAACGGAATTTTCCGAAAGGAAATCCGTTCGACGTACGGGGCTGCACCTGTTTTCGGTAAAAGAGAAAAATATGAGTAAGAAGGATAAAATAAAAAACATCGACATGGACGATCTGAAGGCATTGCCGGACGTCCTGGACGGACGCCACCACGTCATTCCCATCGTAACGGGCGGGGACGAGGTGTTGGAAGAGGTCAACGTGCCCGAAATATTGCCGATATTGACCTTGCGCAGTTCGGTGCTGTTTCCCGGAGCGATCACGCCGATTACGGTCGGCCGAGAGAAGAGCATCCGGCTGGTGCGCGAAGTGAACGAGCGCAACGGATTGCTGGGGGCCGTGCTGCAACGCGAAAGCGAAGTCGAAGACCCGGCGCCGGACGATATGTATAAGGTCGGCACTGCGGCCCGTATTATCAAGATTCTGGAGATGCCCAACGGTAACCTGACGGTGATTCTGAACGGACTGGAGAAAATCGAGGTGAAGGAGTATGTCTCCACGGAACCTTATTTCCAGGCCAGCGTGACGCCGTTGCGCGACTCTTCTCCCGATGTAAAGAGCCTGGAGTTCGAGGCCCTCGTGGATTCGATCCGCGACATTGCGCTGGGTATCATCGCTATTTCGCCGGACATGCCCAAGGAGGCGGCGTTCGCCATCAAGAATATCGACTCCAAGCGGGGAATCATCAACTTCATCTGTTCGAATCTCGAGCTTTCGGACGAAGACCGCCAGTCGTTGCTGGAATCTCCCGGTCTGCTGGCCCGTGCCCGCAAGCTGCTGGAGATTCTGGTGCGCGAGCAGCAGCTCGTCGAGCTGAAGAACGAGATTCAGAGCCGTGTCAAGCAGGAGATCGACAAGCAGCAGCGCGATTACTACCTGCAGCAGCAGATGCGCACGATTCAGGACGAGCTGGGCGAAGGTGCCGACAGCGAGCTGGAGGGATTACGCGAGAAGGCGTCCAAAAAGAACTGGCCCAAGGAGGTGGCCGAACTTTTCGAGAAGGAGATCACCAAGCTCGAACGGCTCAATCCCGCCGTGGCCGAATATTCGGTGCAGGTTACCTATCTGCAACTGATGCTTGAGCTGCCCTGGAACGACGTGACGCAGGATAATCTCGATTTGAAATGCGCCCGCGAGCAGCTCGATCACGACCATTTCGGGCTGGACGAAGTGAAAGAGCGTCTGTTGGAGCATCTGGCCGTTATCAAGCTGAAAGGCGACCTGAAATCCCCGATCCTCTGTCTGTACGGCCCTCCGGGCGTAGGCAAGACCTCGCTGGGCAAGTCCGTGGCGGCGGCGCTGGGACGTAAGTTCGGCCGTATTTCGCTGGGCGGTCTGCACGACGAGGCTGAAATTCGCGGACACCGCCGCACCTACATCGGGGCGATGCCGGGCCGGATCATCCAGACCATCAAACGCTGCGGGTCGTCCAATCCGGTCATCATCCTCGACGAGGTGGACAAGGTGACCGTAAGCAATCACGGCGACCCGTCGAGTGCGCTGCTCGAAGTGCTCGATCCTGAACAGAATACGACGTTCCACGACAACTACCTCGATACGGAGTACGACCTTTCGAAAGTGCTTTTCATCGCCACGGCCAACAACATCGGCAACATCAACCCGGCGCTGCGCGACCGTATGGAGATGATCAACATTCCGGGCTACATTCTCGAAGAGAAGGTGCGGATCGGCCTCGACCACTTGCTGCCCAAGCAGATGGCGGCGCACGGCATTCCCGAGGGGCAGTTGGTGCTGACGCCCGAGGTCGTCGAGCAGGTTATCGCAGGCTATACCCGCGAGTCGGGTGTCCGTTCGCTGGACAAGCACCTGGCGAAGATCGCCCGCTACCGGGCCAAGCAGATCGCTTTCGAGGAGGCTTATACGCCGGAGCTTACGCAGGCCGATGTCGAGAAGATTCTCGGCATCCCGAAATTCCTGCGCGAAGAGTACGAGGTCGGGGATATGGTCGGCGTAGTCACCGGCCTGGCTTGGACCGAGGTCGGCGGCGACATCCTCTACATCGAGTCGGTGCTGACCCCGGGCAAGGGCAAGGTGAGTCTGACGGGTAACCTGGGCGAGGTGATGAAGGAGTCGGCGACGATCGCCCACGAGTGGGTGATGGCGCACCACAAGGAGCTGGGTATCGATCCCGAAATGTTCGAGAAGAACGACATCAACATCCACGTACCGGAGGGAGCCATTCCCAAGGACGGTCCTTCGGCGGGTATCACGATGGTTACCTCGATCGTTTCGACCTATACGGGGCGCAAGGTGCGCGAGCGTATCGCCATGACCGGAGAGACGACCCTGCGGGGACGTGTAATGCCGGTAGGCGGTATCAAGGAGAAGATCCTGGCGGCCAAGCGTGCCGGTATCAAGGAGCTGATCCTTTCGGAAGACAACCGCAAGGACATCTCGGAGATCAAGGCGGAGTACATCGACGGTCTGACGTTCCACTACGTGCGGACGAACGAGGATGTGTTGCGTTTGGCTCTCGAGGAGAAGAAATAATCCGTGTTAATTTGAAAAGCGGGACGCAATGTCCCGCTTTTTTCGTATTTTAGCGACTTGAAACAGATAGAGTCACGAGTTATGGAGTTTGTTGCGATCATTCCCGCCCGCTATGCATCGACCCGCTTCCCGGGCAAGCCGCTGGCGATGCTCGGGGGAAAGCCCGTCATCCGCCGGGTGTATGAACAGGTGACCGGCGTGCTGCCCGATGCGGTCGTGGCGACCGACGACGAGCGGATCCTGCGTGCCGTCGAGGAGTTCGGCGGTCGTGCCGTGATGACTTCGGCCGAGCACCGCAGCGGCACCGACCGTTGCTGGGAGGTGCCGTAGGTGTCGACGGTCTGCTTGTTGTCGAAATAGATGCGGTAGGCGGCGTACTCCGACTCGAAGGCCGGGCCGTGGTGGTGCAGTTTATGGTACATGTCGTTCTTCTCCGAGGAGGCGCAGCCGACGGCTCGCAGGGTCTTGTCGGGGTTCTTGAGCCACATCTGGGCATGTACGCGTTTTTTGAAAACGCGCTTGTCGGGGTCCGAGGAGTAGAGAACCTGGAAATTCTGGCTGCCGGAAATGTCGGAGACGAAGACCAGTTCGCCCAGTTCCAGGTCCAGCTGGGAGGGAATCCGGTGAACGCCGCCGAGCGACACGACGGCGCTCTGCGCCCACTCGGGCACATCGCGGATCACGACCGGACATTCGGCGCGCTTGCCCGTGACCGTCACACGGTAGAGGCATTTCCGGGTTTTGGCATTCAGGCTGCAAACGGCCCCGAGGGCCAGCAAAAGCAAGAGAATCCGTTTCATGGCTATTCCAGTTTTCGATGATTCGTTCCGGTCGTGCGCGAAAAGTATTTTGACACGGTCAAAAATCCATATGCTTTTCGTGTGGGCAAG
>OGXH01003245.1_pt1 | contig 10602 bp, 7 predicted proteins | sample 1576241 | NCBI WGS metagenome assembly OGXH01 (sample SAMEA3541529, study PRJEB24748) | human gut metagenome | biome: human gut; feature: human-associated habitat; material: faeces | place: China | collected 2012
GCCACAGCCGCGTGATGTGCATTGAGATCATGGGCAACAAGGCCGGCTGGCTGACGCTGTATTCCGGCATTGCGGGCGGCGCGGACATCATCCTGCTGCCCGAACTGCCCTACGACATTAAAAAGGTTGCTGCCGCAGTGGAAAACCGCGCCAAGGCAGGCAAGAACTTCTCGATTTTGGCCGTGGCCGAGGGCGCGTTCTCTCAGGAAGAGGCTAAGATGAAGCGCAAAGAGTGGACCGCTCAGCGTGCCGCCGCCGGTTATACCACCGCCACCGCCCGCATTGCCAAGCAGGTCGAAGAGCTGACCGGCGCTGAAACACGCATCTGCGTGCCCGGCCATATGCAGCGTGGCGGCAGCCCCAGCGCCTATGACCGTGTGCTGGCCACCCAGTTTGGCGCCTACGCCGCCGGGCTGGTTGCCGACGAACACTACGGTGTGACCGTTGCCATGGTGAACCGCCACGTGACCGCCAACCCGCTGGCTGACATTGCCGGCAAGACTCGCGGCGTGCCGGGAGATTGTGATATGCTCAATGTTGCCCGGGCTATGGGGATCTGCCTTGGTTAATTTGTTCATTTATAGTTTCTCGCTTTCAAGAGGGGCCACGTTCTGGCCTCTCTTTTTTTATAAAAAATCAGCAAAGACTATTGACATTAAACCCGCGTTTAATGCTACACTGGTAGTGGAAACAAACCCAGGGAAAGGACCTGTTACCTATGGATAAATTACAAGCATTGCAAGACTATCTGCGTGAGCTGGGCAGTGTGGCGGTGGCGTTTTCCAGCGGGGTGGATTCCACCTTTTTGCTGAAAGTCGCCCACGATACGCTGGGCGACAAGGCCATCGCCGTGACAGCTAAGTCCTGCTCGTTCCCCAAGCGGGAACTGGAGGAGGCCACTGCCTTCTGCAAGGCCGAGGGCATCAGGCAAGTCATCGTTGAGTCCGATGAGCTGAACATCGAGGGCTTCTCCCATAACCCCAAGAACCGCTGCTACCTATGCAAGCATGAACTGTTCGAGAAAATTATCGCAGTTGCGAAAGAAAACGATTTGCAGTACGTAGCCGAAGGCTCCAACATGGACGACAACGGCGACTACCGCCCCGGCTTGCAAGCCGTAGCCGAGCTGCAGGTCAAAAGCCCGCTGCGCCACGTGGGATTGACCAAGCAGGAGATCCGCGACTACTCCCACCAGCTGGGGCTGCCCACCTGGGACAAGCAGTCCTTCGCCTGCCTGTCCTCCCGCTTTGTGTACGGCGAGGAGATCACCGCGCAAAAGCTGTGCATGGTGGACAAGGCCGAGCAGCTGCTTCTGGACCTGGCTGATGTTGCCGCCGTCCTCGGCAATTACGGTATCATAGCCCTGGGGCAGGCGGCAGATAAAGCTGTGGGCGCGGGCACGCTTGGCGGCGTCGATGATCTCCTCGCGGGTGGCGTCCGGCTTGCCGTAAGCAATGTTATCTGCCACAGTACCGGCTTTCAGCCAGGTTTCCTGCAAGACCATACCCAGGTTGCCGCGCAGCGAATCCCGCGTTACGGTGTCAATGGGGTGGCCGTCCACCTTCAGGGTGCCGCCGTTGATCTCGTAAAAGCGCATCAGCAGGTTGACCAGGGTGGTTTTGCCGCAGCCGGTGGGGCCGACCAGGGCAATGCGCTGGCCGGGCTGAACGCGCAGGTTCATGTCTTCAATCAAGGGCACATCCGGCACATAGCGGAACTTGACATGCTCAAACTCCACACTGCCTGCACCGTGGGGCAGGGTAACGGCATCGGGGGCATCGGGCAGGATGGGGTCTTCGTCAATAAAGTCGAACACACGCTGCGCACAGGCCAGGGCGTTCTGCAGCTCGGTCATAACGCCGGAAATATCATTGAACGGCTTGGTGTATTGGTTGGCATAGTTCAGCAGAACCGAAAGCTCGCCGACCGTAATGCCGCCGCCAATGGCAACCAGCGCGCCCACCACGCCGACCGCCGCATACACCAGCGCGTTGACAAAGCGGGTGGCAGGGTTGGTGATGGAGGAAAAGAAGGTGGCCTTTACGCCGCAGATCTGCAGATCGGCGTTGATCTTGTCAAAGCGCTCCTCGGCGCGGCTTTCGTAACCGAAGGCGCGGACAAGATGCTCGTTGCCGATCAGCTCGTCCACCAGACCGGTCAGCTCGGCGCGGGTCTCGCTCTGTACGCGGAACATATCATAGGTATGCTCCGCAATGAACTTTGCCACAAAGATGGAAAGCGGGGTGAGAACCACAACGATCAGGGTAATGCGCCAGTCAATGGAAAGCATAAAGCCCAAAGTGCCCACAATGGTCAGAATGCCGGTGAACAGCTGGGTAAAGCCCATCAACAGGCCGTCACTGAACTGCTCCACATCGGTGTTGATGCGGCTGATGGCGTCGCCGGGCTTGTGGGCATCCATATAGCTCAGGGGTAAAATCTCCATGTGCTGGAACGCCTGCACGCGGATGTCGCGCACCACCTGGAAGGTGATGCGGTTGTTCACCATGTTCATCAGCCACTGGCAGATGGAGGTGACACACACGGTAACGCCGAACTGGATGGCAATCTTGCCCAGGGCAGGAAAGTTGACATTGTCCTGGCCCACAATCAAGTCCACGCCGCGGCCAGAAAGAATGGGGGCGTACAGCGTGGTAAGAACGGTAACAGCGGCAAGCAGCAGGGTGAACAGCACCAAACCGCGGTACGGCTGGATCAGCTTTAACACGCGCTGAATGGTGCCTTTACTGCCCCGCAGGGAAACACGCTTTTTCTTTGCATTGCTCATAAGGTCTTTTCCACCTCCTCGCGGCTCAGCTGGCTCAGGCAGATCTCGCGGTAAACATCGCAGGTTTTCAGCAGGTTGGCATGGGTGCCGCTGCCAACCAGATTGCCGTCATCCAGCACCAGAATGCGGTCCGCACGCTGCACAGCGGAAGCACGCTGGGAAACAATAAATACCGTCATGCCATGGGTCTGCTCTTTCAGCGCTTTGCGCAAAGCAGCGTCCGTGGCAAAATCCAAGGCGGAGGAACTGTCGTCCAAAATCAGTACCTGGGGGTGAGGCACCAGCGCGCGGGCAATGGTCAGGCGCTGGCGCTGACCGCCGCTGAAATTGCGCCCGGCGGTCTCCACCGGTTCATCCAGCCCTTTGGGCTTGCCGCGCACAAAGTCCGCCGCCTGGGCAATCTCCAGGGCTTGCCAGATCTGCTCATCGGTGGCATCGGGGCAGGCCCATTGCATGTTGTCCCGGATGGTGCCGGTAAACAGCACGGCGCGCTGCGGCACAATGCCGATCATCTGGCGCAGCTGGGCAAAGCCGTACTGCTGCACGGCATGGCCAAACAGATCAACGCTGCCGCTGGTGCAGTCATAAAAGCGGGGAATCAGGTTGATCAGGGTGGATTTGCCGCTGCCCGTGCCGCCGATCACGCCGATGGTCTGGCCGTTCTGGGCGGCAAAGCTGATGTCCGTCAGGCTGGGGGCACCGGCACCGTGGTAGGTAAAGCCCACATGGTCAAATGCAACGGCCGGGGCGTCCACTGCCGGGGCAAGGGCGGCCGCGGCGGGGTCAGTCATCGTGGATTTGGTGTTCAGAATCTCCGAAACACGGATGCCGCTGGCCAGTGCGCGGGTGACAGAAACCACCAGATCGGCAATGCGCAGCAGGTTGATAAGGATCTGGTTCATATAGTTGATTAGGGCAATGATCTCGCCCTGGGTCAGCGCGCCGCTGTTTACCTGCAGCCCGCCGCGCATCAGGATGGCGATCACGCCCAGGTTGACGATGAGATAGGTCAGCGGGGTCATCAAAGCGGAAATGCGCCCGGCGGTCAGCTGGAAAGTTTTCAGTTTGTCGTTCACGGCGGTAAAATCCGCAATTTCGTCATCCTGCCGTGCAAAGGCGCGCACCACGCGGGCACCCACATAATTTTCGCGGGTCAGCAGGGTCACTTTGTCCAGCGTATTCTGGGCGGCGCGGTACTGGGGCACCGTCACCCGCATGATCAGCCAAACCACCAGCGAGATGGCCAGCGTGACCAGCACGAACCAGAACCCCATGGTGGGGCTGATGACAAACGCCAGAATCAGCGCGCCGATGACAATAAACGGGCAGCGCAGCAAAAGGCGCAGCGTCATGTTTACGCCGTTTTGCAGCTGGTTCACATCGCTGGTGATGCGGGTGACCAGCGTGGGCGTGCCGATGCCGTCCAGCTCCGTGTAAGAGAGGGTATCAATGTGGCGGAACAGCGCCCCGCGCAGCGCCGTGCCATAGCCCAGCGCGGCCTTGGCAGCAAAATACTGCGCCGTCAGGCTGGATGCCATACCCACAACCGCAAGCAGCACCATCAAGCCGCACTGCTTGCCAATATAAGCCAAATCCCCGTTTTTGATGCCCACATCAATGATGTTGGCCACCACAAGGGGAACCAACAGCTCAAAGCAGGCTTCCAGCATTTTGAACAGCGGGGCAAGGATGGATTCTTTCTCGTATCCTTTCAAAAACCGCAGCATGTTCCGCATGAACGCACCAACCTTTTTGTAATATCAAATTATATGCCTAAGGCAACACCGCACAATTCCCGCCTTACGGCTTAAGCACCGCTCCGGCGGCTGCGGCACGGCATCTGCGTTGCCAAAATGCTCGATAAGACATCCAGTATTATCTGCGCTTTTGGCTTAGCATCTGCCGTACCTCGCTCGCCGTATCGGCACTTAGAATTATGCGGTATTGCCCTAAAACAGAGCATACTTTTTAATCATACAACAGATGCGTCTAAATGCCAAGTTGAAAAACGCAATAAAACCAATGAAACCAATATTTTTTGCGGCCAGCCACAAAAACAGGCCGGATGGCAGCGCCTTGCCCGGTTTCGATGATTATTTGCACCCTGCCCGCCTATACTTGCAGTGGGGTAACCCGCAACGCTGCAACATGTAGGAGGGCAGAGGTCACTATGTTTTATTATCATAAAGGTTTAACCCGCGCCGCACGGCGCACCGTCGCCACCGCGATCACCATCGCAGGCCGGCAGGGGTGTACGGCGGTGGATACCGGGCACCTGCTGCTTGCCATGCTGCAAACCGGGCGGGGCACTGCGGTGGAGTTTCTGCGCCGCAAACAGATCACGGTAACGGCACTTTCGGCCTGTGCCTCCCAGCGGGCCTGCACGGGCCGCCCGCTGCACCTGCGCGGCCGGGACCTTGCGCCCGAAAGCCGCAAGGCGCTGGAATTCGCTGTTCTGGGGGCCCATGCCGCCCGCGTGAACAAAGCGGAGAACGAACACCTGCTCTGTGCCATGCTGGAAGATACCGCCTGCACGGCCAGCGTGTGGCTGGCGGGCCTTGGGCTGGAAGTTCCACGCGCCGCGCGGGAATGCCGCCAGCTTTCCGGCCAGCTGGTTTTGCCCAGCAGCCCCCGCATGAGCAGTACCCGCGGCAGCCGCCCCAGTGAGAAATATGGCCGTGACCTGACCCGCCTTGCGCAGGAAGGCCAGCTGGATCCCGTACTTTGCCGGGATGATGAGCTGGAACGCATGATCGAAATTTTGTGCCGCCGCCAAAAGAATAACCCATGCCTTTTGGGGGAGCCGGGCGTGGGCAAAAGCGCCCTGGCCGAAGCCCTGGCCCAGCGCATTGCCGCCGGGCAGGTAACGCCCAGCTTAAAGGGCAAGCGGGTGCTGGCGCTGGATATGGCGTCCATGGTGGCGGGCACCAAGTACCGCGGCGATTTTGAGGAGCGGTTCAAAAACCTGCTGGAAGAGCTTTACCGCGACCGTTCCACCATTCTGTTTATTGACGAGATCCATGTGATCGCCGGGGCCGGTGCGGCGGAAGGCGCGATCGATGCGGCCAGTATCTTAAAGCCGATGCTGGCCCGCGGGGAAATCCAGCTCATCGGTGCGACCACACCGGAGGAATACCGCAAGACCATCCAGAAGGACTCCGCCCTTGACCGCCGCTTTGGCATGGTGAATATTGAGGAACCGGCCCCACAGCAGGCGGAAAAAATTTTAACCGGCCTGATGCCCCGGTATGAGCGCTACCACGGGGTGCGCATCCCGCAGGAGGCAATCCGCGCCGCGGTGGAGCTGAGCGTGCGCTACCTGCCGGGACGCTACCTGCCGGACAAGGCCATTGACCTGTTGGACGAAGCCGCCGCGGCGCTGCGGATTTCAGGCGGGGAGCAATCCATGCTGCCAGGCAGCAAAATGCCGGTGCTGACCTCGGCGGAAATTGCCAAGGTGGTGGGCAAGGCCAGCGGCGTGCCCGCCGAGCGGGTAGGGGAGGCGGAGCGTGTGCGCCTGGACCAGCTGGAAGCCCGCCTTGCCGCGCAGGTGATTGGTCAGCCGCGCGCGGTGCATGCCGTGGCGGCGGCTATCCGGCGCAGCCGCACCGGCCTGCGGGAAGCTGGCCGCCCCATTGGCGCAATGCTGTTTTTAGGTCCCACCGGCGTAGGCAAAACCCAACTGGCCCGTACCCTGGCCCAAAGCTGGTTTGGCAGCGAAAAAGCCCTGCTGCGGTTTGATATGAGCGAATATATGGAGCAGCACACGGTGGCACGGCTGATCGGCGCACCGCCGGGCTATGTGGGGCACGATGAGGGCGGCCAGCTGACCGAGGCCGTGCGCCGCCGCCCCTACAGCGTGGTGCTGTTTGATGAAATTGAAAAGGCCCACAGCGATATCCAGAATATTCTGCTGCAGATTTTGGAAGATGGCACCCTGACCGATGCCCAGGGACGCAAGGCGGATTTTTCCAACACGATCATTCTGCTCACCTCCAACCTGGGGGCGCGCTGCCTGGCGGGGCAGGCCAGCCCGCTGGGCTTCGGCGCTGTCGCCGAAGAAACTGCCCGCCGCGGCAAAAAGGCATTACAGGAAGCCAAAGATTATTTCCGCCCGGAGCTGATGGGCCGCCTGGACGATGTGGTGCTGTTCGACCCGCTTGGCCCCGCCCAGCTGGCCGCGATCGCGGATCGCCTGCTCTGCGAGCTGGAAGAACGAGCCGCCCGCCAGGGCTACACCCTGCGCCATACCCCGGCGGCTGCCGCGGCGCTGGCAGGTGATACCGTACCCGCCTATGGTGCGCGGGAGCTGCGCCGCAAGGTGAGCCGCGCCGTGGAGCAGGCCCTGGCCGACCGCATTGCCGCCGGTACCGCCCGCCCCGGCGTGTTGTTTGTGGCGGATGCCGCTCCGGACGGACACATTACCCTGACAATGGGGGATGTGGCGGCGTGCGCATCGTGAGAGAGTGGGTAGTGGTCAGTGGACAGGGAGCAGTGCAGGCAGCCCGGCGGGCCGATGGCGAGCATCGGCCCCTACAAATGGATTGCGGCGCTTTGCTATGGATTCATGGCAGCGGAACCACCCCTCAATGGGAGCTAATAGAACTTTGAAAATTGCACTTGGCTCCCCTTTGAGGGACGCTGGCCGCAAAGCGGCCTGAGGGGTGGTTTTAAAATATTCCCGCTATTCTGCGTACACACTATTATAAACCAATCCCGTGCCGCCATTGGCGGTACACCATCATGTTTCATTATTCTCGATTCTTTGTATTTGCAACACCCCCTAAAGGAGGTAACACATGCCCAGTACCAGTAATTTTATTGATGTCGCAACCATCTGGCTGCACGCCGGCAAGGGCGGCGATGGCGCGGTCAGCTTCCACCGCGAAAAGTTCGTCGCGGCTGGCGGCCCGGACGGCGGCGATGGCGGCCGCGGCGGCAATATCGTGTTCCAGGCGGACCCCAACTTGTCCACCTTGATGGACTTCCGCTATAAGCGCAAGTATACCGCCCCCGATGGCGAAAATGGCCGCGGTGCCCGCCAGAAAGGCAAGGATGCCGATGACCTGGTCATCCGCGTGCCCCGCGGCACCGTGCTGAAAGAAGCCGAGACCGGTCTGGTCGTGGCGGATCTTTCCGGCGATGCCCCAGTGGTTGTGGCCAAGGGTGGCCGCGGCGGTTGGGGTAATGCCCGCTTTGCCACCCCCACCCGTCAGATCCCGCGCTTTGCCAAGCCCGGTCTGCCCGGTGAGGATATGCACCTGACTCTGGAATTGAAAGTGATCGCGGATGTTGGCCTGATCGGCTTCCCCAATGTTGGCAAGTCCACCCTGATCAGCACCATCAGCGCGGCACGCCCCAAAATTGCAAACTATCACTTTACCACGCTGACCCCCGTTCTGGGCGTTGTGCGCGTTGGCCCGGAACAGAGCTTTGTCTGCGCCGATATCCCCGGCCTGATCGAAGGTGCTGCCGATGGCGTTGGCCTGGGCCATGACTTCCTGCGTCATGTGGAGCGCTGCCGCCTGCTGCTGCATGTGGTGGATGTTTCCGGCTGCGAGGGCCGCGACCCCAAGGAGGACTTTGAGCAGATCAACCACGAGCTGGAGGGCTTCTCCGCAGATCTGGCTACCCGCCCGCAGATTGTTCTGGGAAACAAGTGTGATATCGCAACCCCCGAACAGGTAGAAGAATTCAAGCAGTTTGTGGAAGCCAAGGGGCTGACCTTTGTGCCCATCTCCGCCGCAACCCGCCAGGGGGTGGACGCTCTGCCCGCCCTGGTGTACAGCCGCCTGAAAGAGCTGCCGCCGGTCAAGGTGTTTGAGGCAGAGTACGTTAAACCCAGCTTGGTCGATGCCCCCACCCGTCCCTTTACCGTGGAGCGCACCGGTGCCCACGAGTTTACCGTGGATGCCCCCTGGCTGGAGCGTATTCTGGCCGGTACCAACGTGGAGGACTATGAAAGCCTGCAGTATTTCCAGACCCAGCTGGGCGATTCCGGCATTCTGGATGAGCTGGTCCGCCAGAATGTGGAAGAGGACGATACCATTAAGATCGGCGAATACGAGTTCGATTACGTTTATTGAGGCACGCCATGTTATTTGAAGCACACCCGGAAATTGATATCCACGAAATGTCACCGCTGGCCCTGGCTTTTGCGGGGGATGCCGTGCTGGAACTGCTGGTCCGCCAGCGTCTGGTGGAAACATCCCGCCTGCAGCCGGGTCGGCTGCACAGTGTGGCAACGCATTATGTATCTGCCCACGCGCAGAACCAGGAACTTGCCCTTATTGAGCCGATGCTGACCGAGGAAGAGCAGAACATTTTGCGCCGCGGCAAAAATGCCAGCAAAGCCAGCGTGGCCAAGCATGCCACCGCGCAGGAATACCGCGCCTCCACAGGCTTTGAGTGCCTGCTGGGCTGGCTGCACCTGATGGGCCGGGATGACCGGATCGAAGAACTGTTTGAAACGATCTGGAAAAATTATACCCCGGAACAATAAGTGTCTGTGCGCAGAAACACAAGCTGCAACAAAGCCGGTGCCCAGCAAACGGCACCGGCTTTTTGCGTGGCGGCACAATAAAATAGGCAGTGCTGTTGATATAGCACTGCCTTAGACTGCCAAATAGCGCTCCGTAGGGGCAGACATCGTTCGCCCGCGGCCGCTTGCCCTGTGCATAACCTTAAAAATGCGTTTTGAAGCCAGATTCTTTAATATGCATCTGGCTTTTCAGGGCAAAGCATCACTTCTTTTTGCTGCCGTCGTCCTTGCCCTTGGTGCCGCAGCCACAGCCGCAGTCTGTGGTGGAGTTGGTGGTTTTCTGCGTGGTGCTCTGGGTAGCTTTCTGGCTGGCCTTGCGGGTATTGCAGTTCTGGGTCTTGTTCTGTTCGTTGGTGCTGCGTGCCATATGCGGGTACTCCTTTCAAAATCAAAAAAGCAATTTGGGGCCGGGTTCCACCGGCTCTGCCAATAGTCTGCCCAGCCTTGCCGCTGATATGCAAAATGGAGGTTGATCCATGATAATTTCACAACTGCCGGAACTGTTTGTTCAGCGGGAGCGCGTCCTGCTTGGCCCGCGGTTTGATGCAATGTTTTCCTATCCGGGGCAGGGGGCGGTGCGTGGGGCCAGCGTGAATGCCCTGCGCTGTACGCCGCAGCAGTTTGCCACATTGGCGGATTTCCCGCTGGAAGCATCGCCGTTTTGCGCGTCCGCTTTTGTGGTGCCGCAGCCGGATTGGAAACCCGGCCGCCACCCCTACCACCATGCGGGAGCCTTTTATGCGCAGGAACCCAGCGCCAGCGCCCCGGCTGCGCTGCTGGATGTGCACCCCGGTATGCGGGTGGCAGACCTGTGCGCCGCGCCGGGCGGCAAAACCAGCCAGCTGGCCGCCGCGCTGGCCGCCATTTCCGGGTATGCGGAGCTGATCGAGCACGGCATGGCGGATGCGGAGAATTCCAAGCGGTTTGCCGGGGAGATCCATAAAAATTCCGTGCGGCTTTTATCCCTGATCAACGATATCATCCAGCTCTCCCAGCTGGACGGCGGAAAAAACCAGAGCGAATACGGGGACATCGACCTGTATAAGCTGGCGGAGGAATGCGTGGATATGCTGAAGATGAACGCCAGGAAGCAGAACGTGACCATGAAGCTCTGCGGAAAGCCGTGTACGGTGTATGCGGACCGGCAGCTCATGGAGGAGCTCCTCTATAATCTGTGCGACAATGCCATCCGGTATAATAACCGGGGCGGCTCTGTGACCGTCACGGTGGATGAAAAGGACGGCCATGTATTCCTTTCCATCAAGGACACCGG
>OGXH01003246.1_pt1 | contig 10599 bp, 12 predicted proteins | sample 1576241 | NCBI WGS metagenome assembly OGXH01 (sample SAMEA3541529, study PRJEB24748) | human gut metagenome | biome: human gut; feature: human-associated habitat; material: faeces | place: China | collected 2012
GCCGACGCCGCTCTCATGATGCAGCTCGGCCTTGATGGCGTGTTCGTGGGCTCCGGCATCTTCAAGTCCACAGATCCGGCCAAACGCGCCAAGGCCATTGTCGCAGCCGTGACCCACTACAATGATTACAAAATTCTTGCCGAAGTCTCCCGCGATCTCGGCGAAGCCATGCCCGGCCTGGAAATCTCGACCATCGCGCCCGAACAGCGTATGCAGGAACGGGGCTGGTAAACCGATGGCCGCAACGTCCGTTCCGCGCATCGGCGTGTTGGCCATTCAGGGGGCCTTCCGAGAACACGTCCGCTCTCTCTGTCTCTGCGGAGCCGAAACCGTGGAAATCCGCACGCGGGAAGACCTCGAAGGTCTCTCCGGCCTCGTGTTTCCCGGCGGCGAAAGCACGGTCATGGGCAAGTTCCTTATCGAATGGGGCATGATGGACCGTGTGCGCGAGCTGATCCTGAGCGGGATGCCAGTATTCGGCATACTTGTAGGAGACGTAGACCAACTTCCGTCTGTGGGACCGGGAAGCGTATTGAAAGATATCATTGCATCGCATCGGTTTCCTGTTGTGACACTGACTCGTATTTTTCGTCAGGCAGGAGAAAGTGATATTATAGTAAATGCACATAAAATCAATGCAGGAGAGCCGGTTATTCCCGATAATAAGAGCAGAGATTTTTTCTTCTTACGAAGACAGGATGCAGATACGATCATAGGTATTGTGATCATGCTTATCCAGAAAAAGCTTCCGAAGTATGTAGGGGCAGATCAAAACGAGATCCAAGTTATGACGCCGACGAGAAAAGGACTTCTTGGGGTAGAACGTTTAAATGAAATCCTTCAGAAATACTTGAATCCGGAAGAACCGAAAAAGGCGCAGCGTGAGATTAACGGCACAGAAGATTGGTGCAAGAAACCGCCTGCAATGGAAACGGGTACTGACCGATGCTACGGGATGGAACAATCCAAAAAACTGTGAACTGTGGCGGAGCGAGTGGGCAAAGGTGTGTAATGAACATCTGCCTTTGCATAATCAGGTCGATCACCGTTCTTACGAAAAGCAGGGAAAACTCCAGATTCCTACCATCCATGAAGGTGCTGACGCAAGAAAGATTGAACAAAAGTTTCTTGCCGGGCAGGAAATAAAAGGTTCGTGGAAAGTAGCGGAAAATCAAATCATAAAACAACAAAACACGTTATTGCAAAAGATACTGGACACCTTTGGGAAAGTATCAGGTGCATTATCATTATGGAAGGAGCGATTAAATGACATTAGAAGAAAGCCGGGAAATTATACCCTTAATGGAATCCATGATTGGGCAAATCGAAGAACAGCAGACCTTAATGGCAGAAATGATTCTGGAAATGCAGAACCGGGACACCCAACTCTCTCTTATGCAGGAACAGAATCAGAAATTGCAAAAATTAAACAGCGAGTTATCCGAGCTGCTCAACATTTTGCCAAATACCGAGGAACTGCTTTCCAAGATGGAAGAACAGAAAACGAAGATAGAACTTTTGGAAAACGAAAATCAGCAATGGCAGATATTGGCACAGAAGCTGAACAGCGAAAACAGTTTATTACTGAAACAGAACACCGAATTGCTGAACTGGAACAGCAGATAGAGAAAGGACGTGATATAGATGAACGAATCCAGAGAATTAAAGAACGCCGAACAGTTGGAAGAACTTCTGCTCTTGACCGAGGAGATACAAGAAGAACTGGAACAGAAAGACCAGCTTATCGTGGAACTGAAGACGCAGCTCAACGAATCTCTGACCTTGAACGAGAAATTAAACAAAGAGAACAGAGCCGGGAATATTCAAGCATTAAAGAACGACTTGAAGCTGGCAGACAGAGCATTGCGGAACGAGAAAGAGAAGCTGCGAAGCGCAAACGTCACGATAGGGGAATGTCAAGATAAAATACGATGCTTAACACAACAACGGGATTATGCCCGGACACATCAGAAAATCGTAGAGATACCGGTAGAAAAGCCGGTACTCTATAAAAAATGCGAAGCCTGTGACCGGACAGCCTATCAGAATGCAAAAGCAAGATACGAAACACAAAAAGAGCAACTTGCAGGACAATATAAAGCAAAAACGGTAATGTTCCAAACAACCTTGTTCCTTCTTGCATGGTATTCGCTGACAACCACTCTTTTTCAGGCAGTACAGTCAGATGTGTTCCTTTCCGATTGCAAATCATTCTTCCATGATGCAGCATCATTCATACAAACTTTTATCGGTTGGACGATTGATGCCGGGCAATCTGTGGCACAAATCAGCACAAAAATTCCAAATGAGATTATAGCCGGAATCATATATTGGTTATTGATGATATTGGTTGTTGGAATATGTGTGGCAGGGACAGGGATACTGGCAATACTGATAGAAATAAAGGTTATAGAATTATATAAGAAAAACTGTTGGGATGTTATTACTCTACTGATGATACTGACAAGTACTGCTGTCATCATTTATTTTGGAGAAGCAATTAAAAAAGCACTTTCCGTAAATCTTCTATTGCTTTTCGTACTTTCTCAGGGAGTATATCTTGGAATCAGATGTTATTTGAAAAATCGGTTAGGTACCAAGCAATATTGGTGAAAACATGCTAAAAAACGTATAATAGCAGGGGATAAAACATCGTCCCCTACTATTATATAAACAGCGAAGTTTTACCCATCTCTCTCTTTTGAAAGATTCGCTACTTGTGGAACCGAGATATAAGGTTTCGCCTGTGTTCTTTGGTGTATCACTACCACATTTCTCTGTACCGATGTAATCTTTCTGCATACGGAAGCAAGAGATACAATATTCCTTATTTTAAAACATAATTACAATTCCTGTTTGACAAGAACGATCATCATAGAAGGATTGTATTTGTCCCCACTCATAATAATATTCGACGCCTGTCATACTCTTTTTACTGGGAGTACCTAAGCATTTCCTTAAAAACCTATTATTTTCTTCTTGCAACTTTTCTAAGACTGTACCATTCATTGTCTCATATTTCGTAGAATACTTTTTGTCTGCTCGAACCAATTCAATCTTTTTTACTTTTCCATGTCTTCCATAGATTGTAACATAAAACTTCTTATAAAGCCATTTTAAAGGTTTCTTAGAAATCAATATTGTATAAGAATACTCTGTTTGAGCAATCTTAAAATCAATTTCTTTAAATAGGGAAATACTTCCTTTGGGAGTAATTTTATATCCCCCTATTTTTAACATATCTTCCTTTAGCTCATCCTTTATTTGGATAATCTCCATACTTACTATAAAAACAACATAGCCTTCACACACTACAACGGTAACTATTTTTGCCCATAGCACATCTGGAACAAACATGTTCCAAGCTATAACAGGAAGCAAAGCTACTCCTACCGCAGTCACCAGTAGAAGCACCCTCCAAATATAATTTTTCTTTCTTTTTCCTTCATTAGTTAAATTTTCATCATAATAAAGATGACCTGGGGCTTCGAATGAGTTTAATAGAAATTCCTTTAAAAATGACACCAGAACCGCTCCCCAAGAAGATTTCTTTTGTTCCTTCATATTACCCAATCTCCTCTGCTATATGATTATTTTTCATTCTATTTTTTACTTAACTTATACATTAGCAAGATTTTTAGTTATTCTTCTAACAATATTTTTATCCCCGCTTTTTCTGCTTTATGCGAAAAGTCAACAGCAAATCCCCATCCCATCTCTGCAAATTGCCATTTCTTCGTTTTTTTGTAATTTTATAGATTTCAACTGTAGACACTTTATTTAATTCAGGATATAACTTCTTAAGTGTAAGTATTTGTTTATTTCTGCTTATTTTTTCATTCCATATAATTGTTAATTTAACCTGTTTTCTTTCAAAAAAACCCACCTTACATAAATCTGCATAGCAGGCTTCTGGTATTGATATATCATTGTTTTTTAACATTTTTCTCCTTTATTTAATTTTATAAAAAACTTCTAAGCCCTATTAAAAGAAATATGAAGCCTATTAGAGGAACAGGTATCATACAAATGAGAAACACATTAAATTTTTTCCTTGCTTCATCAGTATTTTCTTCTTTTGTTACTTTTGCTTTTTTCATAACTATAAAAGGGAATATCAGTAATAATAATCCTCCAACTACTGCTAACAATATTTTCATCTTATATATTCCTTCCTTATCTTTAAATAAATATTAATCATGTATCGTACTATATTCCAATCCTAATGCACTTTTTCTTCTACAAATTCTTTTACTATCGCCTATTGATGTATTTTCATATTCACTGTTTGAAACAGTATATATTTCTCTTTTACCATTACAACTTACATATAACTCTCTATCTCTAGTTTTACCACTGCTAATCTTTTTGTCTGTTACAATTGCAATTTCATGAGTTGCCCCATCAAATGTAAATAAAAAATTTATTGGGAAGCTAATTGTAAATGCGATTATAAAAGCAGCAAATACAACTGAAAGTTTACGTCCAAATTTCTGTGGTACATCTGTTTTTAAAGATTTAATAATAAATGGCAGTGCAAGTAAAGCAGTAATAATTGCCGTAATCTTCATATAGTTTCCAAATTCATAATTAAAGAGTTTACTCGTATTCAGGGATAAAAGCATTGCTATTGCTGCACCCATAAATGGTAATTGATACGCCAGTTCTTGTCCTTTTTTTGTGGTGACTTCTATAAATATATATGGATAATATTTTATATACACTGCATATGTAATCATCAAAACCATTATAAATATAACTAACATTGTTTTGCCACCAATAAAAAATGCTACCGCATCAGCAATTATTAGAATCCAACCTAAAGCTTTTAAAAATTGCTTTGTTTTTTTACGCTTTTCTTTTTCTATTGTTTTTGACATATTTTTGATAGTTGTATTCTCATTACATATAGATTTATAGAAATTCTTTTCTATCCAGTTTAAAGCAGGTACATACTTTGATACATCTTTGTTCTGTTCAACTAACTCACCAAAATCCACAAGATCTATTTCATGTTTTATAAGTGTATCATATAAAATATCATAATTTACATACACTTGCTCCAGAGTAACAAGTCTATTGTACATCTTATCAATTAATATGACATCTGTTCTACCATTTAATGGAATCATTAAAATACAACGAATATCATTATATTTTATATGCTGAGTTTTCTTAACCAGATAGCTAAATACAATTTCATCTTCATTTACTACAATTATTTGTTTCTTGTATGCCAAAATTAAAGCAATACCTAAAAATACAAAAGGCATAAAACATATCGCAACCCCCATATTTCCTGTAACAAATGTTACCAGTACGATTATTAAAAAAAGAACTGTTGTTACTATTCCTAAATTTTTTACAAATTTACTTAATCTAATGACATTATCCATAAACTCAATCTCCCTATATGATTCACATTTTTCATTTTTTACGTTCTAATTTCTTCTTATCCTTTTTTATTTCTGCAATCTTTACTTGCAGCCAGTCCACATTTCTATTTCGGGCAGAAATTTTAGCGATTTTTTTCTGATTTTTATATAAAATAAGAGCTTCTCCAAATAAATTCTTTTTTCTTTTCATCTGGGTAATATCCGTTAATCTTATTTTACAGTTCTTCCTTAAAAATCCATTTCTATATAGCCATCCATCCTTGACAATTGTTTTGTCCATTAAAAATTTTGCTATTTGCTACATAAATGCTTTCAATCCCATTAGAATAAGTATAATAGCAATATATACACCCCACTTATCCCAATTATAAGTGTCATAATAAAATTGAAAACAATACAAACTTTCTTCTGATTTAAAGAAAAATGTTCAAATTTTTCAAGGTTGTATTGACGAATATAACTTTTAGTAATTATGGAATAAATTGAATAACCAATAGCAATGATACTTGAAATAATAGCAATAATATCAGTCATTTTACAATCCATATCTTCCCTCCTAAAAAGTTTGCATATCATTACCACAAAAATTAAAATATTATAATGTTTAAATTTATTGTTTTTCTTTTGTGAAATAGATACTTTTTATATCACATCTTATAAAATGCGGTTTTGCCTTGTAAATACAGCGTTTTCCGCCTGTTAGTGTATAGTGTCTTTTGTTTTTTGTGCCCCCCTTGTTAGATAACGGGGGCTTAATCTTCGCTCGCCACAGGCTCGCTCACAGACGAAGTAAACCAGCCACTTGCAAGACATGGCAGAAAAATCTGAAAGATTTTCCTGCCACCGTGTCTGGATCACTCCGTCTGCCTAACTAATAATATAGTATTATGTAAAAATGTCATTTTATTTAGGTACATCTACCGAATAGCTTAAACAGTCACCTCTTTTGTTACTTTGTAAGTCATTGTAATACCATAGATACATGACTCTGTCATATACATTGATTTCAATTACACCGTCCGGTTTTTGTCCTTCTACTTCCAATGAATAGATTTCTTTATCATGTGCATAGCCGTAAACAAAACGCTTGCTTGGATAATCGGGGTTTAAGTCTTGTTGGAAATCACTTAATTTCAAAGAAGAGTGAATAAGCTCTGTAATATCATCTAACAAAATTCTATCTCGTTTCGTTGTAACCGGTGTAGCATTTATAAATGCGTATTGTGTATGCCCATTCTGTATCTGCTTTTTACAACGAGCCATTACTAAGCCTTGAATATCATCGTTATCATTTCCAGCCCGATAGAAAATCGTATCATATTTTTTGCCTTGCCATATATGCAAGGTTTCATCAACATGATTAAGAAAATCAGCAGGAACCGAAAGTTCCTCATTTTCAGCATTCAAAGTGGAAAGTTGAATAGCTTCTTCAATCGTGTCATAATATACAAGCTTGGCATTATTTTTATCATAATCATTTATCGTAAATTCCACGTATTCATTATCTTTATTTTCTTCTTCCGGAACATAAGTATAACGACCATTTTCAATATGGTCATCATATTCAACATCAACAAATAACCCAATCCCTATCAGAGCTACAAAAATCAAAGAAATCGCTCCAATTATGATTAACATTATTTTCAAAAATTTTTTCATGGCATACACTTCCTTAATCACTTCAAGTTTATCTATTATTATTTATCATATTATATCATTAGAAAATTGAGTAGTCATCACTTTTCTAGTATCTGTCAGAATATTTTTTATTCCATAAATTATCAAGAGTGTAAACATTGCTACGCAACAAGCTCTTGACAATTCATGTCCTAAAAAATGATTAATAATCAAGCAGAAAAAGAATAGTTATACTGTATTACAGCAACAAAAAAGACATCTCATATTCTGTATGAAATGCCAATTTTGCCTTTATTTATGCTGTTTTCTCTGTCGTATCAAGGTTCTTTCATTCGTAGTAAATTAGTGGTAAAATTCTTTTATTTTTTGTTTCATATTGCTTAAAATCCCTGTGTTTATGCGGATAATTCGATTTTTACTCTTTTTGGGATAAAAAATAGAAAAATATACCTCCCGGTACAAGAGAGAATAAAAGGAAAACAAAAGCTGTTTCTTTTGCATTGAATACAAGTATCACACTATTGTAAACCAAATATAAAAAGAAAATGCCTGGCAGAACATAGTGGCTTTCTTTTGGTCTTATGATGCACTTTTTATCTCTACAACTCAACCATGTTTCTTGTGAAATTTTATGCTTAGACAGACTATTTGCAAACAATGATGCGCTTATGTTTTCATCAAATTTGAATATTATTTTGTCCCCTGCATATATTTCCAATGTACCATTTTCTTTATGTACACTTCTTGTTATATCTGAAAATTTATAATATTTTTTTCCAAAAAACGACCGGTATTCAATTACATCATGATTTACCTTGACTCTCCACAGGAACAAATGCAGGGTACAGATTCCAGAAAAAGCAATCAATATTCCATACGCCACTATAACTGAAAAATCCGCCTGTCCGTCTATAAAACCATACAAAAGTAATCCTGAGAAAAATATAGTTCCAACCAAAAATAAAATTCCCAGCCATCCTTCTTCCTGGATGCTATAATTATTTTCATCTATATTCTTTTCATAAAAATATTCATTTTTCAACCTCCCATTTTTTGACAGCAAAATACTTTACCAGGTGAAAAACTCCTAAGATAGAACCCAAAGAACAAAAATAGGAACAAAGGCTTGCAATTCTAATCATGGCTGTATATTCAACGCTGCTACTAAGTACTTTTGCGACACCCATTCCAAGCAATACAAAACTAGTAATACACCATCCTCCAGCCAGCTTTTTGGAAGAAGATGGATTGTAGATATCTTTTTTAATCAAAGTTATTATAAGAAAAATGTATGCAGCGATTACCAGTATGTAAATGATAACGAGTATGGTTAGATACCTCTTATAATATTCTTCTTTCATAGTTGTCAGCATGAGGATAGTTGCTGCCCAACAGAACAAAATAGAAAACGTCAGACTTTGTATTCCAATGATCCAAAAAACCTTTTTCCCTGTCACTTCTGTTCTTGAAAAACTAAGAATCACGAATCCAAGATAAACAATAACTAAAAATACTTTTGAAAAAAACGGTGATGGAGCTGATTCAGATAAAAAGAAAAATAAAAATACTAGAAACAAGATTGCTCCATCTAATTTGTAGATTTCTTTCGGCTTAATCACATCTTCTATACCGTATAGTAAAAAACTTTTTGTTTGTTCATTAATCTTTTTCATTCTCGTTTTCCCCTATCATTTCTTTATTCTTCCTCTACGGATATTTCCACATTTGCATGAAGCACCTTTTCCAGATATAATAAAACAAGCCGTCGCCCTTCTTCACATTTTCCTATCTTAGAAATATTCCTATACAGCAGATATAATGGAAACATAAATAAAATCAGACATTCTGTTAAAATCAATAAATCTCCCTGAGAAAAAAACAATGCAAATAAAATCACTATGAGCAGAAAAAATAGTGCAGCTTTTTTTATGTATGGCAAAAGCACAAACGTACCTTCCAGCATTACATCTCCCCCATAGCTTTTTATATGTGTCTGGAGCATTTCCCAGCCACCGCCTGTCATACTTCCTGCTGCATATCCGATACATAAGGTATTATCCTCTTCTTTGTAGGCTGCAAGTGCCATATCTCTATAAGCCTGGTTTGAAATACATAATGGTTTTGTAGTCTTCTTAATCTGTTCCAATAAATATTCTTTGGAATAAGGAAAATATATTTTATAATATTCTTGCATATGCTTTCCTTTCTCATAAAAAGGTTTTCTAAAGTTCAATACAATACAAATTTTTTACATTAGTTTCCATCATTTATAAGCTGAACCATTTCCATAGAGATATTGTATTCTTTGCAAAATCTGTTTATTGTCCAATTATTAAAGAGAAGAAAACTCTTCGTCACATAAATATTTGCTTTTGAATGATGTATTAAATTGAAAATACTTTTTATATCATAACAGTTAAAACTGTAGGCAGGAGACATTCCTATCTGCCCATTGCTTATATTGATATCATATCTTTTTTGTATAACACTTGGATATGCCAAATAAATTGTAATATTGCATATATATTTTTTCTTCCCATTTTCTTTTATGTATAGGTATGGTTCTCCCAGTCCAATATCATATATTCCTTTAGGTCTGGAGGATAGTGTAAAAACTAATGAATGGATATCCGCATACAAAATTTTTCGTTCCCTAAATCCATATGTTATTTTTTGATCGAATAGTTTATAAGTACGTTGTTTTATAAAGTAATAAAACAATAATAAAAAAATCACAAAAAGTATGGTAAAAATCAGTGCTTTTTGAAAACTCACTTTAAAATCAAAGGAAAACAAAAGTTCGGTTAAACAAAACGATATTGCTGAACAACTAATAATACTAACTATAATGTTGAACCAAGTATTAAATTTTCCATTTCCAAAGATATAATCATAACTTTTATTCTTCATTATAACCTCGTATATTTTTTAATATAGAAAAACTGCATCACAATATCGAACCAAAATATAAAAATCAATTTTATCTCTTTATCATAATTATATACATCAACTAACCACATTGTAAAGCAAAAAGCAAGCCATTTTCAGACTTGCTTTCCACCAGATTACTGCACCTTATTGCCAAATCATCTCCTTATTCAAAATTCCCTTTTCACACTCTTGTATAGTATTTATTTGCTACCCATTCCATCTGTTTATCTGCCTTCAACTCTTCCTTAATCCCCTGTGTCTATTTCATTTGCTCTACAATTGACTATTATTCCAGCGATTATATAAAAACCATAACCAATACAAAATATGGAAACGGTGCTTCTAACTATACCGCTAAAGCCTTTCGCCATTATCCCGAAAATAGTACTCCAGCAGAGAAATAGCGCCAGCAGACATAAAAAACTCGAACCCCTTGTAAAATGGGCATCAGAAGTTTTCTACCCGTTATTCTTGTTCTATAATTCAAGTGAATCTTCTGAATCTATCCACATCTGTAAATTGCCATCGAGATATAATCTTGCATATTCTAAAGGCTCATCCACAGCCAATGAAGTAAGCGCACATTCTGATCCATATGTGGTTTTTAAATCTTTTTCAGCTTCCCAGCAGTCAA
>OGXH01003250.1_pt1 | contig 10590 bp, 9 predicted proteins | sample 1576241 | NCBI WGS metagenome assembly OGXH01 (sample SAMEA3541529, study PRJEB24748) | human gut metagenome | biome: human gut; feature: human-associated habitat; material: faeces | place: China | collected 2012
AAAGCAGGTGGTCAGCTCGGTGCGGCGGGTGTGAGGCACCATCAGAGCCATTTTGCGGGCGCGCTCCGGGCCGGAGTAGTCCGCGAGATTTTTGCCGTCCAGCAGGACAGCGCCTCCCTGGGGGGCCAGCTGCGCTGCCAGCGTCTTGAGCAGGGTGGATTTTCCCGCGCCGTTGGGGCCGATGAGGGTGAGGATGGTCCCCTTCCCGACGCCGAGTCCGATGTGTTCCATCAGGGGCGTTTTGCCGTAGCCGATGGCAAGGTCCTCGGCGCGGCAGTAGAATTTCGGATCGCTCATTCCCGGCCCTCCTGTGTCTGGCGGCGCACCAGCAGCCAGATGACCACCGGCGCACCGAAAACCGCCGTCACCGAGCTGATGGACAGCTCAGTGGGCGCGAACAGGCTGCGGGCGATGAGGTCGCAGAGCAGGCAGAACGCTGCCCCGCCCAGACAGCAGCCCGGCAGGACATAAAGGGGCTTTGCGCTGCCCAGCAGGTTCTTGACCAGATGCGGCACCGCGATGCCCACAAAGGAGATGGGGCCTGCAAAGGCCGTCACGCAGGCGGAAAGCAGGCTGGAAAGCAGCACGAGGGCCGTTGAGAAGGCCCGCACCGGCACGCCGACGCTCCTGGCGTAGCTCTCGCCCATCTGGTAGGCCGCCATGGGCTTCGAGAGCAGGAACGCTGCCGCCAGCGCGGGCAGCACCACGCAGGCCGCTGCACCCACGTTGGCCCAGGTCATGCCGGAAAAGCTGCCCATCGACCAGTTGTGGAGATTGACGATGTTGGAGTCCTGAGCGAAGGTCACCACGATGTCGGTGACAGCCGAACAGATATAACCGATCATGATGCCGCAGATGACGAGGATGCTCATCCGCGGCACCCGCCGGGCCACCACCAGCACGAAGGCCATCGCCGCCATCGAGCCTGCAAAGGCGGCGATGATGAGGGTGGCCGAGCTGGTGAGCAGCCCCTGCTGTAAAAACACTACCATCGTCAGGGCCACCGCCAGCTTTGCACCGCTGGACACGCCCATGACGAAGGGGCCGGCGATGGGGTTGGCGAAGAAGGTCTGCAGGAGGTAGCCTGCCGCCGAGAGGGCCGCGCCCAGCAGCACGACCATGACCGCCCGGGGCAGACGGAGCTGGAGCACGATGCCCACGGCCAGCGCATCTTCGCCCCGGCCCAGCAGAGCCGCCGCCACCGCGCCGGGCGTCAGGGACACACTGCCCCAGAACAGGTTGAGTGCAAACAGCACCGCGACCCCCGCCGTGAGGGCGAGGTACGCGAGGCTGAGGCGGCGGGTGGTGGTCATGACAAAGCTCCTTTTATACGATGCGCTGTAAGAAACGGAGGGACGCCGGGTCGGGCGAGCCCTCGGTGAAGACGAGGTTCATATCCGAGATGAGGTCGGCCAGCTCCATGCTCTGCTGGAAGAGGCTCTGGGCCGTACACCAGCAGTCGCCGGACTGGACGGCCTTGAAATCCGCCAGCATCGGACATTTTTCGATGAGCTGGTCACGGGTCTCCACGACGCCCTCGATGGTGCTGTTGTAGATGAGGACGTCGGCGTCCCTGGCCCGGGCGTAGAACGTCTCCAGCGGCAGTTTGATGGTGGACTGGGCCGACGTCTCCCCCTCGAGGTCGTCGAAGATGTAGACGCCGCCGGCCATCCCCACCATCTGGGCCACATAGTCGCTGGTGCGGCGGACGGTGATGAGGTTATTCGTGGTGATGGAGAAGAAGGCCGCGGTCTTGCCGGTGTTCTCCTGCTCGAGGATGGGGGCCACCTGCTCCACCTTCTGGCGGAAGACCTCTTCCGCCATCTCAGTCTTATTCAGCAGGATGCCGTAGAGCTTGAGCCACTCCATCCGGGCCAGCGGGCCGCTCTCGTAGCTCGAGCGCTCCACGAGGACCGGCACGCCGAACTTTTCCAGCTGCTCCTTGACCTCGGGGTCGTGGAGCACCATGGTGTTCTCGATGGCGAGGGTGCAGCCGGCTGCGAGGATGCGCTCATAGTCCGGGGCGCTGTACTTGCCCGCGTAGGCGATGCGGCCCTCCTGCATGGCCTGTCTGGCCTCTTCCACATACCAGCCCTCGGCCTTCGTGCCGGAGAGGGCGATGCTGTCCAATGCGTCCAGATGGACGAAGAGGTCCATCACCGAAGTGGAGACAAGATAAATATGATCCAGCGGCCGGCGCAGCACCACGACATCTTCGGGCAGGTCGTCCACCTCGGCGGCCCCCTCGGGGACGACGAGGAACCGCCCGGCGTCCGGGATGTCGATCATCACATAGCCGCCCTCATAGCAGTCGGCGGAAAACTGGGTGGCATAGTCCAGCGGATAGCTGTGGTCGAACACGAGGGATGCTGTATTGGCCGGGGCGGTCTTGTGCTGCCCGCAGCCCGCAAGGGTGAGGGCGGCGGCAGGCAGGGCTTTCAGGAAATTGCGGCGTTTCATCGTTACTTTGCCTCGATCAGGGATGCAGAGGCGAAGGTCAGCGTATACTCGATCTCATGCGGGGTGCTCATGGCGACGGTATCGCCCACCACATCCAGCGGGGTGTCGAGAGCCGCGACGGGGATCTCGAAGGTAGAGTTGCCCTCGGTGTTGGTGGGCAGATACTTTTCGCCGTCCACCAGCATATAGTCGTAGTTGGGGCTGGACCAGACGATGGTGGCGGTCATCCTGCCGTCGGCCACGGTCAGGGCCGCAGGGCTTTCCACGGTGGCACGGCCAGAGCCGCCCTCAAGGGTCACGTCGCAGGTGTAGGTACCGTCGGCAGGTGCTTCCGCCGCAGCAGGCTGGGCGTTGGCGACACGGACGGTATGGTCGTACCACTTGCCCTTGGAGCCGAGGATGGCCAGCTGGAAGTCCGTGTCCAGAGCCTCCACCGGGATGTCGAAGCCGTAGACCTCATCGGACAGGCCGTCGGAGTAGGTGACGGTGTCGGTGGTGGGCTGGAGCCAGTCGCCCTCGTGGGCCTCGGCGTCAGCGGCCATGCCGACGTAGAGGTTGACGATCTTCTTGGAGACGAGACTGACGTGGAAGGTCATCTGACCGTCCTTCACGGTCAGAGTCCCCTTGCCGTCGTTGGCCTCGTTGGCATGGAACATGGAGCTGTCGGTGTCAAAGTCGGCGGTGTAGACGCCGTCGGGCAGAGCAGCCTCTGCCGCCGGTTCGGAAGCAGCCTCGCTCACGGCAGAGGAGGCCGCAGCCTCGGAGGAAGCGGCAGAGCTGGCCGGGGTGCCGGATGCGCCGCAGCCGGTGATTGCGCCAGCCAGCACAGCGCCGGCCAGCAGAAGAGCAAATTTATGGTTCAGTTTCATGATGATATACCTCGAAGTATCTATTTTACAGAAAAGATTATAACACGCAATGGCCCGAATTCAAAGCAGGCCGAAAAAGAAATTGCCCGAAAAGGCACTCCTTTCCGGGCAATGATAGAATCAGGATCAGCCGTTCAGGGAATCGACAGCGGCCTTGGTGTGTGCGACATAGAGCTGCTGGATGTCAGCGACCTCGCCCAGACCTGCGATCTGGCAATCGACAGAGTCAAATTCGCCGGATGCCTCGAACTGGCTCTTCCAGGAATCCTCGTCGTCGCCAGCCATATCGTTGTTGGCGTGGTCACCTGCAACGACCATCAGGGGACGCAGGACGACCTTGGTGTAACCGGCGGCCTTGACAGCCTCGATGACGTTCTCGCAGGCAGTCTCCTCCGGCTCGCCCTCGACGGTGCCGATGAAGACGTTCTTGTAGCCCAGAGCGTTCATCTGAGACTGCATCTGGCTGTAGCTCACCTTTGCGGTGTGAGAGGTGCCGTGGCCCATGAAGACGAAGGCGGTGCCGTCCTTAGCAGCGGCGTCCAGACTGTCGAAGCCGGCGGTCTTGACGGCCTCGGCGGTGATGGCCTTGGCGACAGCTTCCTTGTCGGCGTTGATGACGGTGGCATCGCTGCCCACCTCGCCCAGCAGAGGCTCGGCGATGGCGACGGACTCGAACTTGTCGCGGTAGCTGTCCACCATTTCCATCATCTCGTCGTACTCCGCGCCATGCATCAGATGGGTGGGCTGGACGACCAGATCCTTCACGCCGTTGGCAACAGCGCGCTCCAGAGCCTGCTCCATGTTGTCGATCTTCTCGCCGTCACGGGCCTGGACATGGTTGATGATGATCTGTGCGGTGAAGGCGCGGCGGACAGACCAGTCGGGATATGCGGCCTGGATGGCGTCCTCGATGCCCTTGATGTCCGCTGCGCGGCTGTTGTTGAAGGAGGTGCCGAAGCTGACGACCAGGATCTCCTTGTCGCCGATGTTGTCCTGGTTGCGGGCGTCGTCCTTAGAGGCGTCGCCGGTGTCGCGGCCAAAGTAATCGGGGTCAGCCTCTTCACCCTCGACCAGCTCCTTCTGGGCGTCGGTCAGGGCGTCCCATGCGGCCTTGGCGGCCTCACACTGAGCGTCGGTGTTCTCGTTGCGCTCCTGCACATAGATGGCGTCGATGAGGTCTGCCACATTCTTTGCTGCCATTTCATCGGCCTCCTCGCTGCTCACTTCGCTGGCGGCAGCAGAGCTTGCGGCGGTGCTGCTGGCGGCAGTGGAAGAAGATGCACCGCAGCCGGTGAGGACACCGGCACACAGGGCCAGTGCGGCGGCAGCGGCGGTGACGCGCTGCCAGTTCTTGTTGGTTGCCTTACGCATTGTTTGAGTCCTTTCTGTTGTGTGGAATGTACGTTTCCGATAGAAAGGGTACGAAACGGGGGTCAGCTCAAACGAAAAAAGAGCCTTTTCACCGCGCGGAAGGCACAGCAAAAAGACCCTTTGAACATTCGGGCTTTTTGGTACGACCAATTCCTCGTGATCCGGAGCCGGACGCTCCTGTACCAACAGCGGGCAGGTTTCCTGACTGAAAGCTCATCGCCCGCTGCCGCCTTCCCAGAGGCAAAGCCTCCAGTGACCGGCGCTGAGCGCCAAGGCAGCGGACTCCCTTATCACAGTGACGAGATCGCGCGGGACTCGCACCCGCTTCCCTTTTACCCTCCCGGCCGGGGACGAAGCCCCGGCGGCAGGCACCTGCTGTTTTCTATTCAGACGAGGTGAAGTATATCACACTCCGCCCTAAAATGCAATATCTCAGCCCTCCTGCGGCACGGTCCAGACCATACCCAGCGCTTCGAGCTTTGCGATGCGCTCCGCCGTCAGCTTTTTCTCGGCACAGGCGTAGTTTTCGCGCATCCGGCGGACCCAGTCGCCGAGGCAGAAGCCGTCTTCGGTCTTATAGTTCACCGGCACCAGCAGATCGCCGTGGGCGGCGCAGTACTCTTCGGCACGGCGGAACGCCCCGGCCCACTTGGCCTCCCGGGCGTCCCACTGCATCCCGATGGCGTCCAGCAGGGCGATATGCTCCGGCGTCACCTGGAACGAGCCGGGCCGGGCCTTGCGGGCAGCCCGGAGGTTCGAGATCCAGACGCCCAGACGGAAGCCGTTCTCGTCCACATATCCGGCAGGCACGAGGAGGCTGCCCTTCTTCTCGGCGTAGAGCCTGGCGCTCTGGTAGTTGTCCAGCCAGTTCTGCTCCCGCACGCTGCACGCGGGCGGCACCGGGGCGCTGAGGCGTCGGCCTTTTTCGCCCTTGAACAGCTCTTTCAGGGCCGCGCGGCGCGCGGCGGAGAGCTTTTTGCCCTCCCGCAGCATCTGCTTCTGACGGGACAGCCAGCTGCCCAGCCAGATGCCGTCCTCCGTCCGGTACTGGGCCGGAACGGCCAGACTGCCGTGCTCCTTTTTGTATTCCACGGCCAGCTCGTAGCGGTGCTGCCACGAGTCGGTCTTTTCCCAGTTCATGCCCAGCTCGTCCAGCAGAGCTTTCCGCTCCGGCGTCACCCGGGCGCTGCTGCGCTCGGGGTTCTGCCATGCGTACCGCTGGCGGGACACCCACTTGCCCAGCAGGATGCCGTCTTCGTCGGTGTACTCGGTGGGGACGTCGAGGTTCCCGTGGGCGGCGTGGTACTTCACGGCGGCCTCGTAGGCGGTCTGCCACTTGCGGTCGTTCCGGTTCGTCCAGTCCACTCCCAGCGCTTCCAGCTTTTCGATCTGGGCGTCGGTCAGCACACCTTCTTTATAAGCGGCACGCTGACTGCCCAGCCAGACGCCCAGCGCCATGCCGTCCGGCGTGACATACTTGACGGGAATTTCCAGCGTGTGATTTTCCAGATAATACTGGACGGCGGCGGCATAGCTCTTCTCCCAGAGGATGCTGCCGGTATGCGGCCGGTCCAGCGCTGCGGCGCACCAGCACCACGCCCGAGATCCCGGCCAGAGGAACCTGCACCGCCGGGCCGTTGGCACAGACCAGCAGCCGGAGGGTGGCCGCTTCGTCGGCCGCAAAGCCTTCTGCATCCTTATAAATATGTGTTCCTGCACCAAACAGCTTCCCGGCCTGCTCTGCGGTCTGCGCCGCCGCTGCATCCGGGAGCCACTGCGCCAGCAGCTGTTCCACCGGCGGAAGCTTCTCTACGGCGAGGCTCAGAGCCTGATATTTCTCGGCGTTGGGGTCAGGGCAGCCCGGCAGATGGAGGTTCTTCACCTCAGCACGGAGGCGGGCCATCGCATCTTCCAGCGGCCAGAGCAGAGCCGTATAGGAGGCCGGCATGGGCAGCAGGCCCTCGGCCATCGCCCCGCCCAGCGCCAGCGGCTCCACGATGGCGTCGGCCAGCATCTCCTCGGCAGCACGGCAGCTGTCGCCCGGGGCGTCCGGCTCCCCCAGAGCCAGCAGCTTTGCCCCCGGGCAGAGGCGGAACAGCGGCTGGACACAGTCGGTCCAGTCCTTTGCGCTCATCTCCCTCCAGCCGTCCAGTACCAGCAGGCCGGGCCGGAACTCAGCCAGCGCCACCCAGCCCAGCGCATTCTGCACGGCCAGCTGCTCGCAGCTCATCAGCCGCACCCGGCCGCCCAGCGTCCGGTCCAGCCGCTTTGCCAGGGCGCGGCGCAGCTCCAGACGGGCAGCGCAGGACACCACCCAGAGCACGCGCATCTCGGGGTGGGCGTCCAGCAGCTCCCACACGATGCAGCCCTTGCCCGTACCAGCCGGGCGCACCAGCGCAGCACAGTTTTTCTGCTGCAGTCCAGCCTCCGCTGCACGGCAGGCTGTTTTATTTGAATCATCTACCAAAATCGACATATCTTATCCTTTCTGCCCCTTCCGAGGGTTCAGAAATTCGCTTTTTCTGCAAAAAAGAAACGCGCCTGCGCAAAGCTGGCTTTCCTGCCAGCACTGCGCCTGCGTTTTTCTGCAAAAATGTTACTTTCATGCTCTATTTTTATCATAAAAGTTTATTTCTTGTCAAGATGATTTGCACAGATTTTTCCAAATAATTTTACATTCCCTTTTTCCGGAAATTCCGGGACCGTTCCCTGCTGCCCGTTGACGTCGGGGACAGTTGGTGGTAGACTTTTTTCATCGGCTCCCCCTTTTGGCGGGAGACTCCCCTATTTATGATATGTGAGGTAATCGATATGAACATCATCAGCACCGAAAAAGCTCCCGGCGCCATCGGCCCCTACTCTCAGGGCTACACCGTGGGCGGTCTCGTCTTCACCTCCGGCCAGATCCCGGTAGACCCCGCCACCGGCGCAGTCGCCGAGGACATCGCCGCACAGGCTGACCAGAGCTGCCGCAATGTGGGCGCTATCCTCGAAGCTGCCGGCGTGGGCTTTGACAAGGTGGTCAAGACCACCTGCTTCCTGGCCGACATCGCCGACTTTGCCGCTTTCAACGAGGTGTACGCCAAGTATTTCACCTCCAAGCCCGCCCGCAGCTGTGTGGCCGTGAAAGACCTGCCCAAGGGCGTGCTCTGCGAGATCGAAGCCATCGCTGAAGCCTAAGCCGCCTTTTCGGCACAAAGAGGGGCCGTCTGCACTCCATTCCGGGTGCGGACGGCCCCTTTTGTCTGCCTTCGATTCCAGTTTTTCATGCTGACTCGCTTTCTTAGCCGGAGAAATTGACTTCGTTTTTTGCTTTTGTTACAATAGAATCGAACTGTTGTAAAAGATTTCCGGTCAAATTTGAAAGAGAGGTCCCTGCCCATGTCCAATTCCCGTGTTGAAAGCCACAGCCGCGCCGAATTGCGCAACAAGATCATCAGCACAGCCACCCTGCTCGAGATCCTGTTGTCCGGCCTCGTCCTCATCGGCCTGCTGCTGTCGATGGTGCCGCTGCTGAAGTGGATGCCCGGCCTACTGTTCGACGGCAACGACGCCGAGGTGAGCATCTTCTTACAGCGGGCGCTGGACATCGTCATCGGCATCGAGTTCATCAAGATGCTGGCCAAGCACAGCCCCGGTTCCAGCCTCGAAGTGCTGCTCTACGCCATCGCCCGCCACATGGTGGTGGGTCACGAATCCGCCCTGGAGAACCTGCTGAGCGTGGGCGCCATCGCCCTCATCTTCATCGTGCGGAAGTTCTTCTTCGTCCCGGCCTTCGGCGCTCATCTGCCCGACGGCCACCCCGCACCCGACCTTTCCCCCAGCCAGAGCGGCATCCCGGAAGATGAATTTGCCACCCGGCTGCGCAAACACCTCAGCCGTAAGTCTGCTGAACGGGAAGAGACCATTGCCATCGAAGACCCCGCGTATGAGGACAACACCGATACCCTCTTGGAGACCGACGCGAAATAACTCTGCCAAACAGCAAAATGCCCCGCAGGGCGCTTGTCGAGAGCTGCCTGCGGGGCATCTTTTTATGCTTAGTTGCTCTTGTGCTTCTGGCCGAAACGGTACTCCTTGCCGTCCCGGATGCGCTGGATGTTGGAACGGTGCATCCAGATGACCATGCCGCCCATGATGGTAGCGCCGACGGTGCAGACCACCACGTCCCGGGTCGGCAGGCCGCGCATGAGGCTGTACACCAGCGTCAGCACCGGGTAGGCTGCGGCCATGGTGATGCTGCCCAGCGACACCATGCCGGTGGGGACCAGGCAGACGAGGAAGATGACCGCCAGCACCGGCAGCAGCACCGGCTGGACTGCCAGAATAGCACCGGCAGCCACCAGCACGCCCTTGCCGCCCTTGAAGCCGAAGTAGATGGGCTTGGAGTGGCCCACCACGGCGAGGATGGCGGCGAGGTAGACGCCCAGATAGGGCGAGACGGCAGCGTCGGCGGGCAGATGGCCGAACAGCCACCGGCCAAGGCAGACGGCCACGACGCCCTTGAGCACATCGCCCACCGCCGTGAGGGCAGCGGCCTTCTTGCCGAAGGTGCGCAGCATGTTGGTCATACCGGCAGCGCCCGAGCCGTGGGTGCGGACGTCGTCATGGTACAGGTATTTGCTGACGAGGATGCCGGTGTCCACGCTGCCCAGCAGATAGGCTTCGGCAGCGACCGCCAGCACAATGAGAAATGCGGTCATCGAACCAGTCTCCCTTCCTTATACGTCCTTCGCGCCCACCTCGCCGGAGCCGCGCTCACGCACGACAAGGCGGATGGGGGTGTGCTCCAGACCGAAGTTCTCGCGGATCTGGTTGATGATATACCTCTGATAGCTGAAGTGGAACAGGTGCTTTGCGTTCACGAAGGCCACGAACGTGGGGGGACGGGTGGAAGCCTGCGTCAGGTAGTAGATCTTCAGGCGGCGGCCCTTGTCGCTGGGGGGCTGCATCCGGGCGGTCGCGCGGGCAAGCATCTCGTTCAGCACGCCGGTGGGCACGCGGGCGCCGTTCTCGGCGTCCACATCCCGGATCAGCTGCATCAGCTTGTTCACGTTGTAGCCAGTCTGGGCAGAGATGAAGATAATGGGTGCATAGCCCATAAAGCTGAAGCACTCGGCATAGCCCCGGCGCTGCAACTCCATGGTGTTGGTCTCCTTGCCTTCCACGGCATCCCACTTGTTCACCACGATGATGCAGGCCTTGCCCTGCTCGTGGGCGTAGCCTGCCACCTTGCTGTCCTGCTCGGTAAAGCCGACGGTGGCATCCACAAGGATCAGCGCCACGCGGCTGCGCTCCACAGCGGCCAGTGCACGCACTACCATGTAGCGCTCCAGACCATCGCTGATGTTGCTGCGCTTGCGCAGACCGGCGGTATCGGTAAAGATGAACTTGCCGTAGGCGTTGTCCACCGGGGTGTCGATGGCATCGCGGGTGGTGCCGGCCTCGTTGGCCACGATCATGCGGTTCTCGCCCAGAATGCGGTTGGTCAGGCTGGACTTGCCCACGTTGGGGCGGCCGATGATGGCAACGGGGATACGGTCCTCCTCCACCACGGTCTCGCTGAAGTCCAGATGGGCGCACACTGCATCCAGCAGATCGCCCGTACCGTGACCGTGCACGGAAGAAATGGGCATCACCTCGTCAAAGCCGAGGTTGTAGAACTCGTACAGCTCCATGGGAGCCTCGCCCACCTTGTCGCACTTGTTCACGGCAAGAATGATGGGCTTATGGCTGCGGCGCAGCATGTGTGCCACATCCTCATCGGCTGCGGTCAGGCCGTTGCGCACGTCCGTGACCATGATGATGCAGTCGGCGGTGTCAATGGCGATCTGCGCCTGCTCGCGCATGTGGGCCAGAATGCCCTCGGTGGCCTTGGGCTCAATGCCGC
>OGXH01003251.1_pt1 | contig 10590 bp, 6 predicted proteins | sample 1576241 | NCBI WGS metagenome assembly OGXH01 (sample SAMEA3541529, study PRJEB24748) | human gut metagenome | biome: human gut; feature: human-associated habitat; material: faeces | place: China | collected 2012
AAATGCTCGATAATACACAAAGTATTATCTGCGCTTTTGGCTTAGCAGCTGCCGCGCCTCGCTCGCCGTATCGGCACTTAGAATTATGCGGTATTGCCTAAATTCCACCTGGCCCCCGGAGAGCGGGGCAGGAAAGCCGTCCTTTTACTAAAGAGGAATCAACATGCCAAGCAAACGTACCAATGATTCGGTTGACCGGATCCTGGAAGAACTGAATATGCAGCAGGCGCAGGCCGGTCTGCGGGACAGCGTCACCGACCACCAGGTCGATGAGATCCTGCGCAGCGTCGGCATTTTATCGCTGCCTGACGAGCCGCTGCCCGAGGACACACTCGCCTTCCCGGAGGGAGACGCGCTGGACGACCTGCTGCAAAAGCCGGTGTCGCAGCCTGCGCCCGCCCCGGCACAGCCGCGCCCGTATACCCCGGTGCAGCAGCCTGACCCGCAGCCGGTGCAGCCCGAAGCACGGACGACCCGCCCGCCGGAGCAGCCGCTGCCGACGGTGGACAAGACCGGCACGCAGACCTTCAGCGGGGACACCACCGGCACCGGCATCATCAAGGGCTTTCTCGGTAAAATGGCCCCCGGCGGCGATGCCGAGTCGCTGGACCAGGGCAAGAACGAGTTCAAGCGATTCTTCAGAACCTCGGTGGCCGTCGTGCCCGATGAAAACGGACGCCTGCACGAGCCCGGCAAGAAGAAACGCAGCCTGTTCGGCTTAAAGCACGCCGAGGATACGGGTGCCTTTGAGCCTATCAACGTCACGATGGGCGGCGGCAGAGCCGTCGGGCAGGAGAAGCCCGAGGAGGAGTACTACCCCGATGCCGAGCTTGAGCCGACCCCGGCCCAGCCCGCCCGCTCTGCGAAAAAGCACGGCTTCTTCGGCAACCTGTTTGACCGCGAGGAGGAGACCGAGGAGCTGATGATCCCCGAGGAGCGCGCCGAGGAGCCTTCCCCGTACCGCCCGGGAGCTGCCGTGCCTCCGCAGCAGCCTGTGCAGACGCCCTCTGCGGCAGCTGTGCCTGTGCAGCCGGAGCCGCCCGTGCCGCCTGCACAGGAGGAAACCTCCACGCAGGAGGTCTGGCGCAGCAAGTACACCCGCCCGGCCCGCCGCGCCGCGGAGGAGAGCGGCCATACCGTGGAGATCATCCAGGGCACGGTGGGCTATGCCAAAAACCACCCGTCCGCGCCGTCGCCCTCCGGCATGACCGGCACGATCTACCGCAAAAAGAAGAACACCGTGGAGTTCACCCCCGGCCAGAAGATCCAGAAGGCCCCGCCGCCGCAGCCTGTGCCGCAGCGCAGCGGGGAGCCTGTGGGCGAGCCCATCGAGACGCCCCGCGGCCAGACGTCCACCGGCTACACGATGCAGATCGGCGGGCTGGACGCCGTCCCCGTGGACAGCACGCAGGACTTTATGGCCGCCTACAACGCCGTGCGCCCGCAGCGCCGCCCGGCTCCCGCGCCGGTGCAGCCCGCTGCGCCCGTGCAGACGCCCCCCGCGGCGGATGCCTATGACGAGTCGGCTGCCGCTGATGAGCCCTCCTGGGCGAAGCACGACGGCACCGGCCAGTGGCCTGTGCCCCGCCAGTGGGACGACGTGGACACGCTGGTCAACACGCTGACCGGGAACATCCATTTGACGCCGACGGCCCCGGAGCATTCCGGCTATACCCAAAACAGTGCCTCCGGGACGGCCCCGTCCGCCCCGGCGCACAGCGGCTTTACGCAGCGCATCGATATGCCCGCCGCACCTGCGCCCGGCAGTCCGGCCAACGCGGGCAGTCAGGCCCCCGCACCGGCCCACACCGGCTTTACCCAAAGGCTGGACCCGGCCCCGGCGCAGCCCGCCCACAGCGGCTACACCCAAAACCTGAACCAACAGGCATCCGCCGCGCCGGATACGGCCTCCTTTGTCAACGGCATCGCCACGGCCATCAACACGCAGCAGCCGGCAGGGGACACGCGCGATTATGACAGCGCTGCGGCGCGGCTGACGGACTCGCTGGCGGATGACCCTGCAGCCACCCGCACCCGCGCCCGCATCCCGACGGCGGCAGAGGTCAAAAAGGCCGCTGCCCGCCTGACGGGCCGCGCCGACGACGAGACTGAGGACAACGCCGTCTCCCCGTTTGACACAGCGGAGATCCCCGTGCCCCACAGCCGCGAGTATGAGCGTGCCGAGGACGCCCCGGCGATCCGCGCTCTGCTGGCGAAAAAGCGTGCCCGGGCGGGCATTGCCTGCATCGTCTCGGGTGCGATGTCTCTTGTCATGATCGTGCTGGCGCTGCTGCCGGTGCGCCCCGCCGCCCTGAACGACCCCATGGTCTACCCGTCGGCGCTGCTCGTGCTGCTGCTGGTCAGCTGCGCCGTCAACTGGCGGACTTTTCTGGACGGCTTCAGGGGACTGGGCAAGACCCCCTCGCCGGACAGCCTTTCGATTTTACCGGCGCTGGGTGCTGCGGTGCAGTGCCTGGCCGTTCTGGCCACCGGTGGTTACACCGACGGCACGCTGATGCTGGCCGGTCCGGCAGCGCTGATGCTCTGCATGAACGCGGCGGGCCACGCCCTGAACGCGGCCACGGTCTGCGATGCCTTTGAGAGCGTCAGCGGGCAGGATGGCTACGCCGTTGCCTACCGCCTGAAGGACGCCGGAGCCCTGCGCGCGATCTCGCAGGGCCTGTCCGAGCCGCATCCCTGTGTGCTCGTCACCCGCCCGACCCAGATCTTCCGCAGCTTTCTGACCAACAGTGCCGCCCACGGCACCAGCGATAAGAACCAGCAGCAGTTTGTCTGGCTGCTGGGCGGCTGTGGTCTGGCGGCCTTCCTGTTCACGCTTATCACGTCCAAAAGCGCAGCCACGGCGGCCACGGCCATGACCAGCCTGTTCTGCCTGGCCGCGCCGCTGGCCGGTACGCTGATGTCGGCGGTACCGGCCCGCATGATGCAGCAGCGCGCCTACAAGGTCGGCGCGGTCATCCCCGGCTGGCGGGACATCCGTCAGCTGGGCCGCATCAATGTTGTGCAGGCCACGTCGCGCCAGCTCTTCCCGGAGGGGTGCGTCACGCTGCGGGACATCCATCCCGTCAAGATGGAGCACATTGACACCGCCATTATCTATGCGGCCTCGATGCTGGCCGATACGGACTCGACGCTGAACAAGCTCTTTACCGGCATGGTCGCCAGCAAGAGCCTGCTGGAAAAGGTCACGGATCGTCAGGCTGTGCCCGGCAAGGGCTATATGGGCTGGATCCGCAAGGAGCGCGTGATCCTGGGCAACCGCGCCATGATGATGGACTACGGCATCAAGGTACCCAGCCAGGAGTATGAGCAGCACTACACGCTGAACCAGCGCCGCATCGTGTATATGGCGGTGGCGGGCAAGCTGTACGCCATGTTCCGTATTGCGTACCAGAGCGACCCCAAGATCGCCGCGGATCTGGAGCTCGTGCACCGCACGGGAATGTACCTTGTTGTGGACTGCGACGACTTCAACTGTGATGTCCGGCTGCTGGAGACTGCCTACGGCCTGCCCACCGGCTCGGTCAAGGTGTTGTCCGGCGCCGAGCACGAGGCTGTTGCCCCGGCGGTGGCCTGGCTGCCCGAGAGTGAGGGCAGTATGCTGCATCTGGGCAGCTTCCGCAGTCTGGTCGGCGGCCTGGTCGCTGCCGCAGGGGCCGCCCAGGGCGAGAAGTACGCCTCCTACGCGCTGACCCTCTCGGTGCTGGCCAGCACCGCGGTGGGTGTGCTGATGACGCTGACCGGCGGCATTGTCGCGCTGCCGCTGATCGGCATTGTGCTGTATCAGGCCGCTTGGCTGGTCATTACGCTGTTCTTCCCGCTGATGCAGCGTTAAGGCAGCACAGAATGATGTTAGGAAAGGGGATCCCCAATGTACCGTGCACGCGAAAAACAGATGTCGATCTACGACTATCTGCCGCCCTACCACGGCGAGCTGTGCAACGCCAACCGCTGGGTGCGGCTGGCTGCCGCCATCGACTGGGATGGCTTTGAAAAAGCCTACAGTGCGCTGTTTGCCCCCAGCGGCAAGGTGGCGCTGCCCGCCCGCGTGGCGCTGGGCTGCCGGATCATCCAGCTGCACTATGCGGCGTCGGACCGCGAGGTCGTGGCGCTGGTGCAGGAAAGCCCCTACCTGCAATATTTTTTGGGGTTCGAGAGCTTCACCGACGCGGTGCCGTTCTCGTCCCGCACGGTGGCGCGGTTCCGCGCCCGCATTCCGGATAAGGCTGTGCGCCCGGCGGTCCGCCTGCTGCGCAGCTTTCAATGACCCATTTATATAGAGAGGTATTCATGGAATTGTTTTTAGACGCACTTCTGGACGCATTGATCGACGGCGTGAAAATGCTGCCGTTTTTGTATCTGGCCTACCTGCTGATCGAGTGGCTCGAACGCCATCACGGTGAGAGCATCGAGGGGGCCCTCGCAGGCGGCGGGCGCTGGGGGTTCATCCCCGGTGCGCTGCTGGGCTGTGTGCCGCAGTGCGGCTTCAGTGCGGTGGCCTCCAACCTGTACGCAAGCCGGGTCATCACGCCCGGTACGCTGCTGGCGGTGTTCATCGCGACCAGCGACGAGGCCATCCCGCTGCTGGCGGCGGAGCCGTCCCAGTGGGTCACGCTCGTGCTGCTGCTGGCCTGCAAGGTGGCGTTTGCCATCGTGGGCGGCTGGCTGCTGGACATCCCGCTGCGCCACGTTCTGCCGCACTCCCTCTACGGCGGCTACGAGGGCCATGCCGACGACGTCGACTGCCACGAGGAACATGAGGAATCGAGCAGCATTTTTATGGCGGCACTGCGCCACACGCTGGAAATCTTCGTGTTCATCCTGCTGTTCAGCTTTATCATCAGTCTGCTGTTTGAGGGCTTCGGCGAGGAGCCCATCACGGCGGCACTGTCCGGCATGGGCATCTTTCAGCCGATGCTGACGGCGCTGGTCGGCCTGGTGCCCAACTGCGCGGTCAGCGTGCTGTTGGCCCAGCTCTACGTGCAGGGAGCCATCAGCTTCGGCAGTCTGTTCGCCGGCCTGACCGCCGGTGCGGGCGTCGGCCTGGCTGTGCTCTGGCGCGTCAACCCCAGCTGGAAGCAGAACCTTTTCATGACCGGCCTGCTCTGGGCCGTCGGCGCTGCGACGGGTATGCTGCTGCAGCTGCTGCCGCTTTGATACAAAAAGGCTTCCCCCTCGGGGGAAGCTGTCAGCGGCCCCGCCCGCTGACTGATGAGGGCCAGGCTTCCCGACACCACCCGCTCGCGAGTCGCTGCGGCACACTTGCCCCTCATCCGCTTCACTTTGTTCAGCACCTTCCCCCACGGGGGAAGGCTTTTTAGCATCTCCAGTCTGTATACTATACAATTTGTATATTTAAAAAGGAGGACTCCCCATGCAATACAGTATTGAAAACGACATTCTGCGCCTGACTGTCGACTCTCACGGTGCCGAGCCGGTCAGTGTCATCCATAAGCCCACCGGGGCCGAGCTGCTCTGGCAGGCCGACCCTGCGGTCTGGAAACGTCATGCGCCGATTCTTTTTCCGTACACAGGCAAGCTGACCGGCGGCAAAATGCTGGCCAAGGGTGTGGAGTACGCAGGCGGTCAGCACGGCTTTGCCCGCGATGTCGAGCACACGATGACCCATCACGCCGACAATCTGCTGGAGTTTGAGCTGCACGCAAACGCCGAGACGCTGCCCAAGTGGCCGTATGCCTTCGTGCTGCGCTCCACCTTCACGCTGGAAGGGGAGACCGTCCACCACACGCTGACCGTCGAGAACCCTGTCGAGGACAAGCTCTGCTTCGGCATCGGCTACCATCCGGCTTTTGCGCTGCCCTTCGATGACCGCCACGTCACCGAGGACTACGAGATCCGGTTTGACGGCGTCGAGTCGCCGCTCTGCGTCAGTGCTCAGCCCAACGGTCTGCTCAACGGCCAGAGCTACTACCTGGCCCGCAACGTCGAGGCTATCCAACTGACCGACGACCTGTTTGACAGCGACAGCCACGCCATGGTCAACCTGCGCAGTGCGCATGTTTCTGTCATCGAAAAGGACACGGGCCGCAGCGTCATCTGCGATGTCTCCGACTTCCCGTACACCCTGATCTGGTCCGCGCCCAAGAAGCCGCTGCACTTTATCTGCATTGAGCCGTGGCACAGCCTGCCCGGCGAGGAAAACGGCCCCATCGACTGGGAGCAGCGCCCCTGCGCCGCGATCCTGAAGAAGGGCGAGAGCTGGTCCACCACGCTGTCCACGACCTTTGTCCGCTGAAAGTCAGATGAAAGCATTGAAAAAATACCGCTGGCCGCTGACCGGCGCACTGCTGGGGGTGCTGGTCTTTCTGGCTGTTTACGGCGTGCGGGTGCTTGACCCGACGAGCGTTGACTGGATCCTGAACAGCCTCAGCCCCGACCCGATCCAGCACTATCTGGGGTGGGAGCTTTTCCGCCGCAGCCCGGTGCATCTGCCTTACATCGGCGCGAATTACAACGCGGTCTACCCGTTCCGCACCAGTGTGCTGTTCACGGACTCTCTGCCGCTGGCGGCGCTGTTCTTTAAGCTGCTGGGCGGGATTCTGCCCACGCGGTTCCAGTATTTCGGCTGGTGGGGTCTGCTCTGCTATGCCCTGCAGGGCGGGCTGGCGCAGGCGGTCATTGCCCGCATTGCGGGCGTGCAGCCCACATTTGGCAGGGATGACAGGAGCAAGGCCGCCATCGCCATCATCATGAGCCCCGGCCAGACCGCCAAGCTGTGGGGCAGTGTGCTGGGCGCGGGCGTGCTCGTGCTGTTTCCGGCGCTTACGATCCGCATGTTTGCCCACACGGCGCTGGCCGCCAACTGGCTTGTGCTGCTGGCACTCTACCTTTGGCTGCGCAGTGATGAACTCATGCCCACGACCCGACGCGCCTGCCTTATCTGGGGCGGCATGGGGCTGCTGTGCGCAGGCATCCACCTCTATTATCTGCCGATGGTCGGCCTTGTGCTTGTGGGATACGCGGTGCGCCGCGCCCTGCAAAAGCGAGGCCCGGCGGCTGTGCTGGCACCAATTGCAGCGTTCTGCGCTGCGGCGCTGGCGGAGTTGGTGCTGTTGGGGGCGTTCGCTGTCAACTTTGCGGGCTACTCCAACGGCTACCTCAGCGGCGCGGATTACTTCGGCCTGTTTGTGCCGTGGCTGGCGCAAAGCTGGGAGCAGAATGTTTATGCAGGCATCGGTACATCGCTGGCCGTGGTGCTGGCGGTGTTCGGCATAGTCTGCAACGCCCGCAAGGCGGAAAAATTCTTTGCCGCCCACCGCGACTGGCTCATTGCCGGGGCTGTGGTGCTGGTGTTGGATTTGATTGCCGCAGGCGGCAACGCCATCACGGTGGACGGAAAAACACTGTTCACCGTGCCCATCCCGCAGTTTTTGATGAACTTCTGGGCCATGTTCTCGTCCTGCGCGCGGCTGGCGTGGTTGGCAGGTATGCTGCTGGCTGCCGTTGGCTGCGGGTTGGTGCTGCGCTTTTGGGATAACGGTGTCGCGCCCGCCCTGATGCTGGCAGTCTGCGCCGTGGCGCAGGGCTGTGGCCAGCGGTCGGAGCTGTTCAACCGCTGGACGGACTACCACTACTACGGCTTCCGCTACGAGAATAAGACCCTGCTGACCGACCCTGTGTGGGAGCAGATCGCCGCCAGCGGCAGGTACAGCCATCTGGCCTTTGCCACATTTGACTTTGAGCATGACGAGTTCTGGGATCTGGTCGACTTTGCCGCCGACCACGGCTGGACCTCCAATAGCTTCTACATGGCGCATATGGACGGCAACCTTGCGGCGGTCACGCTGCCGGGCGAGCTGAACGAGCTTTCCGCTGACACGCTCTATGCCTTCATCGACGAGGACGAGCTGGCGCGGAACAGTTACGACCTGCACTATTACCGGCTGGATGGCATCCTGATCGGCAGCGTCGAGCCCATCGACGGCATCGAGGAGGAGCCTGCGCCCGAAGTGCCCGCCCACACGATGGATTTGACGAAGTCGGATGTTGACCCGCTCTTTCTGGCGGCGGATGGCATTGTTCTGGGCATGAACGGTGAGATGATGACCGAGGAGTGGACGCTGTTCCCCGGACGCTACCGTGTGACGCTGACCGGCAGCGGCTTTGACCACAGCTACATCTACGCGCGGTACGGCCTCATCAACGAAGAAACCTACAAGCTGGACATCGACTTCACCGGCATCGACCCCAACGAAATGACCTTTGAGTTCACGGCCACCGAGATGCTCCACTACTGGCGCGTTGCTGTCCATACTCTGGACGATACCAATGTCACTGTCAACAGTGTGACGGTAGAAAAAATCGTATAAAAAACTGCCTGCAAATGCGATTCCATTTGCAGGCAGTTTTTTATATGGTATTTACTTAAAACGCAACCTTCTTGGCCACGTAGTCGCGCAGCTCGCTAATGGGCATACGGACCTGCTCCATCGTGTCGCGGTCACGGACGGTCACGCAGCCGTCGGCCTCGACCTTGTCGTCGCCGACAGTCTGGAAGTCCACGGTGATGCACAGCGGGGTGCCGATCTCGTCCTGACGGCGGTAGCGCTTGCCGATGGAACCGGCGTCGTCGTAGTCGACCATGAAGTCCTTGGCCAGCTCGTTGCGGATCTCCATCGCCTTGTCGCCCAGCTTCTTGGACAGGGGCAGCACGGCGCACTTGAACGGTGCCAGATAGGGGTGCAGGTGCAGCACGGTGCGCACATCCTCCTTGCCCTTGGCGTCCACGAGGTGCTGCTCGTCGTAGGCCTCGCACAGGAAGGCCAGCGCCACACGGTCACAGCCCAGAGACGGCTCGATGACGTAGGGGATGTAGTGCTCGTTGGTCTCGCTGTCGAAGTACTCCAAGCTCTTGCCGGAAGCCTCCTGATGGCGGGTCAGGTCGTAGTTGGTGCGGTCTGCAATGCCCCACAGCTCGCCCCAGTCGGTGAACGGGAAGGCGTACTCGATGTCGGTGGTGGCGCGGCTGTAGAAGGCCAGCTCTGCGGGCTCGTGGTCACGCAGGCGCAGGTGCTCCTTCTTGATGCCCAGGCTCAGCAGCCAGTTCTCGCAGTAGTCTTTCCAGTAAGCAAACCAGTCCAGATCGGTGCCGGGCTTGCAGAAGAACTCCAGCTCCATCTGCTCAAACTCCCGGACACGGAAGATGAAGTTGCCGGGGGTGATCTCGTTGCGGAAGGACTTACCGATCTGGCATACGCCGAAGGGCAGCTTGCGCCGGGTGGTGCGCTGGGTGTTGACGAAGTTGGTGAAGATGCCCTGCGCCGTCTCAGGCCGTAGATACACCGTGTTCTTGGCGTCCTCGGTGACGCCCTGGAAGGTCTTGAACATCAGGTTGAACTGCCGGATGTCGGTGAAATTGTGCTTGCCGCAGGAGGGGCAGGGGATGTTGTGCTCCTCGATGAAGTCCTTCATCTCCTGCTGGGTGAAGGCATCGATGGGCTTGGGCAGCTCCACGCTGTTCTCACCGCACCAATCCTCAATGAGCTTGTCCGCCCGGAACCGCTCCTTGCACTCCCGGCAGTCCATCAGAGGATCGGAGAAGCCGGACAGATGGCCGCTGGCCACCCAGGTCTGGGGGTTCATGAGGATGGCGGCGTCCTGCCCCACGTTGTAGGGGTTCTCCTGAACGAACTTCTTCCACCACGCCTTTTTGATGTTGTTCTTCAGCTCCACGCCCAGAGGACCGTAGTCCCAGGTGTTGGCCAGACCTCCGTAAATTTCAGAGCCGGCAAAGACGAAGCCCCGGTTTTTGCACAGGGCCACGATCTTGTCCATGGTTTTTTCCGTGTTTTTCATGACGATTCTCCTTTGTATGATGATTTCAGCTCAGTCAAAATAAAAAACGCCCTGAACTGCCGACGCAGCTCAGGGCGAACTAAAAAGTCCGTGGTTCCACCTGAATTTGGATCGCTCCACACTCTCGTGCCGCTAACGGGGCTTCCGGCGGGCATTTCCTCCCGCAGCTCCGGGCCGCCACGCCCATCATCGCCTGTAACGCTTCAAGGGTATCATGTTTTCCCCCGTCCGTCAAGGGGGAATTTCCCCGGTGCTTGGTGTGTTGGGGGTGCCTCCGGCAGCATCCTTTTTGCTGCTGTTGGCAAAAAGGATGCCGACGGAGACACAGAAGAAAGCTACCCGCCCAAGGAAAAGCCTGTTTGACGGAAGTACGTCCCATCAAAAAGGATGGCTGCCGCTGGCAGCCATCCTTTTTGATGAACTTATTCCTCCTCCTGCGCTGTAATAGCAATATGCAGCTCATCCAGCTGCTTTTGCTCCACGGTGGAGGGAGCGCCCATCATGACGTCCTGAGCGTTCTTGTTCATGGGGAAGGGGATGATCTCCCGAATGGAGCTCTCGCCTGCCAGCAGCATCACCATGCGATCCACGCCCGGAGCGATACCGGCATGGGGAGGTGCGCCGTAGCAGAAGGCGTTGTACATGGCGGGGAACCGGGACTTTACATCCTCCTCACCCAGCCGTACCATCTCGAAGGCCTTGACCATGATCTCGGGATCGTGGTTCCGAACGGCACCGGAGGCCAGCTCTACG
>OGXH01003254.1_pt1 | contig 10585 bp, 8 predicted proteins | sample 1576241 | NCBI WGS metagenome assembly OGXH01 (sample SAMEA3541529, study PRJEB24748) | human gut metagenome | biome: human gut; feature: human-associated habitat; material: faeces | place: China | collected 2012
CTAACTTTTCTCTAATGTCAGCAAAACCAACCTGAACTGCATCGTAACCGTCGTTTTCTACTGTCTTAACTTGTGTAACAACACAAGGACCAGCCTGAAGAACAGTTACAGGTGTTAAAACACCGTCTTCGTTGAAGATTTGAGTCATTCCGACTTTTGTAGCTAAAATTGCCTTCTTCATTGATTTTCCTCCTGTTTAATCTACAGCGGACAAGATGATGTGTGATACACAGCGCATCCTGTCATCCTAGAACAGCTAATATAAGTGGAACCCGCACCACTGCTTGTTACTTCTATATTAAACCCTTAGGATTATTGCTTTAATAATGAAAAATTCCAGATAATGATTAGTTCATTACCTTAAGGTTGATGAATACACCAGCTGGCATCTCTAACTTAGATAATGCATCTACAGTCTTCTGAGATGGTGATAATACATCGATAAGTCTCTTATGAGTTCTCTGCTCGAACTGCTCTCTTGAATCCTTGTACTTGTGAACAGCTCTAAGAATAGTAACAACTTCCTTCTTTGTTGGAAGAGGTACCGGACCACTCACCTGTGCTCCTGTCTTCTTAGCAGTTTCGATGATTTTCTTAGCTGACTGATCAATCAACTGATGATCGTAAGCCTTCAGAGTAATTCTGATTACCTGATTTGCCATAAAAAAAGTCGCCTCCTTCGCACTTTATTGTTTAAGTACGACAAGCGGTGACTGTACACACTCCCACGCGTATCATATAGTCTCATTCATAATTCGACCCACGCGCGTCATTTCTGCGGATTGCAGATGATTTTGGTACAGTGACTTGTCGCCAGTTTCTTCGCCGGAGATATTCTCCAGCATTGACATTCGCTCCACGGAAAACCTGCTTTATTAAAGCAGCAACCTCACGCTTCACAGCTATCAATGTCACAGCAAGTATTAATATACACTACTCTCTATATAAAATCAACAGAAAAAATTGTATTTTTTTCAGTACAATGCAGAACAAATTTGACCGGAACATAAGTCCCGGTCAAAACAGTATTTTAATAAAATCCAAATCCAAGATACATAGAATTAATCTTCCACTTACCATCTTCATATTTATAATATATGTAAGCTGAATTATTGTTATTATTCTTGTCGTTAGCTTTATCACTTCCTGAGTACTGTATCTTGTATGTATATCCTAATTTAATTGAAACTTTAATCACCGGGCATCCATCATCTGAATCCACTCTGAAAGATGTATCCGCGATAGAAGCTGTGAATTTGGAAATCTTCAAATTGGATACAGTTTTGTATTTGTCATTGTAGCTGTCGTAAATATTCTTATAAGCTGACTCTATGTTCTTCTTTTCTTCTTTACACACCCTGTCGGCTATAGCTGAATAATCTTTCTTTGCCTGTACAGCATTAATTATTGCATCCACATCCGTTCTTGCCTGTGTCTTAAGTTCTTCAAGCTTCGAATTAACATATTTTGCATTGTATGTTCCAACAGTAAATGTATCTTCATCATGTGCTGCATAAAGCTGTGTTGTGTAGTCCTCTATAAATTCTCCAGTTACCTTAATATTATTCTTTCCATTGAACAGATATGGTATAACATATTCATCAGAAGAGCCGTTTCCATTCTTAGATGCATCCGACTTATATCCATCGCCAACAATAACATCATTAATATATAACGTAAGTCCCTTTGGAACCTTTATTGTAACATCCTTTACTACAAGATTCTCAGCGCTGACTTTATACTTCTTAAAGAAAAGCATATAGTGCTTATTGGCTACTGTTAGATACACATCATTATACTGCATTCCCGAATCTGTTATATATCCGACCTTAACAGCCTTGTTACCAGGCATCTTGCTATATGTTGAGACAATGTCATCTGCTGCCATCTTTTCAACTTTCTCACCAGTCGCATCTGCATGAACATTAATAAATGCTTCCTTAGTAAGGAACTCCCCATCTGGTAGATTAATAAGACTATACGCATCATTCCATTCGCACTCTGCAACCGCCTTAACATACTGCTTGGCAGTTTTCTTATAATCTGTCACATTGTTTCCCACACATACAAATATAATTATGGCAGCTATCACAGCAACTCCCGCAGCTACAATTGCAATTATACCCTTAGGGAATCTGGCAGGCTTATTATTGGCAGGCTGCTGACCGGAATTCTGACCTGTAAACTGTGTAGGCTGTACAGGCTGTTGACCAAAAGCCTGCTGTGGCTGAACTGGAACACTTTGCTGTACTGGTGTTACTTCCGGCTCTGCTGTCAAACTCTCCTGTACTGGTGTTTCCTCCGGCTCTGCTGGCACATTCTCCTGTACCGGTGTTACCTCTGGCTCTTCTTCCACACTTTCCTGCACCGGTGTCTCCTGAGGCACATCTATCACTAGACGTGTTCCACAGTTTCCACAGAATAGTGCATCGTCCTCGTTCTTTGTTCCGCAATTTGGACAAAACATAATTTTTCCTCCCTCATATGATTAATATAGTAAATCATATATCATCATACCATGAATATATGATTTGCTCAACCAAATAATCTGTTCTGATGTCACTTGTTTTGTTAATATTTACTACTGTTTCTGTTTCTCTATTTTTTCTGCAAGATCATTAAGATATTCCCATCGCTCCATCTTTTCTTCAAGCTGCCTATCCACATCTTCCTTTTCCTTAGTAAGTTCTGCAAGCTTAGAATAAGAAGTTGCGTTCTTTGCAATCTCATCATCAAGTTCTGAAACTTTAGTTTCAAGCTTCTCTATATCATCATCTATAGTCTCATATTCCTTCTGTTCCATATATGTAAACTTAATCTTATCCTCATGGCTGTTATAAACTTTCTTCACCTGACCTGCTGCCTTTGATTTTGGCGCATCAGATGTTCCATTTGATTCCACATTATATATAGAAGAAACACATTTATCCCTGTAGTCCGTATAACCACCTTCATACTGTGTAAGGTGGCCTCCTGCCTCAAATGCAAATATCCTGTCAACAACTCTGTCAAGGAAATATCTGTCATGTGAAACTGTGATTACAATACCTGCAAATCCATCAAGATACTCCTCAAGAATCTCAAGAGTCTCAATATCAAGGTCGTTGGTAGGCTCATCGAGAATAAGTACATTTGGCGCACTCATAAGAACACTCAACAGATAAAGTCTTCTCTTCTCACCACCTGACAGCTTACTTATCGGTGTCCACTGCTGCTTCGGTGTAAACAAAAACTTCTCACACATCTGTGACGCTGTTGCCTTTCCATCTGCCGTCGTAACATATTCGCCTATGCTTCTTACGAACTCAAGCACAGTAAGACTGTCGTCAAGTGGTTCGTTCTCCTGCATGAAATATCCAATTCTTACAGTCTCTCCAACCTCAACACTACCACTGTCCGGTTCAAGCTGGCCTGCTATAATCTTCATAAGCGTAGACTTGCCGCATCCGTTATCACCGACAATACCTATTCTGTCATCTCTTAGAAAAATGTAGGTAAAATCGTCAATTATTGTCCTCTCGCCAAAGCTTTTACAAATGTTGTGAAGTTCAACAGTCTTTCTTCCAAGTCTGCTGCTGACCGAATTCATATCCATAAGCTGCTTGTCAAATCTGGCTCTCGCCTGCTTTGAAGCCTCCTTCATATCCTCGAATCTGTCAATTCGTGCCTGCTGCTTGGTAGATCGAGCCTGGCATCCTCTTCTTATCCACGCGAGTTCTTTCCTTAATATATTCTGTCTCTTAGCCTCAGTTGCCCTCTCCATCTCCTCACGCTGGGTCTTCAGTTCAAGAAAGCCTGAATAATTCGTATCGTAGCTATAAAGGGAAGCTTTATCAAGCTCTACAATCCTGTTAGTTACATTATCAAGGAAATACCTGTCATGAGTAACCATGATAAGTTCTCCCTTGAAATTCTTAATAAACTGTTCCAGCCAGAGTACCATGTCATTATCAAGATGGTTCGTAGGTTCATCAAGAATAAGAAGTCTTGCCGGCTCAACTAAAGTTCTTGCAAGTGCTGCTCTCTTTTTCTGACCGCCTGATAAAATATTCATCATTGCGCCATGATTTGTTATTCCAAGCTTGTTAAGAATCTCTTTTGCTTTTGGCTGGCTGTCCGCATGCTTTCCACGCATAACATATTCCAGTACATTTTCATTCTCATAATACAGAGGTGTCTGTGCAAGATACGCAAGCTCAATCCCCTTGCCCTTGACAACCTGTCCCTCATCCGGTTCTTCAACACCTGCAATAATCTTTAAAAGTGTAGACTTACCAGTTCCATTCACACCTATAAGTCCAATCTTATCGCCACTGTTAATTCCCAGACTTATATTATTAAAAAGTTCCTTTTCTCCGTAGGTCTTGCTGACCTTTTCAACATTTAATATATTCACAATTATCTCCGTTATATAAATTATTTGTCGTCATCTGAAAGATTATAGAAATTCTTAAGCTTCTGTGCAAGCTCCGGGTCTTTCTTCTTCAGATGTTCATAATGCTTCTTCTTCTGCTCCATCATATGCTCATATGCATACGGATTGTGAAGCTTCATTCTGTCAAGTATCTGTTTTCTGTGTTCCTTAAGCATCTGGATTGCATCAGGATTAATCTGTGCCAGCTTCTTCTCAACAACAACGCGGCGCTCATCGATTCTTTTCTCAATATCATCAATATCAAGATTAGGATATTTCTTATCATCAAACAAATGCATCTCAAGTCGCTCAAGCAGTTCATTCTCATCAAAGAGTCCTATTCTTCCCCATGCAGCATGCTTTTCAGCATCAACAATAACATTCTTCTCATCTTTCTTGACGCTGCCAATCTCATCAGCCATCTCTGCTGCCATCTTCTCAAGCCATTCATCTGCATCTTTGCCAAAAGCCCACTCAATCTCAGCAAGTCTTTCATTGTCCTCATGTACCTCGCCAGAAATAGCCTGCTCTTCTTCCTCCTCCTCGACAGGATAAGGTCTGTCAAGACCTGCATCTCTTAGGGCAAGCGGAATAGTTCTTCTTACAACACCTTTTTCAACAAACTCGCCTGCACCAAGCTCTCTTAACTGGTCATTAAGCGTGTGTTCATGCTCTGTAATATAGAATCTGATACCTTTCTTTTCAAGCACCTTATATAAAGTCATAAGCCTATCAACTGCCGTCACATCAATAGATCCAACGCCTCCGGCATCTACAATTACCCATTTAGTATTATCGTCAAGATTCTTTTCTATATCATCAACAAATGTATTAATATTTGCAAAGAAAAGTGCTCCGTTAAATCTGTATATAACCACACCTTTTATCTTCTTTACATTGCTGTATCTGTTAAGACTATAGAATCCCTCCTGTCCCGGTATCACCCCGAGAAATGCTCTCGGCGGTTCAACAGCTTTTACAATAACTGCAATGAATGAAAGTATTACACCGATTACAACTCCGTATATCGTTCCAAATAACAGAACGCCTAAAAATGCTCCTACAAATATTGCAAACTCCGTATGGTCTGTTTTCCATAATTTAACTGCAAGCCCAAATTCAGTAATTCCTATCAGTGCTGCAACAACAATTCCTGTAAGTATTGGTACAGGAAGATACTCAAGCACCGGCGTACCCCAAAGCACTATAAGAAGCATTGCCAGAGAAGCTGTTATTGACATAACCTGTGATTTGCAGCCAAACTGGTCTGCAATTCCTGTTCTTGACACACTTCCATTCAAAGGGCATCCGCCAATTACAGCAGAAGCTGCATTTGCAGCAGCATAAGACAGAATTTCTCTGTTATTGCTTACTTTATAGCCATATTTGTTGGCATAATTATTAGTTGCCAGCAATGTCTGCGCCATGACAACACCTGCCACTGAAAGTCCAAGAAGTATTATCTCTGACGGATTCTTAAGCACAACTGACATATCAGGAAGCGAGAATCCCGGCAGCCCCTTATCAACATGTGGAAGAAGCTTAACACCAAATCTGTCAATATGAAAAATTGCAGTTGCAAGTGCACCAAGCACCATAAGAAGTACTGACATTGGAAACTTTGGAATGAACTTCTTCGCAACAAGAATAATCACAACTGTTCCGACTCCAAGCACTGCCGAGAGCAGATTAAATGAACCAAACTCGCCAGCTATATGCATAACAAGCTGTATCGCTTCGCCAGTCCCAGCATTACCGCCAAAAAGCTTTGCTGCCTGCATAAGAATTATTGTAACGCCAATACCGCTTATAAATCCACCCATTACAGGTGTAGATATATAATTGACAATACGCCCTGCTTTAATAAAGAAGAAGAGCAACAGCCACAATGCTGCAACCAAAGTTATCGCCGGAACTACTGCCTTTGCCTCCTCAGATCCTGACACTATTCCAAGCGTTGCAAGTGTTCCACCAACAAGTGCCGCCGGAGTTGCGTCCACTCCGAACACAAACTGCGGTGAGGATGTAACAAATCCATATATAAGCACTGGCAGAATAGAGCAGTACAGACCATACACCGCTGGCAGTCCCGCAATCTGTGAATATCCCATTGATATAGGAATTGACACAAGAGCAACAATTATTCCTGATACAATATCCTTCTGTATATTCTTTAAACTAACATTTTTCAATATGCATCGCCCCTTAATTAGATTTCGATAGGAATATATTAACATAAAACAAGCCTGTTCAAAACATTTTTGCACGATTGCAGTTATTAATATTTTCGTATATAATTATTTAATAACAAATGCGGTACCAAACCGCAACATATTTTAATATAGAAAAGGATACTTAATTATGTTTATAGCTGACAACTGGAAAGATTATGAAGTAATAGATACCTCTAAAGGTGAAAAGCTTGAGCGCTGGGGCAAGTACATTCTTGTACGTCCGGACCCACAGGTAATATGGGACACTCCTAAGAAAGAGCGTGGCTGGAAGAATATGAACGGTCACTACCACAGAAGCTCTAAGGGTGGAGGTGAATGGGAGTTCTTTGACCTTCCACAGCAGTGGCAGATTCACTACAACAGTCCTTCATTTGAACAGGAGCTGACATTCAACTTAAAGCCATTCAGCTTCAAACACACAGGAATATTCCCTGAGCAAGCTGCTAACTGGGACTGGTTTGGAAAGATAATCTCTGATGCCAGGAAAAAGCGTGGCAGCGAACCTGTAAAGGTTCTTAACCTGTTTGCTTATACTGGTGGAGCAACACTTGCATGTGCAGCCGCAGGTGCTAATGTTACGCATGTAGATGCTTCTAAGGGTATAGTCGCATGGGCTAAAGAAAATGCACAGTCTTCAGGACTTATTGACAAGCCTATCCGCTGGATAGTTGATGACTGTGTAAAGTTTGTAGAAAGAGAGATAAGAAGAGGCAACCATTACGACGCAATCATCATGGATCCACCTTCATATGGACGAGGTCCTAAAGGAGAAATCTGGAAAATAGAAGAAGCTATACACCCGCTTGTTAAGCTTTGTGCACAGCTTCTTTCTGATAAACCATTATTTTTCCTTATTAATTCATACACTACAGGTCTTCAGCCGGCCGTTCTTACTTATATGTTAAGCACAGAGCTTAAGAGCTTTGGCGGACACTGTGATTCACAGGAAGTAGGTCTTCCTGTTTCAAGCAACGGACTTGTTCTTCCATGTGGTGCTTCTGGCCGCTGGATGAAATGATTAATACACAACACCATCGAGTGACGGCGATTCTTCGCCGTCATTCACAATTCTGATAACAAGATGATTTGGCAGACATGTGATTGGCATTAAAGGTTCAGATATATATCCCATATTTACACACAGCTTATCCGGACAGCTTGCATCAGCAATCTTAATCTTTCCATTCTCGACAAGAATATCATTATACTCTCCATCCCCATATTCAATCCTGAATGTGTACGGATTCTTAACGTCATCTAACGAAACAGTTCTTAACAATTCGTTATCTCTGTATATATAAGCGGTCTTTCTGCCGTTATTCTTTCCTGATTTCATATATATAATAGAAGCCACACTTGCCCCGACAAGCAGGACAATCACAGCCACCACTGCAATAACTCTTTTTTTCACAATCTCCTCCATCTGCTACATAGTATATTTTTTAGGAATATATTTGTCTGCAAAGAAGCACACAAGGCCCGTAAACAGACCTGTTATAACACCGCTTATCACAAGGAACGGCATGTACGCAAATATACCTGACAATCTGAGTATGAAAAATGCAGCAAGAATCTGACCTGCATTGTGCGACACCGCGCCAAGTATACCTGTAAGGAATATATACTGTCCCCTAAGCAATTTATTAACAGCTGCCATCACAATAAGACATAAGAATCCACCACTTACACTATATATAAATGATACTGCCTGCCCTGTAAATATTGTAGCAAGTATAATTCTCATAGCTAACACAATCGCTGCATCACTGAATTTATATCTTTTTAACACAAAAAGTGTGACTATATTGGCAAGTCCTAATTTAACTCCCGGTATTGGAACAAGCGTAGGTATTGCTGATTCCACAACAAATATTGTCAGCGCTATTGTTGTAAGCAATGCCAGTGTTGTAAGTCTCTTAACATCAAAAGTTTTCTTCATATCTGCCTCCGCATAAATATTACCTATGCATTTTAACAGACATTTCATATTAAGACAATAATTCGTTAAATTAATTCAAATTCGTGCAAAATCAGTTTGACAGTTTGCAAAAATATAGTATAATCATTTGGCTTTATAAATATACGAAAGTGAGGAAATCCTATGGTAAAAGACATGACAAATGGTTCGCCTTCCAGGCATATTCTTGGATTCGCAGTTCCAATGCTGTTCGGAATGCTGTTTCAGCAGTTCTACAACCTTGTTGACACAATAATCGTTGGTAAAACTCTCGGTGTTGAAGCTCTTGCCGGAGTTGGAGCAACAGGTTCTATCAACTTCATGATAATCGGTTTCTGTATGGGAGTCTGTAACGGATTCGTGATTCCGGTTGCCCAATGCTTTGGTGCAAAGAAGCCTGCTGACCTTAGAAAATATGTATTTAACGGATATATCTGCAGTATTGTGTTTGCCATAGTGCTTACGCTTGCATCCGTAATATTCTGCCGCAGAATACTTATTATCATGAATACACCGGCAGATATTATTGACCATGCCTACAATTACATAGTAGTTATATTCATAGGAATCCCAACTGTATTCCTGTACAACATGGTGTCCGGTGTTATCCGTTCGCTTGGCGATAGTAAGACACCTGTAGTTTTCCTTGTGCTTTCTTCAATAATAAATGTAGTACTTGATTTCTTTCTTATTCTTGTATGTAAGATGGGGGTTGCCGGAGCTGGCTGGGCAACTGTAACATCACAGTTAATTTCGGGACTTACCTGCCTTACCCAAAACAGCTTTTTCTTCATTTTTCGATTTCGCAGATTCGAAAAATTTATTTTTTGTCGAACTTTTTTTGAAACACCTTTGTTATGTTTTATGCTGCCCGTAGTTTCCACATAAGATCCGGAAGCATGCTCCGTTCTTATATTCTCCGGCAGCAGAATGGAGTTTGATATGGCATTTCAGTTAAAAGGCAACCGCAAGGAAACGGAAAACAAAACCATCCGTTTCCCCATTCACCTGATCGATCAGATCGAACAGGCAATTTCCGATTCTGACCAGGACATTACCTTTTCCAGTTTTGTGATTCAGGCGTGTGAGTATGCGCTGGATCACATGGACGCCCCGTCAGAAGAACACAATTAACTTTTATTTTTTTCAAAGCAGATTTTTATGGTTCGATGTGCATTTTCTGGCTGTTCTCTGCTTCTATTTTATCTTACCATGCTTCTTATTTTTTTCAGGACAAGATCCTGTCCTAACTCAACTCCACAACCTCATCATACAGACACACAAACACCTCTTCCACTTCCGCATCTTCATGAAAGTGTCCGAAATACCATTTCTGAAATTCTGTCTCATCCGCCACGCGCTGCAGGTACTGGCGGAGTTCCACCTCATCGTCAGACAGCTCTCCATACCCCATTGCCGCGGCCACATCTCTTGGGGCTGTGTGGGTCAGTATGTAGCCCACCTGGAAATCTTCTTTTTCCAGATTTGCCCATCCTTCTTCGTACTCTTCCCGTGACGGAATTTCTTCCGGGAACCACGAAATTCCCTCCGCGCGGGACATTTTGTCGATGCTGTAAGCACCTCCGAAGGTAAAGAATTTCAGCCCGTCAATCGTAAAGATCTGGCCGCGCATCAGATGGATCATATTGTCCTCAATGATATGCACCTTTCCGCCGTTCCACTGCTCCACGGCGTAGGAATTCAGCTGTTCGAAGTTCTCATGATTTCCGTCGATAAACAGTGTCGTCACCGGCAGACTTCGGAAAACGGCTCTCGTATTCGCTTCGTATGCTGCGGAAAAGCCACAGATGCCGACATCTCCGCAGATGATCAGACAGTCATCCCGGGTGTACTCGTCTTCGTGCTCGTTAAAATAGCGTACAACTTTTTCAATATCAAAGGTGAAGATGCAGATGCCATGCAGGCAGCAGTAGATGCCTACAAAGAGGAAACCGGAGTAACCATAAAACTGTTTACTCT
>OGXH01003256.1_pt1 | contig 10583 bp, 8 predicted proteins | sample 1576241 | NCBI WGS metagenome assembly OGXH01 (sample SAMEA3541529, study PRJEB24748) | human gut metagenome | biome: human gut; feature: human-associated habitat; material: faeces | place: China | collected 2012
GGTAAATTGTAAATGGTAAATGAAGGTGGGCGCCTGCGGCGCCAGTATGAATAAAAGGGGAACGGCTCAAACCCTTGCGTCCCTCAAGGGGAAACGAGGAATGGAGGCAGGAGATAGTGAGCCATATGCTCTTTGCACCATCCTTTGAACTCTCTGAACCCTTGTGAACACTTTTCACTAAAATGAGATAACTTGTCCCACCCACGGATTATATAAGCAGAGAGGCGAAAAGGCCTGGCAAAAGTCCTTCATCATCCCGCGAAGCGCTCTATCCATGGAAGCGGGAAAGTAAGGAACGGAGCTATTCATGAATTTTCCCTCTCCGGCGCGCCAAAACTTCATAAAAACTCCTGAAGATGACCTGCTAGGCATCCTGGTGGCAATATAGCGTACTTTTTCTTCTTTGACGACACAGGCATTCCGTCTCAGCGGCTACCCCTGGCCGATTCACTGAAGAAGGTAACCTTGAGGCCCTACCGCGCATCAGCATGGGACGAATCAGGAGTTTTTGTGATGAATGAAAAGGAAAAAGACCGGCTCTCCGGTCTTTTTTTTTATGCCTGAAATTTTCTACATACAGGATATTTTCCGGAAAAGCAAAAAAATTCCGACTGGTAATCGGAATTTTTGAGAAAAAGCAATTTTTATAGGATATAGGTGGAAAAAAGGCGAGCGGCGCCAACCCTTGCGTCCCCTTGAGGGGAAGAGGGCCACGAAGTGGCGAAGGGGTGCTGGAGGGTAAGTACCGTAAAGATACACAAAGGCAAAGCAGGCCGCCGTTTGGCGGTCAGAATGGTCATGGAGTATCATACCGGTACTCTGCCTCGTACACCCTTTGCCGCTTTGCGGCACTTCCCCGCAAGGGGAAACGGGAGATTGGGACGGGTAAACCATTGAGGCATATTCTTCTTGTATCCTTTCAGCGCTTTCCTCCTTTGGTGGCTGGCGCCACCACCTTTGCCCCGGCTTTGCCGGGGGCACTATGGGCACTGGGCATTTCGGTCAATTGGGTTTTATGGAAGTTACGGCGGGAAAACCATACAACCGGGCGAAGCCCGGCTGGCATGTTTTTCCGCTCGACAGGGCGGTTTTAAGGTTTTATAAAAAATTGCGCCCGCAGGGCGCCACCACCATCCTTTGAACCTTTTGAACCCTCTGCACCCTCTGAACCTTCACGCCGCAGGCGTGTCAGATGGCGCTACCACCACCCTCTGAACCTTATCAATCCTAACGCCCAGCGGGCGTGTCCATAAAGGCGGCCGTAACCCTCGGGGCAGAGCCCCGTCAACCTTCCCCTTCTGAACCCTCTAAACCTTTAGAAATCAGTTCTTTCCTTTTCAAGATCTTATGATAAAATGAAGGTAAAGGAGGTGGTGTAATGGACTACGACACCGTAGATGACATCTATCTGGCCGGTAAGAATCCGGAATATGACGCGGCGGCGAAGAAACTGCTTTCCAGTAAGAAGATACTAGCCTGGATTCTGAAGTACTGTGTGGAAGAATTCAAGGACTGCCCCATTGTAGACATTCGGGACCGCTATATCATAGGTGTACCGGAAACGGCATCAGTGCCGGTGCTGCCCGATGAAACTAATGCAGTTGCCATGGTTGGCACCGACCGGATTTCCGGGGAAAGAAACGAGGATACCAGCGTCACAGAGGGAAAAGTTACCTTCGATATTCGATTCCGGGCCATCACGCCTCGCAATGAACTGATACAGCTCATTATCAACATCGAGGCCCAGCGGAGCCGTCGCACACCTTATCCTCTCCTGAAACGGGCCATGTACTACGTGAGCCGCCTCATTTCTTCACAGTACGGCGTGGACTTTGACAAGGCGCAGTATGGAAAAATCAAGAAAGTCTACAGCATCTGGCTCTGCATGGACGCACCGAACGACAGAGGCGGCATTACCTGCTACCGTATGCAGGAAGTGCCTAAATACGGTAATATCCAGACAGACAAAGAAAACTACGACCTGCAGCAGGTGGTCATGGTCTATGTAGCCCACGCTAGAGCCGATATGGAAAATCGCCTGCTGAATCTGCTGGGAGAACTCCTTGTATCCAAAGACAACGCTAAAATGAAAAAGGCGGAACTGATTAACCATTACGATATTGATTTAAATGATGATGAAGAAAGGCTGGTGAGAACCATGTGCAACTTGAGCGTAGGATTATATGCAAGAGGCGAAGAGATTGGTTTTGGAAAAGGGGAAAAAAGCGGATTTGCCAAAGGAGAAAAGAGCGGAATCTTGAAAGGAAGAGAGGAGACCAGTAATGAGATTGTGCTGAATCTCCTGCAGATGCATGTTGGAATGGATTTCATCAAGAAAGCCACAGGACGTTCGGAAGAGGATATAAAGAAACTGGCAGAAGAAAATCATCTGTAGGTGTAGCGGAAAAGGCTAGGGAAGCACTGATTAATTTGCAGAATCGAATTTCATAAGTGTTTTTATTCAATCGACCTCATAAGCTTCCTTAAATAGCTGATGAGAACTATGTGCAGTCTGAGTGTAGGGATTATATGAAAGAGGAAAAAAGGCTGCCTTTCTCATGGCAGAGCCACCATCCTCTGAACCCTACCAGATAGCAGCATGGAACGAATCAGGAGTTTTTGTACTGCCTCGAAAAAATTTTAAAAATGAAATTGACAAATTGGAAAAATCAGTATACTATGTGCATATAGATTCAGAGATGCGGCTGCTGCCGCACTCCTTTGGGAGCGCTGCCCTGCGTTATGGGTGCCCGGTGTGTCCGGGAGGCGGAAATGAATTTGCCCCTGTCCTGTAAAGGACGGGGGCTTTTTGTCTCCTGCGGGCTGTTTGGAAGTAAGGGAGGAAATGGAAAAAAGAAGGAAATGAGGAAAGGGAAGATGATTATTTTTCGCTGAGTTGTGAAAGCGGCGGGCTCCATGCATCAGAGGGCAGAAGCCTCTGCCGCTTTCGGAGAAGCAGGGGGACTCTTCCTGCATAGGGAGGAAAAAGTATGAAAAAAGGAAGTTCTTTCGGAAAGGCCATGTCCCGGTATGTGCTGCCGGGCATCATTCTCCAGTCTGTCCTTATTGGCGGCGGCTATGCCACGGGCCGTGAAATCGTGGAGTACGGAGCCAAGTACGGCGCCATGGGATGGCTGTCGGGATTTGCGTCTTTTATCGGGTTTTCACTGATGGCCATTCTTTCTTTTGAAATGGTCCGTCTGTTTAAACTGTATGATTTCAAATCGCTGCTGAAATCTTTAATCGGTCCTTTTTACCGCCTCTTTGATGTGGTGTATATTATGCTCATGCTCATCATCATCGCCGTCATGTCGTCGGCCACCGGCGCCATTGTGGAGCAGATGACAGGGCTCAATTACTGGGTAGGCGTATCGGTGATTACGGTAGTAGTGGGCATCCTCAATTTTTATGGCGAGAAAATCATCGCCTGCTTTGAGTCCGTAGGAACGGTGCTTCTGTATATCGGCTATATCAGCTTTTCCGCCCTTGTCATTTCCCAGGGCAGCGGTCATATTTCCCAGGTCATGAATACAGGGGACATCTCCTTCACCCCTGATGTGACCGTGCTTTCCGCACTCTGGACGGGTATTCTCTATGTGGGCTACAATCTGGTAGTATTCCCTGCATCTTTCTTCACCATCAAGGAACAGACCAATACCAGGCAGTCCGTCATCGGCGGTCTCATTGCCGGCCTCCTCATGACTATTCCCTGGTTCATGACCTATTTCGCCATCATGGCCTTCTATCCTGATACCTCCGTGCTGGCAGCACCGGTGCCCTGGCTGGTGATGATGACTGCCGACAAGGCCCCGTCCTGGCTCTTCCTCTTCTTCGGCCTTGTCATGGGCTGGACCCTCATTGAAACGGCTACCGGTATGATTCATGCCATGCTGGGGCGCATCGATAAAGGCCTTGCAGACAGCGGCCGTCCGGCCATGGCCCGCTCAAGGAGAGCCGTACTGACCATCGCCATCCTGGCCGCCTCTGCCGTGCTGGCCAAGTTCGGCATCATCGACCTCATTGCCAAAGGCTACAACGCTCTGTCCTACGCTATTATCGTCCTACTCCTGGTTCCCCTCCTTACGGTGGGCCTGTATAAAATCGTGAAAAAGGAAAGAGAAATCAGAAAGAGCGAAGAAACGGCGGAAACAGAAGAACCATCGGTGGCAGTGCATATGTAATAAAAAAGCACCGGTCGAAGGGCCGGTGCTTTTTTGGTGCTGGAAATTTCAAGTATGCAGGGAATTTTCAGGAAAAGCAAAAAAATTCCGATTGGTAATCGGAATTTTTGAGAAAAATGATTTTTTTAAGGATATGGGAGGGAAAAGAGCGAGCGGCGCCAACCCTTGCGTCCCCTTTTGCGAAGAGAGAACACGTTGCTAATCCTTGCGCTTCCTCCGGGCGAAAAGGGCCACATGCATAAAAACTTGCCTCCCCCTGCTTGCAGGGGGAGGGGGACCGCGTGAGCGGTGGAAGGGGTTGGTAAGAACCGGGAAGATGCACTAAGGTAAAGCAGGCCGCCGTTTGGCGGTCAGATTGGCAATGGAGTTTCATATCGGCGCTCCGCCCCGTACACCCTTTGCCGCTTCGCGGCGTTCGCCCCGGTGGGAAGCGTGTCACTGGATTCTCAGTCGCCTGCGGCTCCCTACAGCACGGCTATCACCGACTCACTGAATTCTCAGGTCGCTGCCGCTCCCCTACGAATCCAGTTCGCTGGTGTGACTCCAGTTCCTTTGCCACCCCTGAGGGGGAGGTTTTAGCGGCACTTTGCATTGAGATGCTTATGAGTTTAAAAGCTGGGCATAGAGCAAACTTCCCCCTTCGGGGGAAGTGGTGCGCAGCACCAAAAGGGGTGCATTTCCTCGAGCGAAGCGAGGTTGTATGGTTTTCGCTGCCAATGGCAGCATACATACTCATCGCCGTCAGGCGATACCTTCCCCTCTGAACCCTATGAACCTTCTGAACCCTTTGAACCCTGCCACGCAGTGGCTCCATGGGCGATACCACAACCCTCAGCCGCAGCGCGGCTGTCAAACTTAAGAACCCTCCGGCCACCGGGCCGGTCAATCTTAAGAACCTTTTCCATAATCCAATGGAAGAATATAAAAAATTTTGAACCCTATTGGATTTTTGTGAAAAATTTTGTATAATAGTGTTACATGGAGGAAATGCCATGGGACGGGTTTACCTGTCCGGTCTCATTGATGATTATTTCCCTGATTATCAATCGGACTGCGGATTCGTCATACTCCTCAATGACGGTCTTGCACAAAAAGGCGGTGGATACCGCTTTTTTTGTTGAATTTTTCAGGAGCTTCCTGCCCGTGCTATAATGGTAGGAAATGATTTTTCATAGTGAATCATCGCTTTTGCGAAGAGGGGGAAAAACATGAAAAGACAGCATCGGCCGTATGAATGGAAGGATGGAAAGAAGCTGGAATTGGGTGAACGGTCCCTGGTTATGGGGATCCTCAACGTAACGCCCGATTCTTTTTCCGATGGGGGCAAATGGAATTCAGATACCATGGCCGTTTCCCATACCACCGATATGATTAGGGATGGGGCGGACATCATTGATGTGGGCGCTGAATCCACCCGCCCGGGCCATGTAACCCTGACGCCGGAGGAGGAAACGAAGCGGCTCATGCAGTTCCTTCCGGATGTGCTGAAGGTGAGCATGGTGCCGGTTTCTATTGATTCCTATCATTATGAGACCATGGAAAAGGCCCTTGCCGCCGGCGCCCACATGGTGAATGACATCTGGGGCTTCCAGTACGATGACGGCAGCATGGCCAAAGTATCTGCTGCCTTTGATGTGCCGGTGATTCTCATGCATAATCAGGAAACAGAAGAGTACGGTGCTGATATTATCGAAGATTTGAAGCATTTCTTCGACAGGTCCATTGAAATCGCCCTTTCCGCCGGTGTGAAGGCAGACAATATTATCCTGGACCCGGGCATCGGGTTTTCCAAGAATGCAGAGCAGAATATGGAAATCCTGACCAGACTGGATGAATTAACCCTGGCATTTCCCTGTCCCTGGCTCCTTGGGGTGAGCCGGAAGCGCTTTATCGGCACCATCCTTGGCACCGATGCGGATGAACGGGATGAAGGCACGGCGGCGGTGAATCTCTGGGGCGCAGAAAAGGGCTGCACCATTTACCGGGTGCACGATGTGAAGACTACGGCCCGGGAACTGAAGGTGTGGGATGCGCTCCGCCTTTTCCAGGGAAAGGGAGAATGACATGGACCATATTAATCTCAAGGGCATGGCCTTTTTCGGCTATCATGGCGATGAGCCGGAGGAAACGAAGCTGGGGCAGCGTTTCTACATTGATGTGGAAATGGACCTGGACCTGTCCAGGGTAGGGGAGACGGATGCCCTGGAGGATTCGGTGAACTATGTGGCGGTATATGAAATGGTGAAGAAGAGGGCCGAAGGAGGCCCCTATAAGCTGCTGGAAAGACTGGCAGGGGTTATTAACGGTGATATTATGAAAAATTTCCCGTCGGTGATGAAGGTCATTACCACGGTCCATAAACCGGGTTCTCCCATTCCGGGAATATTGGATGATGTTTCCGTCACCCTTTGCAAAGAAAGGAAATGATGATGCTGCAGGATATCCTGCAGCATGGAGGCAGATGAATACATATATTATGGCATTGGGCTCCAATATGGGAGATTCCCTCTGCATATTACGAAGCGCGTTACAGAGGCTGAAGGAAGAGAATCTCCGTATCCTGAAGGTTTCCTCCTTCTACAGGACCAAACCCTGGGGAAAAACGGACCAGCCCGATTTCATCAATGCGGCGGCACTGGTGGCATGGGATGGGGCTCCGGAAGAGCTTATGACTCTTTTCCTCAAGGTGGAAAAGGATTTCGGACGGAAGCGGGATGTCCACTGGGGCCCCCGCACCCTGGATCTGGACCTCATTTACAGTGATAAAGTGAGAAGCGAAACGGATTTCCTCCGTCTGCCGCATCCCTATTTCTGGGAGCGGCCTTTTGTGCTGGTTCCATTGGAAGACATATGGCCGGACTTCAGCTATGAAAATGAAACTATTCATGACCGCATACTGGCTCTGAATGGATACGAAGGCCTGGAGAAGCTTGGTGAAGAAGGAAAGGAGATATGCCCATGAATGAACAGAGAAAAGAAGCCTCTTTGTCCGGCGTGAAGGCGGCATTGACGGAAAGCAGGGCGTCCTTCTCCCTGGACAGCACCACCGGTCCCATGCTGGCGGAAAGAATGAAGGAAAAACTTATGGGTTCCGTTGAAATGAAGAGCGGAAAGCCCCTCATGATGACCGGTATTTCCGGCTCCCAGAAAGCACTGGCTGCCGCTGCCCTTCTGAAGACCTGTGACAGGGCAGTCATTATCGTGCCGGACCAGAAGGATATTTTCCGCTGGGAAGAGGACTTGGCCTTTTTTGCGCCGGATTTTGAGGTGCATCCTTTCCCGCTGGTGGAGGAAGCGGGCTTCCATGTCACCTTTACGGGAACCGAGCGTCTCCGGGACCGCATGCAGTCCCTTTCTCTTCTCATGGAAGGGAAAAAGGCGGTGATTCTGGCCACCTCCGTAGAAGCAGCCCAGAAGATTATTTCTCCTGAAGCGCTGAGGGACCATGCGCTCACCTTTGCCATGGGTGATGAATGGGAAAGGGAGGATCTTTTGGAAAAGCTGGTTTCCGCCGGCTACGAAAGGGTGGGGCAGGTAGAACGGTGCGGCCACTTTGCGGTGCGCGGCGACATTGTGGATATTTTCCCCATCAGTGAAGCCCATCCGCTTAGAATCGAATTTTTCGGCGATGAAATCGACAGCATCCGTTCCTTCGACGAAGACAGCCAGCGGTCCATGGAAAACTTTGACAAGGCCATGGTGCTGCCCCTGTCCCTGAAGGAAGAAAAGAAATCCATCCTTTTCGATTATCTGGAAAAGGGGCTCATTTTTTACGATGAACCGCAGCGGTCGGAAGAAAACCTGAAGCGCTATTTCAAGGAAGAAAAGGAAAACAGGGAGAAGGCTTTTCCCTTTGAAGATATGGCGGGGAAGGGAAGAAAGAAAAACGGAGAAGTCATTTTCTCCCTGCTGAACCGCTCCCTCACCGCTTTTAAACCTGTCGTTTACGGCTGGCAGGGCCAGTCCATGACCAACTACCAGCGGCAGATTCCCATTTTTATAGAGGACCTGAAATCCCTCCTGAAGAAGGACTGGAAAGTTCTCTTCGTGGTGCCAAGGGCATCGGAAGAAGAGGAATTAAAAGGAATTCTCCGGGATTACGACATTCCCCTGGCAGAGAACATGACACCGGCCATGGTATCCCTGGTGCACGGCGTCCTTTCTGAGGGCTATGAAATGGCCGATGAAAAGCTGGCCCTCCTGACCGCCGGCGACGTACTGGGAAAACAGAAAATCCGCCGTGTCAAAGGTGCAGGCAAGGGGCGGCAGATCCGCTACTTCTCCGATTTGAATCCCGGAGACTATGTGGTGCAGAATGTACACGGCATTGGCAAGTATCTGGGCATCAAGACCATTGAGCTTTCCGGCGTGCACCGGGACTACATTGCCATCCAGTATGCAGGAAACGACAAGCTCTACCTGCCGGTGGAAAAGATTTCCACCCTGGAAAAATACATAGGCCCCGAAGGCGGCACCCCGGTGCTGAACAAAATGGGGGAGGCCCATTGGGAAAAAATCCGCTCCAAAGCCAGGAAATCTATTGAAGAGCTGGCGGAAAGGCTTCTTGATATTTACGCCAAACGGGAAATCACAAAGGGGATTGCCTTTGCCAAGGATGGACCGGAACAGCGGGAATTCGAAGACACCTTCCCCTTCGTGGAAACGGAGGACCAGCTCACTGCCATTGACGGCATCAAGCAGGCCATGGAGAAACCGGTGCCTATGGATATGCTTCTCTGCGGCGACGTGGGATTCGGTAAAACGGAAGTGGCCATGCGGGCGGTCTTCAAATGCGTCATGAGCGGATACCAGGCCATGGTGCTCTGTCCTACCACTGTCCTTTCCCAGCAGCATTACAAAAATTTCAAGGACCGCATGGACAGCTTCGGCGTGAACCTGGCTCTTCTGAACCGTTTCACCACGGCAAAGGAGAAAAAAGACATTCGCCGTCGTTTGAAGGACGGGGACATTGATGTGGTTATCGGCACCCATGCGGTGCTGAACAAGAAGGTGGAATGCAGGAAACTGGGACTTCTTGTGGTGGATGAAGAACAGCGCTTCGGCGTGGTGCAGAAGGAAAAATGGAAATCCTGGTCCGCCGGCATTGACGTGCTCACCCTGTCGGCAACGCCCATTCCCCGTACCCTCCACATGAGCCTAACCGGCGTGAGGGATATGGTCACCATTACAACGCCCCCTTCCAACCGCCACGCCATCCAGACCTATGTGACGGAATACGATGATACCATCGTCAGGGACGCCATTCTTCGTGAAAAGGAAAGGGGAGGACAGACCTATTTCGTGTACAACCGCATAGAAACCATGCCGGCCATGCTGGATCATTTGAGGAGCATCCTTCCGGAAAATATCACCATCGGCGTAGCCTACGGCCGCATGGAAGGCAGGCAGCTGGAAAAGGTGATGCTTGATTTCTATGACAGGAAATACGATGTACTCCTCTGCACCACCCTCATTGAAAACGGACTGGACCAGCCCAATGCCAATACCATGCTGGTGTACGATGCGGACCGCATGGGCCTTTCCCAGATTTACCAGATGAGAGGCCGCGTAGGACGTTCTGAAAAAATTGCCAGGGCCTGGTTTTTCTACCGGAAGGGGAAAGTCCTTTCGGAAGTGGCGGAAAAAAGACTGGACACCATCCGCGAATTCACAGAACTGGGCAGCGGCTTCAAGGTGGCCATGCGGGACTTGGAAATCCGGGGCGCCGGCAACCTTCTGGGAGCCGCCCAGCATGGAAATATTGCCAGTGTAGGTTTTGCCACCTACTGCACCATGCTGGAAGAAGCGGTGGAAAAGCTTCGGGCCAAGAGGGAAAACAGGCCCCTTCCCAAAAAACTGCCTAACACCACCATCGAATTCCGCCAGGACGCCTATCTGGACAGCAGTTATATTTCCAATGAAGAACAGAAAATGGAAATCTACCGCCGCCTGGCAGCGGTGGAAAATGACAAGGCCCTTTCCGATCTCATCGATGAAGTGGTGGACCGCTTCGGCAGTCCCACCAAACCGGTGGAAAAACTGTTCCATATCTCCCGCATCCGCGTAAAGGCAAGGCAGCTGGGCATCGGAAGCATTATGGACAGCGGCGCCTCCTTCATCATCACCTGGGCCGACGAAGACCCCATGCAGGGCTGGAATCCCATGAAACTCCCCAGAACCATGCTTCCCTATATCCGTCTCCTTCCCGGCAGTATGGCCAAGATGAATATCAATAAAAAAGGCATTACCGGAGATGAAATGAAATGGATGGCCGGGTTTATGGATGAAATGTATAAAGAAGTGAAAGGGGCGTAGCTTTGACACGCCTTCGGCGTGTCAAAGGGTTCAAAGGGTTCAGAAGGTTCAAAGGGTTCAGAGGGGAAGGTATCGCCGCTTCGCGGC
>OGXH01003258.1_pt1 | contig 10581 bp, 10 predicted proteins | sample 1576241 | NCBI WGS metagenome assembly OGXH01 (sample SAMEA3541529, study PRJEB24748) | human gut metagenome | biome: human gut; feature: human-associated habitat; material: faeces | place: China | collected 2012
GGCTGGTGGCATAGTGCCCCTTGCTGACGCGCAGCTGCAGGTTGGGCTTGCCGGTGGGCAGTTTAACAAGATTCATCGCCATAAGATTTTCCCTCCGTCCGGGCGCGCCTGATGGGCGCTGCCCTGTACTTTTATTGTTCTATTGTACAATTTTTTGAGCACAATTACAATAAACGCATTAGCCAAAATGCGCGCCGCGTTTTTGGGCAGTTTTCTTTACACATCGCCGCAAAAATGCTATAATAAGGGTTACTTTAAAGTGGGGAGGTTTGCGGCATGCCTTATAAACTGGCAGAGTATCACGGCGACACCTTAGCTGTACCGCAGCTGGTGGTTTCGCACCTGACACAGACGGACGGCGATACCATTCGTGCAGCGCTGTACCTGTTGCAGACCGGTGACACCGACCCCCGCACCATGGCCCGCGCCCTGGGCCTGTCCAGCGTGGAGGCTGCCAAACGTGCCCTGCAATACTGGGCCGGTGCCGGTCTGCTGCTCAACGACCGTGGCGGCGCACCCATCCCGGAGCCGGAGAAGCCCCAGAAGATTGACCTGGCCAACCTGAACGACCCCTACGTGGCCGTGCTGTGCGAGGAAGCCCAGACCGCCTTTGGCAAGGCCCTGAGCCGCAGCGAGATGCAGCGTTTGGTCGGCCTGTACCTGACCGACGGCTGGCAGCCCGACGTGATTTTGCTCTGCTGTGCCGAGGTTGCCCGCCAGGGACGACGCACCATCGCCGCCGTTGCGCGGGAACTTATCCGCTGGCGGGAGGCCGGCGTGGAGACCGGCGAGGATGCCGAGCGCTACCTGCGCCGCTGCAAGCAGCGCGAGCAGTGGTGTGCCGAAGCCGCAGAGCAGTTTGGCATTGCCGCCGACGCCCTGACCCGCTGGGAGCGCAGCGCCATCGCCCGCTGGCACGAGGTCATCGGGTCGAGTCGAATCTTTACAGGAGAAAAAATCGGGATGATGATGCCGATCGCACACAGTACGCCGGCCAGCGCCAAATGATACAAACTTTTACTCTTAACCATGGGAACAGGTCCTTTCCAATATTTGAGTTGTGAACAGATAGAAGTATACAACATAAAACAACACCTGTCAAGACACCTTGTTCACAAAAAGTTTGGTTGCCTGTAAAAATAGGTTGTGCTATAGTAATGGCAGACAAGCAGCAAGGTCAGAAAGGAAGACAGGCATGATCTCGATTGACCGATTTGAAGAAATTTTATCCGATCTCGCGGAGGAGATTCCGCAGTCGTTTTACGAGGAACTGAACGGTGGTATCGTCGTGGAACCCGGGTATCTTCTGCATCCGGAGGACCGCAACGGCACCCTGTATGTGATGGGGCAGTACCGCATTGATCCGGCGATGGGCAAATATATTGTAATGTACTACGGCTCGTTCAAGCGGGCATATCGCCGTTTGGATGAGGATGAGCTGACCGAAGAAATGCGAAAAGTTCTGCGGCATGAATTCCGTCACGCGATGCCCACATTGTGGAGTATGATGGCTGCGCCAACTTTATGAAAGGCGCAATCGAGACTGCTGATAAGGTCACCACCGTCAGCCCTACCTATGCACAGGAGATCCTGGACCCGTGGTTCAGCCATGGTCTGGACGGCCTGCTGCGCCAGAAGCAGTATAAGCTGTGCGGTATCCTGAACGGTATTGACGTGGATGTTTTCAACCCCGCTACCGACCCGGATATCCCGCAGAACTATGATGCTAACACGGTGCAGCAGGGCAAGCCCGTCTGCAAAGCAGCTTTGCAGGATGAGTTCGGCCTGAACAAGGATGGCAGCCCGGTCATGGCCATGGTCACCCGTCTGGTCGGTCACAAGGGCGTTGACCTGGTGCGCAGCATTGCCGAAGGCCTGTTGCAGCAGGGCATTGAGCTGGTGATCCTCGGCTCCGGCGAAGCCCAGTACGAGAACTTCTTCAACGAGCTGTGCGCCCGCAACCCCGGCCGCGTTGGCGTGTACATTGGCTTTAACGCCAAGCTGGCCCAGCGCATTTATGCCGGTGCCGATATCTTCCTGATGCCGTCCCGCTCCGAACCCTGCGGCCTGGCCCAGATGGTATCCTGCCGTTATGGCACCATCCCCGTTGTGCGTGAGACCGGCGGCCTGCGCGACTCCATCCACGACTCCGGCGATGGCTATGGCAATGGCTTTACCTTTGCCAATTACAACGCCCACGAGCTGTACGAAGCCTGCTGGCGTGCCAAGGAAGGCTACTGGAACAAGGAAGGCTGGCCCGTGCTGGTCAAGCGCGCCATGGAATGTGATTTCAGCTGGTCCAACTCCGCCAAGAGCTATGAGGGCCTGTACAATGAGGTCGTGAACCTCTGGTAAGTCTTTGGGAAGCTGCTCCCTAATGAGTTAAAATCAAATCCCGCTGTGTGCAGCCTGAAAAGCCGCATACAGCGGGATTTTTGTTTCATTGGGATTGGTCCGGTGAAAAGGAAAACGGAAAGAATAGATACGCCCGTGCGGCAGCATAGCAGCGTGACAGGGGAGACGAACCGAATGCTTCCAGAACGCAGCACAGGAATTTCGAAAAAGCCAGCCATCCGGAAATGAAGAAATTTCGGATTTTTTGCCACAATTTGCCGAACATGTGTTACAATAGTACCGGAATTTTGGCCGTGGCATTAAGGAAAATCCCATGCCCGCGGTCAATCGGGAAAGGAAACATAACAGCAATCCTATGCGGAAAAGAAAACATTGGTATGTACCGTGCATCGCCCCAGCACTGGCCGCGCTTTTGCTGGCGGGCTGCGGCGCAACGGTGGATTTGAATGAACAGGCCACAGCCGAAACCGCCATGGCCGTGCAATGGGTGCCCAATGGCAGCGTTTATGCTACTGCGGCGGAAGAGCTGGAATACTGGTCCACAGCCCAAAAGCTGGAATCCGCCCTTGCCGCCACGCGGGAAACAGCCCCCAGCGTAGACTTGAACGAGCTGTTGGATGAATTCTGCGCCGCGCAGCCGGGCAGCTTTTCGCTTTACCTGCAAAATCCGGCAACGGGGGAAAGCTATACTTATAACACGGATGCCCTGTATTATCCCGCCAGCCTGCTCAAGCTGCCCTATGCGTTCTGGCTGTGCGGCCAGGCCGATGCCGGAACACTGGACCTGGAAGATGAACTGCCCAACCAGTTCCGCGGCCGTTTGTCTGATACGGCGCTGCAAGCCTATAACGATGCCGAGACCATCCCGGCCAAAGCCGCCATGCGTGCTATGATCGCCCACAGCGATAACAACGCCGTCACCCTGTTGACCACCCACTGGCCAGCCAATGAATCCAGCGGCTTCCAGCAGTTCCTGGCGGATTACGGCTTTGCCTATGCCGCAACCTGCGACCTTACCCCGCAAACCGGCATTATCGGTATGGCTTCCACTGGCGAGTTTGCCAACATTGTGTCCGCGGTGTATGATTATCTGGATTCAGGCAGCGCCGCCGCAGCCTACCTGAAAACCTGTATGCTGGCCGCCGACCATGATATTTTGTATGTGCCGGATGGCGTGCCTGCCGCCAAAAAGTATGGCAGCTGGGATTACGCATATCACGATGTTGCCATTGTGTATGCCAAGCATCCCTACTGGATTGTTTGCATGACAGACCAGGGAGATGAAAATGTAGACTTCCCCGAAGAACCCACCCAGGCCATGCAGACCCTTGGCCAGCTGGTGTATGAATACTGGAACCCATAAACCCACGCCAGCGCCGTTTCAAGAAAGGAGCCGACCTTTGCCAAACAAGAAAACTGCCGCCCAGCGCCAACCCTATGTGGACGCTATGAAAGGCTTTGGCATCCTGTGCGTTGTCATTGGCCATTTTATCGAGTATCACCGTGGTACCGCGCCGGGCATCAACGCGCTGTTTACCTGCATTTACCTGTTCCATATGGCAATTTTTTGCACAGCCAGCGGCCTGGTGGCTAAGTTCAGCCTGCGCAAGCTGGTCACGCAGCAGCTATGGCTCTACCTTATCAGCCAGGCGGGCATCACGGCGTTCCGTGCGGCTGCCCTGAAAGATAACATTGTGGATCAGGGCGGCTGGCTGCAAAATGTACTGCTGCCATGGCGGCACATGTGGTATCTGTACGCCCTCATGTTCTGGATGCTCACCGTGCCTTTGCTGCGCGCCATCCAGCGGCGCGGCCTGCTGGCCAGCACCGTAGGGATGGCCGCGGCCATTGCCATAGGCCTGTTGGGCGGTTGTGTCAACTGGCCGTTTGATCTGGGCCGTGTGTTTTCCTTTTTCCCGTTCTTTGCGTTCGGTGTGCTGTTTGCGGAGCCGTTCCGCAGCTGGCAAAAGCGCTGGTATGCCTGGGGCCCGCTGGCGGCGGCCATCGTGGTGTTTTATACCGTAACCGTCCAGCGCATCGTCACCGCCGAAACCCCGGTGTATGAGGGAGCCCGCATCTTCCAGTCCGACGCCTATGCGGTGGGCGGCTACCTGATGCAGGATCGCGCAGTGTTCTACCTGCTGGGCTTTGGCACCGTGCTGGCCATCACCCCCATTCTGGGGCTCATCAAGCCGCTTGCCAGCCTGGGCCAGCGAACCCTGCCCATCTACATCCTGCACATGCCGCTGTACGCGCTTCTGGTTCAACTTGGCTGTTACGAAGCCTGTGCTTCCCACGGTCTGCCTGCCGTTATTACCTGGCTGTGCTTTATCATCCCCGCGGTGGTGGCCCTGTGCGCCAGCGCCCCGGTGTGTGCCATCCTGAACGGCATTGCAAACATCTGGTACAAAACGCTCCCGGCCCTCTTTTCCCGCTGTGGATAAAGCGTTCGCAGATGCGTTTATCCAACCGCAATAAAACAAATAAAAGAGCAAAAAAATAAACCAGGCGTGCCCTGCAAAGCAATCGACTTTGCAAAACACGCCTGGCTTTATTTTATAAAATCACTTTCAGGGCCAACGTGAAAGAATCAGCCCTCCGCCAGGAATCACTGCTCGTCCTTGTGATCCAGCAGCTTTTCCATGGTGTGCCAGCCCAGCACTGCGCACTTTACGCGGGCCGGCATGTGGGAGATATCCTGCAGCGCACCGGCTTCTTCCAACTTTTCAATGTCGGCATCGGTAGCTTCGCCCTTAATCATCTTCAAAAAGGTCTCGGCCAGGTCTTTGGCTTCATCCACGCTGCGGCCAATGATCATGTCCAGCATGATATCTGCCGAAGCCTGGGAGATCGCGCAGCCGTCACCAACAAAGCTGCCGTCCTCAATCTTGCCGTTTTCTACTTTCAGCTGCAAAATAATGTCATCGCCGCAGCTGGGGTTCACACCCTCCAGCGTCATGTTGGCGCCGGGCAGCGGCTTTTTATGGGCGGGGTAGAGGTTGTGGTCGGTCAGCACCTCATTATAAAACGTACTACTCGGCATAACCCATTTCCTTTCTTACGCCGCCCAGCGCCGCCAGAAAGCGGTCAATGTCAGCGGTGGTGTTATAAAATGCAAGGCTGGCGCGTGCGCAGGAACGCACACCCAGATAAGCCAGCAGCGGCTGTGCACAGTGGTGCCCGGCACGCACGTCCACATGGCAGCTGTCCAGAATGGTGGCAATGTCGTGCGGGTGCACACCGTCCACCGTAAAGCTTAAAATGCCGCAGTGCTTGTCCGGGTCATCGCTGCCCAGAATATTCACACCGGGGATCTTCTTCATGCCTTCATAGGCATAGCGGGTCAGGGCCTGCTCCTGGGCATGGACATTTTCCAGCCCAACGGATTCCAGATAATCAATCGCTGCAGCCAGCGCAACCGCGCCGCCTGCATTCACGGTGCCGGCCTCAAATTTGTGGGGCAGCTCGGCATACACAGCGCCATCGCGGGTAACGGAATCGATCATCTCGCCGCCGGTCAAAAACGGCGGCATGGCATCCAGCAGCTTCTCCTTGCCATACAAAACGCCAATACCCATGGGGGCCATCAGCTTGTGGCCGGAGAATGCGACAAAATCAGCATCCAGTGCCTGCACATCCACTTTCATGTGGGGGGCACTCTGGGCGGCATCGACCAGCACAACACCGCCGTTGCGGTGTACCAGCTCGATCACTTTCTCTACCGGGTTTACGCAGCCCAGCACGTTGGAAACATGGCCAATGGCGGCCAGCTTTACCTTGGGGCCGATGACGGCTTCCAGCTTTTCATCCGGCAGGCTGCCGTCTTTTTCACATTCCAGGTAAACCAGCTTGGCACCGGTCTGGCGGGCAACCATCTGCCACGGCAGCATGTTGCTGTGGTGCTCCATGATGGTGATGACGATCTCATCCCCGGCATGGATGTTGTTCAGCGCATAGCTGTAAGCAACCAGATTGATGCTTTCGGTGGTGTTGCGGGTAAAGATGATCTCGGCATCACTGCGTGCATTCAGGAACTTGCGTACCCGCTCGCGGGCGGCCTCGTAACGGTCAGTCGCCTCCACGCCCAGTTCATACAGGCCGCGCAGGGGGTTGGCGTTGGCCTGCTCGTAAAATTCTTTCTCTGCCTGCAAAACGCTGGCCGGGCGCTGCGCGGTGGCGGCGCTGTCCAGATAGGCGACGTCCTGCTGCATCAGCAGGGGAAAGTCCTTTTTATAATCCACAAAATCAAAGCTCATCGGTGTGCGCCTCCATGAATTTGTGTGCTTCTTCCGCCAGTGCCTCCGGCAGCAGATCAACTACGGCCTCAATGCGGGCGCGGGCCAGCAGGCTGCGGGCAGCTTCTTCAGGAATGCCGCGGCTGGCGAGGTAGAACAGCATCTTTTCGTCCAAGCGGCCGATGGTTGCGCCGTGGTTGCCTTCCACATCCTCTTCGCCGCACAAAATCAGCGGAATGGTCTGGTTGACCACGCCGTCGCCCAGCAGCAGAACGTTCTCCTGCTCCTGGCCCTTGGCGCCGGAACCGCCGGGCAGCAGGTCAATGCTGCCGCGGAACAGCTTGAATGCCTTACCGGCCAGTACGCCGGTGGAATCCATCTCGCAGGTGGTCTTTTTGCCGCGGTGGCGGGCTACATAGTTCATGTCCAGGCGCTGTTCGCCCTGGCCCAGGTAGCCGATCCTGGCGGTAAAGTTGCTGCCTTTGCCGATCAGATCGGCGGCAGCACCGGCATACAGCTTGCCGGAACCCAGTTCCAGCTTGGTCAGTTCAAAGCTTGCGCCGTCTGCGCAGGTGGTGCCGATATCACTCAGGCAGGTAAAGCCATTATCCAGTACCTGCACCATCGAAAGCTTGACCACAGCGCCAGCCTCGGCCTTGATCTTGATCTGCAAAGCGGCCAGGCCCTCGCCAGCGGTCTCATTGCGCAGGATCACAGCCACCTGCATGGTGCTGCCAGCCTTGGCTTCCAGGTACAGCCGGTCCCCAGCGGGGGTGCCGGGCTGGTAGGTATAGGTGATAACCGCGGGGGCATCCATCACTTCGTTTTCGCCCAGGGTCAGGTACTCTGCTGGGCTGTTGGCCAGAAAACGGTCAACGTCGGTGCCCATGCCGGTCTCCATGGCCCAGTCCTGTGCAGCGCTGCTGCGGGCCAGCTGTGCGGTCTGCACAAAGCTGGGGGCGGCACCCACGGCGGGGGCGTTTGCTTCCAGCCGGGCTGCGTTCATTTTCAGCCAGTTCCACGTCAGAGCGGGAAGCCGGTTGACGGTCATTGTTTCATTTGCCATACTCCCAACTCCTTTGCTCACCCAATGCTGCCCTTCATCTCAAGGCGGATCAGGTTGTTCATTTCCATTGCGTATTCCAGCGGCAGTTCCTTGGAAACATTATCCGCAAAGCCGCTCACGATCATGGCGCGGGCTTCCTCTTCGGGGATGCCGCGGCTCATCAGGTAGAACACAGCGTCATCACTGATGCGGCCAATGCGGGCTTCGTGGCCCACGTCAGCATCGGGGGTGCGCACATCCATGGCGGGGATCGTGTCCGAACGGGAGATGGTATCCAGCATCAAAGACTGGCAGGAAACCGCAGCCTTGCTGTTCTTGGCATCCTTGTTAATGACCACCGCGCTGCGGAAGGTGCTGATGCCGCCGTCCTTGGAGATGGACTTGGTGTTGATATAGCTGGAAGTATCCGCGCCGGTGTGAACAACCTTGGCGCCGGTATCCAGGTTCTGGCCATGACCGGCGAAGGTTATGCCGGTGAACTCCATGCGGGAGCCCTTGCCCTTCAGGATGGTCATGGGGTACAGGTAAGAGGTGTGGGAGCCAAAAGAACCGGAAACCCATTCCATCACGCCGCCCTCTTCCACAATGGCGCGCTTGGTGTTCAGGTTGTACATGTTCTTGGACCAGTTCTCAATGGTGGAATACCGCAGCTTGGCGTTCTTGCCCACAAACAGCTCCACGCAGCCGGCGTGCAGGTTGGCCACATTGTACTTGGGGGCAGAGCAGCCCTCGATGAAATGCAGCGAAGCACCCTCGTCCACAATAATCAGCGTGTGCTCAAACTGGCCAGCGCCGGGGGCGTTCAGGCGGAAATAGGACTGCAGGGGAATCTCCACATGCACATGCGGCGGAACATACACAAAAGAACCGCCAGACCATACCGCGCCGTGCAGGGCGGCAAATTTGTGATCCGTGGGGGGAACCAGGTGCATGAAATGGGTGCGGATCATCTCGGCATAAGGGCCGTGCATGGCGCTTTCCAGGTCAGTGTAAATAACACCCTGTTCCGCAACCTCTTTTTTCACGTTGTGATATACCAGCTCGGAGTCATACTGTGCGCCGACACCGGCCAGACTGTCGCGCTCGGCCTGGGGGATACCCAGCTTTTCAAAGGTATCCTTGATGTCGGTGGGAACTTCGCTCCACTTGGCGCTCATTTTGGTGTTGGGGCGCACATAGGTGATGATATCATCCATGTTCAGCTCATCAATCGGCGGGCCCCACTCCGGGATGCCGGTCTTATTATAGATCTCCAGCGATTTCAAGCGCAGCTCCAACATCCAGTCGGGGTCGTTCTTCTCACGGGAAATCTGCTCTACAATGGCGGGGGTCAGGCCAGCGTCTACCTTGTAGGCGTCTTTTTCCTCATAGCGGAAATCATACAGGCTGCGGTTAATGTCCTCAACCTGCGATTTTTCGCGTTTTGCTTCGTTTACTTCTGCCATATAATTCTCAGGCCTCCGCCATCTTTTCAAAGCGCTCGTAGCCGTTCACATTGATCTCTTCCACCAGGCTGCCATCGCCGTTTGCAGCAATCTTGCCGTTGACCAGCACGTGGGTGTAATCAACAGACAGCGCATCCAGAATGCGGGTGCTGTGGGTGATGATCAGCAAAGCGCCGTTGTGGTCTTTCTGGTATTCTTCCACGCCTTTGGAAACCAGGCGCACGGCGTCAACGTCCAGGCCGGAGTCCGTCTCGTCCAGAATGGCGAGGGAGGGCTTGAGCATCATCAGCTGCAAAATCTCGGCCTTTTTCTTTTCGCCGCCGGAAAAACCAACGTTCAGGCTGCGCTCTGCGTAAGAAGCATCCATCTGCAAAATGTCCATGCAGCGGGCCAGCTCTTTCTTGAAGTCATAGTAACGCACATGGCCGACCTTCTGCTGCAATGCGCTGCGGATAAAACCTTCCAGCGTCAGGCCGGGAACTTCCAGCGGCTCCTGGAAAGAAAGGAACATGCCGGCCTTGGCGCGCTTATCGGTGGATTCATGGGTGATATCCTCGCCCTTGAACAGGATCTGGCCGCCGGTCACGGTATATTTGGGGGCACCCATCAAAACATAGCCCAGGGTGGATTTGCCTGCGCCGTTGGGACCCATCAGCACATGGGTTTCGCCCTTGTTGATGGTAAGATCCACGCCGTGCAACAGCTGTTTGTCTTCCACGCGTGCGGCCAGACCGGTTACGTTCAAAACTTGCTCTGCCATAAAAACTGCCTCCTGCTCGCTTTATAATAAGGTGAGCGTTTGTATTTCAAAAAGCCGCAGGCAAACCCGCAGCTTGGTTCGGCGTCCGGTGCAGCCATCCGTTTGCAGCGCAAAGCAGGCAGGCGGCGGTGTGCCGGGCACCTTTGTTATTTTCATATCCTATAAAAACTCTAGGATTAACGGTGCTTATTATATTCCAACAATTTCTTTGCGTCAAGGGCAAACCGCAAAAACTGGTACAAACCCTGCAATTTTGCACCAAAAATGGACGAATCGGGCGATTTTTGGCGTTCGGTGACCACAGAAATGGCGGTTAGACATAACAAACGCGAGCTGGCCCCGCCCGCCGCTTTCCAATCAGTGTTGGCCGTGGCTGCAGCGGTTATGCAAAGGGGAATCCCACAAAAAAAGAAGAGCCTTACCGGAAAATCCGGTAAGGCTCAGCCAGTGCCGCCGACCGGGATCGAACCGGTACGATGTTTCCACCGAGGGATTTTAAGTCCCTTGCGTCTGCCAGTTCCGCCACGGCGGCTAACTGTATGGTATTGTAGCGCAAAACGGGGGAATTGTCAATCCGCAAAGCCCTGCCGCCCAGAGTGTAAAAAAGCGAATGGTTTATTTGCGGTGAACGGCAAAGCAGCTCACTTCATGTGGCAGTGTCCCGCTATTTTATGGCAATACCGCATAATTCTAAGTGCCGATACGGCGAGCGAGGTGCGG